>SDBV01012187.1_pt1 | contig 11040 bp, 7 predicted proteins | sample 2277081 | NCBI WGS metagenome assembly SDBV01 (sample SAMN10402039, study PRJNA504765) | marine sediment metagenome | isolation source: marine sediment core GS10_PC15, 223 cmbsf | place: Arctic Ocean: Southern Knipovich Ridge | collected 2010
CATGTTAATAGTTGGAACAAATATTGCTCGTGCATTTACATTGCTAGGTGCGCTTTCCATCGTTCGGTTCCGCAATGCTGTAAAAGATAGTCGCGATGTTGGATTTATTTTTTTCGTTATGGCTGTTGGAATGGCCTGTGGTACAAAATTCTATCCCTTGGCCATGATTACTACTTTTGTTGGGTGCGGTCTTATGTATTTTATGTCATATACTCAATTTGGTCAAAAAGGATTCTCTCAAGATATTTTAGAAATGTATTTTCCAGTATCTAAAGATTATGCGAAGATTTTAAGCCCAATATTCATATCATATTTGAAGTACTACTCTTTATTAGGAGTCGATTCGATAGATGAAAATACAAACCGTCTAAGTTTCATTATAACTTTTAAGAGAAAATCTAAGTTAATGTCTTTGTCAAGACTGAAGAAAAGTAGGGAGTTTTTCGAAGATAAACTTACACCAAAAGCAATTTTATTAAAAGAGATTCAAAAACTCGATTACATCTCTAATGTAAAAGTAATTGAAGGGAGTAGTTCTGTTGAAATATAATTTATCAATATTAAATTTATAATTTTTTTAATTTTCAGATCCATTATTTTTTATCGCTAAATCTTCATACAACAAATTTATTAGGTTTTTTATGTTTAGAAGTAATTTTATATACTTAATATCTTCTTTTTTTATAACTCTTAAAAGATATAATATACCGAAGTAGATGATAAAATTAACGATCATGAAAAAGGGAATTAAATAAAAATGGATTGTTAAGTCAATACTAAATTTCTCATAGAAGAAATGGTTTACAATAATAACTATTAATGCTACAAATAAATATAGAAATATCCCAAGATTGTATTTATAATTATATTTTTTCCATAAAAAGAATCTTACAATTGGATTATATGTTAAATATCTAAATAATATTGATAAAGCAAGACCATTAATCCCTAAATTTAATCCAAATGGAGCAATAAATAAGATCATTAAAAAAATATTGTAAAATTCTCCAACCATCATGATAGTAGAATATAATTTAGTTAAACCTCTTGCATTTAAATCAGTATAAACAGCAATGTCGTTAATTATAATAATCTGAGCCAGAACTAATACATTGAAAACAAATATAGATGAAAAATAATTTTTCCCCATAAAAATTATAATTATTTCATCAGAATATAAAAATGAAAGAATAATGATTCCTCCCCAAAATATACAAAAATATTTACTTACCTTTGCAATAATAAAATTATTTTTTTCTGCTTTATTGTCCGCGATATTTTTTGAAAATATTGAAATCATAACTAAACTTATTACATTAGGGATAATCGTTCTAAATACTGAAAGGTGATCACCTACATAGTAAAAAGCTACTGCTTCAGAAGATACCCAAAAATTTATCAAAATAATACCAATATTTCCACCTATCATAAGAATCACATTTGAAAAGATTAAAGGATAGGTATACTTGAGATATTTTTTTAATAAGATTTTCTTCGGTTTTACTATTTTATATGGAAAAATGTAAATTAACAAAAATCCTGAATGAATTACACTTGAAAGAAGATAAATTATAGATAACGTAAGTATATTATTAGAGAATAAAAATAAACTTATAATCAATAACACAATTTTAGAAGATGATATGACAATCCATGGAAAAGTAGCTTTTAATGTTTTATCATCTGCTATTAATATATTTGAAAATGATGTATTGATGCTCTGAATGATTAAATCAAATATAAAAATCAAAATAATATTCAATAATATAGAATCTAAATTCATGAAAGACAATAATGTAAAATAGAAAATTAGCGAGAGAAAAATAAACAATACTTTATAACTTAACAACGTGCCTATACAAGATGCTTTATTCTCCTCTTCAGGGTAAATTTTTAAATGAGCAATACTAAATCCAACATTAAAAATAAAACTAAATATTGAGACAAAAGCGATTGCAAATTGTACTGTACCAATTGCACTTGGGTCGTAAAATAAAACCATCAAATAAAAAAAAAAAAAACTCAAAACATATTTAGTTAGTTTGAAAGCAATAACGAAAAAAATCTTCTCTACTTGCATTTTCTTCAAATATTAATTTATTACTTATACTCTTTTATCTTTTTCTCTAACTAAATTTTAGTATTTAATATGTGAAATTTTCCAAAAATATTATATTTTTCCAAAAAAATAAGTAGTCTAAAGAAATTTATAATTCAATTGAAGCAAGCCAACCTAAAAATCCTAACCATGCATTGAATTTCATATATTCTGAAGAATGTGTTGTTAATGTTTTGAGATCTGACTTCTTGAAATAAATTTCAAAATGTTTGAAATTCATGAAAGTACATTTCTTTAATCTATTGATTAAACCAAGTGCATATGTTTTTACAATTTCAAATGATTCTTCAGTGTAATATATTTGTCTAAGCCCATATTTTGGTTTCCAATCAAAATAACTTTTAGGTAATAATTTCTTTTCTTTGGCCATTTCACGTACAATCCACTTACCTCTATCTCCTAGTGTTTTTAAGTAAGTTGGTATTGGTAAAATTTTTTGAAATGAGATATCAGCAATATAAGGACTATATAATTTAAGGTCAAAAAAGGATGAGAGATTATGAGCATATAACGAATCTGAGTTTATTCCTGTTATCAAGTATTGATAACAAGCTTTATTATAGTCCTTCAGTGGATATGATTCAACATTTTTTCGAATAGGAGCTAAATATGTTTTTAAATCAACTTTATGATTAGTCAAATTTGCCATTTTTTCTAAGTTTGTCCATTGCCAAGATACAAATAAAGTTTCAAATTGAGAATTAGTTTGGAGAAAATCCGAATTCATTAGAATTTCTAAAGAATTAATCTTGTTTTTATCTTTTAATTTTGATATGAGTTTTAGAGAAGGATAATAGAATTCGTGAAAAAATTTCATTATTCTTTTTCTAATTATCAGAGGGATATAGTATAAATAGTTAGTGTACTTGAAATTATTAAACAGATAATCTCTAACTAAGCTTAATATTTCACCAGCTCCATCGCCCATTAATACATTTTTTTTATTACTCTTTTCTACCTCTTTAAATGCGAAATATCTAGAGAAATATGATGTTCCCATAGGTTCCTCAGTTAGATTGAAGGTTTCGGAGTAGAAATTTTCTAATTCATCCATAGATTCTAATCTTGTCTTACTTATTTTATGTGGAATATTTAAAAATTCAGCAATTTCTCTTGCTTTATAACCTTCTTCATCATTGTAATTGGGAACAACAATTGTCAAAGCTTCAATCGGCACTTCTAATTCTTTTAAAAGAATTGATGTAATTAGAGTTGAATCAAGGCCACCACTCATAAGAGAAAGAACGGGAGTTTTAACAGGGATATTTAAAGCATCCTTTAAAGATTGGTAAATAAATTCTTTCCAATAATTTATATCTTTACTATCATGATCTGGTATTTGAAAAAATTCTTTGTTTATCTTCCAATATTCGTTAATTTGTATATTATTATTAGAAAGATGTAAAAATTTACCGACATCTAATCTGTTTATTTTGGAAAAAATAGTTTCATATCCTACATTAACACTCATTATCAAAAATCGTGTTAGCGCATTATAGTTAATTTTCTTGTTTTTTATAATTGATATTAAAAATTTTAAAGAAGTACTGAAAAAATATGGAGGTGTAATAGTATAATATATTTTTTCTCGAGCAAACTTATCTACATATATGTTAATACCTTTATTTCTTTCATATTTAACAAAAATAAAATCGTTAATCAAAGTATTTATTTCATTATCATAATTTAAACTCTCCTTTCTACTTTTAAGAATCTCTGGTACTTCGTTATAATATAAACTTTTAAAGATTTTATCGTCATCTATTAGAAAAATATTCCCATTTTGTTTATTTGATTTTTCCTTAATTATCCCTAAGAAATAGTTTTGTTCAATGGTGCCATTAAAATCACAGTTTTTTGAATAAGTTTTCTCAAAAAAATTTAAAGCCTTGTCAACTATCAATTTTGGATTCTCTGTATAACCACCAATAATATGTTCCATATAATATTTCCTTGTAAATTTTTTTGTTATAAATGTTAATAAGATTTTAAACTCCTAAACATTGAAAGGCTCTAATATTTTCTCATATACAAATTTATGTATTTTAATATAATTCTTAGTGCGTTTAAGAGCTGAGATTCTCCCATTTTTTCTGTATTTTTCAATTAATTTTTTATTATTAATTAATTGCATTAAAGCTTCTGACATTATTTTAGGTTCTCCGGGGGGGATTAATATTCCATTTTCACCATTTTTTATAATTTTGGGACATTCACCTACTTCCGTACATATTGTAGCAGTTCCACATCCCATTGCTTCAATTATACACCCAGGAGATCCCTCTGTATGCGATGGTAAAATAAAGATATCTGCTTGGTTATATATTTTAGGCATCTCACTATAATCTAATTTTCCAAGCAATTTTACATTATTAATTTTTTTTTTAAGCAAAAAATCTTTTATCCAACCTGTTAATGAACCATATCCAACTAAAGAAAGATTAAATTTATTACTTTCACTTGAAATTAAACTTATCGCATTCAAAAGCACTCTTAATCCCTTCTCTTCTTCAAATCTTCCGACGTATAGAACCTGAACCTTTCTTTCTGAATTCAGATTAGATGAGGTATGTTTATCAGTAAAAACTGATAAATCAATATAGTTTGGACTATAGATTTTATTTTTAATATTACGTTTTTCTGCTAACTCCATCAATTCGTCAGAAACAGGATATACAAAATTAGCATTTTTTAAAATAATGGTTTCAAATAAAATAATTAATTTTGCTATTAGCCATGTAACTAAGTTCTTTTTATATTTGGCAAATACCGCTTTTCTTTCATAACCACCAAGCCAAATTACATGAGGAATTTTTTTTATTTTACTCAATATATAAACAGGCGGTCCCGAAATAACAATATTTTCTAATCTAATAATATCAATTTTTGTCCTATTAGATAATTTAAATAAAAACTGTAGTAGGTTTAGATAATTTTTCCCAAGGTTAAAAATAGATTTAAAAGTTGAGGTGGATAAATCGAATGGAACTCCTATTAAATAGCCATTATCATGTACTTTCTTAAAAAGATATTTTTTTGAAGAAGAATAACATAGAACAATAACTCGTTTGAAATATCGCCGCCAAGAAAAGGCTTCAGTAAATCTATGCCCTATTAATTTTTCCAAGCCTTTCTGTCTTGTTTGAGTAATATAAAGCAAAGTTGAGGTACTTAAATTATCCATACTTCAATAAATGGTTAAGAATTTAAAAAGGCTCTTAAATAGTGAGTAAATAAGTATGTATGACATAAAAATTAAGTTATTTGAATAATTCCAAAAACTAATTATTATAAATTTGGAAAATGTATGAGTTTCTTTAAAAATCTCTTAAATAATTTCTACATGAATTATATTTTTAAGTATTATTATATAATATATCAGAAATCTAATTGGAATTTTAAGAAACTTATTATAAAACCTATTATTGCATTTGTAAAGCTTAATTATCTAAAGTTTAATCCTACATATGATCTCTTCCATTCCATACAATTACAAACACAGAGCCACTGCAATTTAAATTGTCAATTTTGTCCTAACAATAAAATAAGGAGAGAACATGGTCAGATGTCATTAGAATTATATAAAAAAATTGTCAACGAGCTTTCAGAATTAAATTATATTGGACAGATAATGCTATATTTACAAAATGAACCCCTATTAGACAAAAGAATGATAAAATTAATTCAAATCGCTCATAAAAAATGTCCAAATGCCATTATTGTATTATATTCCAATGGAACTCAATTAACTAATGATTTGTTACATGAATTATTTAAAGCTGGATTAACATTCCTAAGAATTAATGATTATTCTATGGTTCAACTTAATAGTATTACATATATTGAATCTTATGATATTAAATCGAGAGTTAAAGATTTTAAAAGTTATTCCGTTAATCGAAAAAGAATACGGATATATCGTTTTTTTCCAAGTATTATAAAAATGTCATGTAGATCTGGACTTATGGAGGGTAGTAGCGTCCCAACTCCAATTAAACTTTTTTGTAATCGTCCATTTGAACAAATGTATATCAATTTTAAAGGTGAAGCTTTATTCTGTTGTAATGATTGGTTATTCAAAGAAGTTATGGGGAATCTAAAAACAACTTCACTTTTTGAAATATGGAAGAATAAAAAATATACATTATTAAGAAGGGAATTATATCGAAACAGTAGAAAAAGAATTTGTAATAAGTGCGATTATTGTAGTATTCTCTTCCCAAAGATTGTTTTTACTAATTTGTTAAATAAATTGTTACATAAATAACTAGTTCTTAAGTCTATCAATTAAGTCTATCAATTAAGTCTATCAATACATTCTAAAAATTTTTTAGTTATGTTTTTTATATTGAACTTTGTGTTGAGTAACTCAATCCCCTTTAATCCATATTCATAACTTTTTTCGGGATTTTCTAAAATTTCAATTATCTTCTTTGCTAAATCTTCAGGATCATCTGAGGATAATAAACCAACTTTCTCTTCTGAAATAATTTTTGTCCATCCACCTATATCATTAGCTACTATTGGAAGTCCTACTGAAAAATAATCAAAAACCTTAGTAACAAAGCCTAATCTTCTTGGCCAATCATGAGTTGATGTGACAACTCCTAAATTAAATTCTGATAAAAACTCAAGAAATTCGGCGTGAGTGTCTTTCCAGTAAAAATTTATGTCCAAGTTCTTTTTTTTTGCTAATTTTTTTATTTCTTTTAATTTCTCTCCTTTTTTTGTTATGTAAACTTGAATATCTGGATATTTTTCAAGAACATAGGGTAAACTCTTAAGAAATAATTTAATGTTGCTCCGTTGAACAATCATTCCTGAATTAATTATTTTAGGAGGATATGTTCTATCTTTAGGCTTTTTTAAAACAGGTTGATTTCCAGTATAAATAATTTCCATGTTTAGTTTATTTGGATCTGAAAACTGCTTTTTTAAGAAATCGTCTAAAGCATCACTAACTGTTATTATTAAATCAGAAACTAATAAGATTTTCTTAATCATTTCAGCGAGACGAAGGTATATCTTACTGGATCTCTTGATAACTCCATGTTCCACTAATTCTTCTGGCCAATAACTATGCATATCCAAAATTAAAGGGCATTCCAAATTATGTTTTATAAGGATTAATGCTAATCCTGCTAATTCTTGAATTCCTATCATAAAATCAAGTTGAAAGGATAAATTTTTCAATTTATTTTTTAAAGCAGTTGCCAATCTATTAGTTAATAAATCAAAACTCAGTGGTTGTAAGATAGTATAATGAGCTATTAATCGATGATGTAAGATTTTTCTAAAAATAAGGTAAATTTTTTTTTTGATTTCGGCAAAAATTAGACTTATAATCCTAGAAAAACCTTTTGCGATATTAATAAATTCTATATTTGGTCCCCAATCTTCATGAAATTCATAAGGTGTAAAGATAAAACATTTATGCCCATAAATTACTAAGCCATTTATTAAACTCCTCATTCTATTTATAGATCCTAGACTTTCACCAGGAGGGTGTGTGTATAAAAATCCAAAATTCAATATTTACACCATTTACTAAGGTCAATTTATAAAAATATTTTTTTTTTAAAATTAATATTATTGAAGAATTTTAATATCTTTTCTTATTCCGCTTCAAAATTATTTTTTTTTCAATTTTTAACAAAAAAACTAAAATTTTACCTATTATTGGAAATTTTTTAAAACTATTTTCAAAGTAATCTAATTCTTCAATTGTAATCAGTAAAAATATACCTATTAGAATTAAGAAGAAAGTTAAATATAATATAAGTACGAAACACAGTTTTAGTATAGTAACAATTAAATTTTTAACTGGAATCAAAATTCCGAGTATATTATACATCCAAAATGTTATGAATCCTAATATAATAGCAATCAATGTCATTAAAAATGAATTTTTTGAATTCTTGAATAAAATGTTTCCAAAATCTCTTCGAATTAATATATTACCAAAAAAAACGCTCACAACTTTACCTAATACAATTCCATAAACTAATCCTATTGCTCCAATGAAGGGTATTAGAATTAAACTAAATAAAATTAAGGAAATTAATTCAATTAATTGTAAGTAAAACACATAATTTGTTTTTTTTTGACCATTAAAGAAAGCAGGTATCGATAATGAACCAAATGATACAAGTAAAAATGTCAATAAAAAAATCGTAATAAAAGGTAATGCATCTCTATATTCTTCTCCATAAATTATTGGAAATAAATCCGCTGAAAGAATTATTAAAATAACTGTTGCTGGGACAATTATAATTGTACAAAACTTAATAGAAAATTGAAAGTGGCCAATTAATTTTTTCCTCTCTTTCTCATTATTATCATCCCAATCCATCTTAGAAAAAATCGGAAAAATTGTTAAAGATATCGATTTTTGTAAAATACCTATTACTGTCGCACTTAATATAGCGACATTTAGATAACTAACTTCTATAGTATAACCTGAGACTACTAAAATATAGCTATAAATTGAAATTTGTATTCCGATAACAATTGATAAAAACAAGAGCGGATATCCGTATTTAAACATCTTAGCCATTACGGTCCAATCAGTTATCTCCTTTTCAATTTTATCTTTAAAAAATAATCTACTCAATAATACTAAATAAATAATAACAACAATTAAAGGGGATAAAACAAATCCTATCATGGGTCCAAGATAAGTAAATCCCATTAAAATAAAAACAATTGATAAAACTGCCCTTAAAGATGTTTGGACTATTGATCCCATTTGTACCATTTTTGCTTTAAAAGCCCCAAGATAAAAAGAGTTTAAAGTCTCATACAAAATTCTAGAAAATATTCCTAAAGCACCTATTTGGATTAAAATTATTAATTTTTCATCGCTTATTTTATAAATTTCAACTGCAATATAGGTGGAATAAAGAAAAATGAGGATCGAAAAAACTAATCCTACAAAAACCTTAATTACGAGAACAATTCTTATAACATTCCTAATATCCTTAAAATTATTTTCTTTAATTTTTTTAGCAATAAAATGAATACTAGCATAATTTAAACCTAGTTCTCCTGACGTAATAAGTATTGTTGGAATTATGTAAGATATGTTTATAAGGCTAAATTCTTCAACTGATATCAATCGAATCACAACAATAGTTCCTATTGTTGAGATAAGGGATGCTATGAAATAACCCATCATTAAAATATATGAACTTTTAACAAAATCTTCATTTGCTTGCTGTATCATCTTATTATCAAAATCTTTATTAACTTTAAAACTTTAAGATTTGGTATAGAAAGATATACATGTTTCATATTACATTAAAATAATTTTATTTTTAAGAGATACCCACTTTTTAAAAATTAGCTTAAAATAAATTATCTTTCGAACTTTTAAATTTATATGACGAGTAAGAAACTAAATAAGATCTTATATATGGGTTTGTTACGGTGAAAATTTTCATCGAAATGATGTTGTTATAAATGGTTTAAAAAAAAATAATATTAACTTCTATGAATATATGAATAAATGTTAAATTCTCATAATATCATAAAAAATATTTTCCACTTTCTAAAAAACTTAAAAAAATTAAAAGAACAAAATTTTGATCTTTTCCAGTTTATCCAGTCCAAACTTTATTGAGAGTTTTTCACCTTTTCTTTAACAAAATCATCAATTTTAACTCTCATTCGTAAACGCTTGATTAATGTAACTCTTTAAAAATTAATTTATGTTTTTTAAAAATTATAGTATTAATTTTAAAAATTCTCATTTTTATTTTTAATAAAACATACCTAAATAAACAAGAAAAAAGATTAACTACTAATTTATTTAAAATAATTCTTGATTTCCCATGACTTCGATCCAATAACTTAATTGGACATTCTTTAATCCTGTAGCCATATAAAGCAGCTCTAATGATAAGTTCTGTAGTAAATGCATAATTGATATATTGAATATCATCAAAAATCTTAATAATTCTTCTATCAAAGGCTCTAAAGCCTCCTTGATTATTAACTACTTTTTTACCAAAAAAGATATTTATTAATTTTTCCACTATTATCTCTCCAAGTCTAGTAGATATAGGGAGGTCATAATTATACGTCCCTAAATATCTTGATCCGATTGTGAAATCTGATTCTTCATCTAATATTGGTTTTATTAAAGTATATATATCTTTAGAGCTATGTTGACCATCTCCATCCATAGTAACTAAAATTTTTCCATTAGATTTTTTAATTCCAGTTAATATTGCTCTACCATATCCTTTATTCTTAGTATGTTTATAATACTTAATCTCACGCTCTTTTTGAGCTCTTTCAATTTCATAAACACTATTATCAAATGAATTATCATCTATAACTATAATTTCAATTTTGTTATTTTTAGGTAAGGATTTCAATATTGAATAAATTGTTTTATCTTCATTCCATACAGGGATGATTATTGATATTAAATATCTCCCTTTGTTGATTTTAATTCGATCCAAATGATTATACAATTCATTAAAAGAATTATTTTTCAACAAAAGTCTCCCTAAGGTACGGTTTTATAATTGCTTCTTAATATAATATGTATTTTAATAAAAATATTTATTTTTTAATCAAAATATGGGGCATAAAATAATTTTCTTATCGAAAGTATATATTATGCTCATAAAAAAGGAGCTAGGATAACCGAAATACCAATAGATTTTAAAGAAAGAGATATTGGCTATTCTAAATCTCATCTTTTTAAGGAATCATTAAAAGCGATATTTTTACCATTTAAGTTGAAATTTTTAAGAAAACATTAAAATACTCTAAAAATTTCCATTAAGATTTTAAAGAATTAATTACTTTTTTGAATACTGAATAGATGTACTCTAAGTCAGCTTCTTCTAAATATTGATGACATCCGATATAGAATCCTTTCTTCCCTAAATATTCTGCGTTAGGTAATT
>SDBV01012188.1_pt1 | contig 11039 bp, 9 predicted proteins | sample 2277081 | NCBI WGS metagenome assembly SDBV01 (sample SAMN10402039, study PRJNA504765) | marine sediment metagenome | isolation source: marine sediment core GS10_PC15, 223 cmbsf | place: Arctic Ocean: Southern Knipovich Ridge | collected 2010
GCCCATGGCGGTGTTGATAAAGCGCGTGGTGATGAATGGCCCAAGTGCGCCACAACTTTCGAAGCAACAGATTTGAAAAAACACAAAACCAAAGTGACCAAAGCTCCCCTCACATTGAAAGAAACGGAGCACTGGTTTTTGCGCTGCGATCTACTTAAAGAAAAGCTTAAAGCGTTTTTAAAAACCAAGGATTGGAAACCCAACGTGGTCAACTTTGTCAAAAACTACATCGATGAGCTCAAACCAAGATCCATCACACGCGATTTAGAATGGGGCGTACCCATTCCCCTTCCCGATGCAGAAGGCAAAGTCTTTTACGTCTGGTTTGATGCGCCGATTGGCTATATTTCTGCTTCCAAAGAGTGGGCCGAAAATATTAAAGATCCCGATGCTTGGAAAAATTATTGGCTTGATCAAGACACCAAACTCATCAACTTCATCGGTAAAGATAATATCCAGTTCCACGCAATTTTTTTCCCTGCGATGATTTTGGGCCAAAACACACCCTACAAGCTTGTAGACGATCTGCCTGCTAATGAGTTTTTAAACTTAGAGGGCAAACAATTTAGCAAATCCGAGGGCTGGTTTGTCGATCTCAAAGACTTGCTTAAAGATTTTTCTAAAGATCAAATCCGTTATTATTTAGCTTCCATCAGTCCAGAAAACCAAGATAGCGAATTTACATTCAAAGATTTTCAAAACGCATGCAACAATGACCTTGTGGGAAAGATTGGCAATCTAGCTAACCGCACGCTTGTTTTTTGCCAAAACAATGCCACTGGCCATGTTCCCCTATTTGAAATGGACACCCACGATAACGAATTTTTAGATAATGCAAGAGCGCTCACAGAAGAGATCAAAACCTGTTATTCCAACTACCACGTTAGAAAAGCGACCGAAAAAATCATTGAACTTGCCCAACTGGCAAACCAATACTTTGATCACAAAAAACCCTGGCAAGATGCCAAAGAGCCTGAAACAACAGCTCGTATGCTCACCACAATCTACTGCTGTTTAGAAACGCTCAAAATGCTCTCTGTAGTTCTTTTTCCACTCATACCAGCCTCTGCACAAAACCTCTGGCAGCTTTTGGGTTTTTCTTCTCCTTTAGAAGAGCATTTGTGGGAAGATGCCATCTCAACACCTTTAAAAATTTCTCAAGATTTACCCAAGCCCCACGTGCTCTTTCAAAAAATCGAAGATAGCACTATCGAAAAACATAAGCTCAAGCTCAAACTATAGCGTCCACACTTTCCCTGAGCAGATCTAATAAGCCTGTGTAGCGCTGTTTGACCTCATCATTTTTGATCGCTACAGCAAGCGCTTTTTTTGTCCCAATTAACACAAGCATCTTTTTTGCACGCGTCATTCCTGTATAGATGAGATTGCGATTTAACAACATAAAGTGGGACATGTGCACAGGAATCACCACGCAAGGCGCTTCACTTCCCTGATACTTGTGTATGGATACAGCATAAGCCAAACTCAAATCGAGCATGTCTTTAGATTCATACAAGACTTTTTTGCCATCAAAATTGATGACAAGTTCTTTTAGGTGCGCTTCAACTTCCTCTATAATTCCCACTTCTCCATTAAACACGTTAAGGTCATAGTTGTTGCGCATCTGAATCACTTTGTCTTTTTCAAAAAAGCGCCTATTTCCAAAATCTAAATAGGCTCTTTTTTCTTTTTGGAAATGCTGTTGCAACAATTGGTTTAAATTCTCTGTTCCAAGCCCCCCACGTTTCATCGGGGACAAGATTTGCACATCCACTGAAGGATCAAACCCATATTTTTGATACAAACGCTCTGGCAACTCAATGATCTCTTTTTGGATTTCTTCTGGGTCTTCTTTTTCAATAAAGAAAAAATCTCCATCCTCTTTGGGAATAAGATTAGGGAAAATGCCACTATTTACGCGGTGCGCATTAGTAATGATCATCGATTTTTTTGCTTGGCGAAAAATTTTATCCAAACAGATCACAGCAACTCTTTCAGAAGCGATCAAATCTTTTAGGCAATTTCCAGGACCCACACTTGGCAACTGATCCACATCGCCCACAAAAATCACAATCGTTGAGGATTTCACTGCTAACAGCAACCCAAAAAGTAAAGATGTATCGATCATGCTCGCTTCATCCACAATCAAAACATCACACTTTAATGGATGTGCTTGGTTTCTCTTAAAACCTTTTTTCTTAAAATCCCATTCTAAAAGCGAATGGATGGTTGTCGCCCTTTTGCGTGTCAAATAGCTCAAACGCTTGGCTGCTTTTCCCGTAGGTGCGGCTAAACAAATATGTCGTGTGAGTTTTTCAAACACTTTTAACATCGCATTCACAATGGTGGTTTTTCCTGTCCCAGGTCCCCCTGTAATGATCAGCATCTTATTTGAAAAGGCAGCTTCAATAGCTTTTTTCTGATTTTGAGCAAAATTAAATGAAAGCTGCTCTTCTGCCCAAAAAAGCGCTTTTTTGGCATCAAACGCTCGCAGAAACGATTTTTCCACACAAATAGCCACCACTCTTTCTAAAATACCTATTTCTGCAAAAAACAAATTCTTAGAAAAAACAAATCCCCGCTTTTCAATCAAGCTATGCGCGTCTAAAAGCACTTGCAAAGCCTCTTCGACAAGAGCGCCATCCACATCCAGCTTTTCTTTGACCTCTTCAATTAAAAGCACATTTGGAAAACAGGTATGTCCCTGAGTCATCTTTTCCAAAAGGACAAACTCGATGCCTGCCTGAATGCGTTTTGCGTCATTTTTTAAAATCCCAAAATTCTTTGCAATTTCATCCGCTTTTAAAAACCCAATGCCAAAAATGTCTTTGGCAAGCAAATAGGGATTATCTTCTAAAATTTCAATCGTACGATTGCCATACATGCGAAAGATTTTTTGTGCATACGTTTGCGAGATATTATGCTTGGCTAAAAAAAGCATCACGTGGCGAATCTCTTTTTGTTCTTGCCAATACTTGGCAATCAGCTCAATGCGTTTTTTCCCAATGCCCTCCACTCCCAAAAGACGCGTGGGATCCAGGTCAATGACTTCCAGAGTTTTTTCTTTAAACACGTTGACAATGCGCAGAGCCAATTCTTTTCCAATGCCCTTAATCAATCCCGATTCTAAATATTTTTGAATCGCCCATACCTCTTCCGGCTCAAGAAATTGAAACTCCTTAACCACAAACTGCGACCCATGCTGTTTATGCTGCTCATACTCTCCTTCAAGCTCTACTTGTTCTCCGACTTTAAGTGCCGGAATCTGCCCTGTGATCGTGATTTTGCTCCCAGTCTTCACACAAAGCCTTGCCACAACAAATCCATTGTCCTCATTCTGATAGGTGATATGATCGATAATTCCACTAAGTTTCATTGCAAAAAAAATCCTCTACGTCTTACCATGGTACAAATTTTAAACTTAATTAACAAATAGGAGAAAAATATGAACCACATTACACGCAATGTTTTATCTGGCGCAACTGTGGGTGCTTTAAGTGGATTAACACCTTACAAATTGGATAAAAATATTATTTATAGTGTAGCTATCTGGCGCTTGTTTTGGTCTTTTAAAAGGGTGTGTTGAAGCAGTGGCTGCAATCCTAACACGTGGTATAGCCCCTAAGCAGTGTCTAACTCTTTCCACATGTGCAACGATTGTTTTAATTCCAGAAATTGCAAGCCGCATACAAACGAACAATTGGCTTTCTCCAAATATTTCTTATGGAAAAAGTGTGGGATTTGTTGCGCTTGTAGAAATAGGCAATCTTCTTTTGAAAGACAAGCCAAGATCGCGCGGATATGCAGGAATGTAGCATAAAAAATTTAATAACACTCTAACACAAAATAAGAAGTAATCTATTTTGTGATGTAGGTAAAATTTTTAATATTTTATTTATCAAACCTTATAAAAAAAATTTTAATTTTAAAAATAGTTGCTTAAAAAATACGTAAAAGTGCAAAATTGAGCCTTTAAAACAATTTTACGGAGGAAATTATGGCTTCATCACAACAACCAGGTTTTAACTTTAGACCATTGGTAAACGCAGCAGCAACAGCAGCTGTCTCTTTTGCAGTATCTCATTATGCAGGCATTAACATTTCTAGCAATCCATGGAAAAATGGCGTCGCCATTTTAGGTGCAGGAGCAGCGTACTCATTGGCAAGTGACTGGGGTTTGGATCGAATAGCAGCTCCACTTGCAGCGATTGGATTGACACAACTTAGTCGCATGAATTCTAACCTTACAAATCTAAAATCTGGTCAAGCTATGTTGGCTGCATTAATCATGGCCGGCACAAATAGTGTTACATCCTTTGTCCTTGGAGAAAAAACTTCACCAGCACCTGGTGCTCCTCTAACCTCATTTCAAGCACAAACAGAAGCTCAAAAAAACCATTTGACCGTTTTTGCAACGAGCGAAACTGATGGCAAAGCTATTCGGTTGACAAGCGCTACAAGAGGTGATGTATTAGCTTTAGACGTAATCCAACCTGCATTAGCCGCTCTTTTAAAAGCAGTGGATTGGACTGCACATCCTATTACTTTGAATGTAACAACACTCGGCGCAGATGTAATTGCAGGTATTAAAATAGCACTTGGAATTCCTTTAGTAGTTGTTCCTGAAGTAAGCTCTCCTGATGCTATCGCAGGTCAACCAAATCCAGAAGTCTATTTAGCAGAATTATTACGAAATCCTGCAACCATTGAGAAACTTTCAGCAGATATCCAACTCGCTGTTTTACAAGCTTTATTAACACCTGACAATATCGCAAGGATTAATTGGTCAGACGTCAAATTATCTGACGAGAGCAGACGCGCAATGATGCCACTCATTCTTGGGTCTCCAAAAATATATAAAGATTTTTTCGCCATGCTTGGAAACAGATATCTTACTATTCAAGTTGACGGAGTAGATAAACCAATGCATCGTGGAACTGAATGCTCAATAGAAGATGCGAAATATCACTACGGATCAGATCGTTTTGATGATTTCTTGGCAGTCTTCCCAATGGTACATCAGCATTTTGAACAAGTACAAAAAGTGCTTGAGCCTTTCTTGACAGAGATCAGTGGCCCAGATTCAGAAACAAAAAAAGGTCCGGTCATTGAGTGGTTATTAGGTTCTCATATAGGCGGAGATCTACACACAACTGTTCTTGAAAGAGTAAACGGTCTTAATATGCTAACTGAAGCACTTAAAAAAGTTACAATAGACAACAGGGACGGATTTATCGCTGCAATTTTAAGAACATTTTTTGAGTTGCAGAGAAAACCAGGAGATGCTCCTAAACAAACAGTTAAACAGTTAGCTGAAGCTATTATTGCAAGAGTTGGTAAAGGTGAAGGAAAAGAAACACAAGAAGCAGTTGCTGGAATTCTAGTGGATGCTCTTAAACAACTCTATCCAGATGCTGCTATTCTTTTGACTACAGATCAAAAAGCAGCATATGCAGCACTAGTTCTAGAAACTGCTAAAGATAATGCAATAGGACAAGAAATTATAAAAAGAGCAAGCTTCTCAGCTGAATGGCTCATAACGACTGCACAGAGAAAAGTTGGTGGAACAGTTGTCAACTTTTTAACATTTGTGCTTAAACAACTAGGGCTTGACTTTGAAACTATCAAACAAGCTGCAACAGAGGCTGGAGTTAAAATTCCTGCAGCACCAGCAGCATCTGCTCCTGTTGATAAAGCCGCAGTACTGCGTGCGTTATCAGTAGGTGGCTCTTTGGAAGGTCAAATAGGTGATGTTCTTGAGGACATGAGTCCAGATGCATTTGCTTCTATACAACTCTCTGAAAAGAAAAGAGCTAGTCTCTTACAACACTTGAACAATAGAGATTCTAGTTTAAAAGTATAAAAAACCGTTCTTTTTATTGATAAAAAGCTGCAAACTTAAATGTTTGCAGCTTTTTTTTTGTTTGACAGCTCTTATCTCCTTGTTTATAGAAAAAAGTATGTTGATGATCACTGTGTTTACGCTCTATTTAGTTGCCATGCTCTTTATTTTTGCAAAAAAATATAGATTAGCTTGGATCTTCACTGTTCTTGGAATTGTCTTTGCCATCTATCTATTTAACTTCCATGCCACCGATGTGATCAACATAAGGCTTTGAAATGAGAGAATATGTAAGCCATCTGTTTTCTACCCTTTTGGTCATCATTTTAAGCGGTGTCATTACAGCCGCCTTTGGCTATCAACTCATTGTCGGACAAGACCCCTGCCCTCTTTGCTTCTTGCAACGCGTCGGCATGATTGGGGTCACTATAGGTCAGTTGTTCAATTTTCGCTTTGGGATCAAAATGTCCCACCATGCTATTTCCCTGTTTTACTGCCTATTTGGGGGCGCTGTAGCGCTAAGACAGATCTGCTTGCACATCTGCCCTGGATTTCCCTCTTTCGGCATGCCTATTTTGGGCCTGAGTCTTTACACCTGGTCCTTCCTTGTCTTTGTCTGCTCTTTGATCGTTATCGGCATTTTGATGCTTTTATATGATCCTAAATGGGACTCCCTTGCATTTAAAAAACTCAGAAAATTGAAGATTTTTGCCTCTGTTTATATCTTCGTGATCGTTGTGGCAGATATTATCACAGCAGCGTATGTTTGCGGCTTTGGCATCTGCCCTGACAATTAAAATTGAAAATTAAATATCTACATGTTAGCTTGGTTCCCAAAAAAGGAATTGACATGTCAAAAATTTTAAAGTCTTTGTTTTTAGTTGTCAGTTTTGTTTGGATTTCTGGATTTGCTACATTTTCAGATAGACAAGATCGAGCTATTGAAACCCAATGGAACGACTTAGAAACATTGGCAAAGTGCAAGCCTCTATTTGTGGAAGCTTTTTCGCATATTTACCAATATATCCCTCTTGAGATTTTAGGCATCCAGGACTTAAATATATTTTTAGAAACTGCCTTTGATGATGACTTTCAAGAAATGGGCGTGAATGAAAACTTCGAAGTGATCACTGCGACACATAAGGGCCTTCCTGTAGCCTTTTTAACCATCGATAAGACAAATTACCCAAATGAGATCTATTTATCCCAACAAGCCACTCAATTTGACTACCAGAGAAATGGGATTGGTTTTGAGCTTGTAAACTTGGCAAAAGAGCACTATCCAGAAACTCAAAAATTTGTGGTCATTACCCGAATTATCAATAGTGGCTCTATGGCCTTTTTCCAAAAATCAGGGTTTACATACTCCCCTTATATGCACCCTAGATATAACCCCAATAAATACATTGGATTTAAGATAGAGGATTAATTCTCAAGAGGTTAAGTTTGGGATTTTTATTGACTACAATCTATTAAATTGGTATACTACGTTTTCGGTTGATGTATTTTTAAGTTATTTAAAATAGTAATAATCATATTTTTTAGGAGTTGATATGGGTTCAGATTGTACCGTTGTTGATAAAGGCATTATTGCCATCGCTGCAGAAGCTTATAGCACAGAGAGCCACCTTCGTGAGCTCGATATCAAGCTTGAGGGATTAGCAAATCGAGTTTGTAATTTTGCAAAATCATGGATACGTGAAATCCACTACGGCGTGACAACTGGCATTGTTACCATGACGGAACGTCTGTATGGAGCTCCTATTGAATATGTGATTCCAAGTTCAGAAAACAACCAATGGAAGCCCGGAAACAAAGGCCTGTATGTAGCCATTCATGGCCTCAATGGGCGTCCGAATGTCTGGCGCGATCAACTATCATTACTACGCGAACAGCAATCTGAGTTTGAAATCCGATTACCCCATGTTCCAAGGAAAGGAAATTGTTCTTTGGAAGAGGCTGTAGGGCCCATTGAGGCCATGATTCGTGACTACATTGAGAAGCATCCAGGACAACCGGTCTGTTTGATGGGGGTTTCCAATGGCGCACGGATTGTAGCTGAATTAGAGGTTCGCCTGAGAGATACCAAGACTCCTATCAAAGTGTCTAGCGTTGCTGGAGCAATTTCAGGAACTAAACAAATAAATTTAATGCAGAGGTTCGGTTTAGCCACAAAGATATACACTAGTGCTCTTGTCAATGAGATGCTTTATCAAAGTGAGGCAGCCCAAAAATTATTGCGTCGTATGCAAGCTGCTTTGCCAGAGGGTGTTGAAAGAGCATACGATTTTTATTCCTCTCCCAACGATTTTCAAATTAGCCCATATACGGGCTCACTACCTGTTCTAAACCAGGAAAATGTTAGGTATTTTTTAGCACCTGGAGAAAATCATAATAGCATTGTCTCCAGAATTTCAGTCATCCAGGTAAAACATTGCGTCGATTGGATGCAAGAACATGTCATAAAACTGTGACATAGGCCCCAAAGCTTGTAAAATCGGCAATAGCTCGCTACCCAGTAGCTCAGATTTGCCCTCCCCAAATTATCAATTGGTTTTTTAAATTTTAAGCACTTTATTTTAAGCTACTTAAATACTTAATATAAATATTTATTAACTTTTTTTAAAGAATTTGTTATAATATAATTATATTTTTTATTAAGGAGGTAATAAAGTGATAGAAAATTTAAGAAACAATACTTTTAATTTAGGTTTACTTAGTACAAATTCTGAACAAGTCCTAGCGGCACATGAGCAAGTTAATAAAGCAATTAGAAGCCACAAACCTACACTCACTGGAGCTATTCAATACCTGCCTGTGGTACAAAACGCCGTAGGTGTTGCAAGATTTTTCTTTGGGCTTATGGAAATGGGATATGGAGCTGTCAATCTATGTCGCAAAGATAGGGAAGAAGACAGCCCTGGAGGAAGGTCTACGGCTGCAAAAGTGCAATTGTATCACGGCTGGATGAATAGCTGGCGTGGAATCGACGAAGCTTTGTGCGATCCTATAATGGGACTCGCTCTTTTCTTAATCGATACTTATCGAGGAAAAAATATAATTGCTGATGACATAGGTTCTGTTAGAGATGGTCTTAGAAACCTCAGTTTAGTAGAAGTAGAATATGCGTAATTAAAAGCATAAAAAAAAGGGCAGATTTTCTGCCCTTTTTTTGTGTCTCCGGATGCTAGATTCGAACTAGCGACCAATGGATTAACAGTCCAGTGCTCTACCGCTGAGCTAATCCGGATCATATGCATCAATAGTATGTCGTGATTCTTTTTTTTTCAATAAAATTTAAGAGATGGGTTCAGGAGAAAATTCCTCTATTGAAGAGCTCTTATTGAGAAAAGGCACATTTTTCTTGAAGCCTTTAAATGTCTCTTTGAGCCCCTTGAGTCCTTTTTCGGGAATCTGTTTAAGCACATTGTCAAAAAGCTTCTGCAGGCCATACTTGATCGTGAGCTCGCGTACAACAGCGGCCACAATCAGGCGAATCAATTCGGTCAAAGAAAGCGGATCATCAGAGCCTAAATTTTGCAGGCGAATCGAAATATTGGGAAATTCTGTGATGTTTTGATTGAGACGTTTTAAGCTCAATTGTGCATTTTGCACATTCAAGTCTTGAATGACAAATTTGGCTTCTTGTTGCGTATCTTTTTTATTCACATCTTTTGACTCATCTTTCATATGATCTAAAATTTCAGACCAGTTGCTTTTAGTTCCTGAGCTATTGTAGAGATTGATATTCACTTTGATGTTAGAAATGAAGATTTCTCGAATTTGACGTGTGTTTCTTAAAAGATCTAAAATGCCTGCTTGAATACGTAAATATTCCATCGAAAAGGCTTCTTCAAAGACGGAGTCTGAAGGTGTTAAGATTTTTAGGCCATAGACTTCAATGCGATTTTGGCTAAATTCGATGGATGTGATTTCTACAGGTGTTTTGAGTTGTCTTGATAATACAAAGGATAAAAACTTGGCTTTAAGAGTAAAGAGCACCGCAAATAAAATCAGCGCAACACCAATCACACTAAAAATAAAGATAAGTAATTTGCGCATGGTAACACCTCAAAAAAAAACAGCATCCAAACCTCAGGATGCTGTTTTCTGCTTTTTTTGCAAGTGTTTTGAAAGGATTAATAATCCATGCCAGGTTGTGGCATCATTCCAGCTGGTTGAGGCTTGTCTTCTTTTTCCTCTGCAACCATCACTTCTGTTGTGAGCAAGAGCCCTGCAACAGAGGCGGCGTTTTGAATCGCTAAACGCACCACTTTAGTAGGATCGATGATCCCCGCTTTTAAAAGATCAGTGTACACATCCCTGAGCGCATCATAACCATCAAAGTCTTTTTTCGCTTTGACGCTTTCTACAACAATGGCGCCTTCTTTTCCTGCATTTTCTGCAATCTGTCTTAAAGGATAGCAGACCGCTTTTAGGATGATTTCACCACCCACTTTTTCATCACCTTGAAGTTTTTTGATAAGTTGTTCAATTGCAGGAAGCGTACGAATCAATGCAGTACCGCCACCAGGAACAATCCCTTCTTCAATCGCCGCTTTTGTCGCATAATATGCATCATCCACGCGATCTTTTTTCTCTTTCATCTCGATTTCTGTCGCTGCACCCACATAGATCATAGCAACACCACTAGTGAGTTTTGCTAAACGCTCTTGCAGTTTTTCACGATCGTAATCGGATGTAGATTCTTCAATTTGCTGACGAATCAAGCCGCAACGTTCTTCGATTTTGACCTTTTCTCCCATGCCTTCGATAAGAGTGGTTTCGTCTTTTTTCACCACAGCTTTTTTCACTTGTCCAAGCATGTCGATGGTCACATTTTCCAGCTTTAAGCCTAGATCTTCTGCGACAAATTGCCCGCCTGTAAGCGCTGCAATATCTTCTAAAATCGCTTTTCTGCGCTCGCCAAAGCCAGGAGCTTTAATCGCACAGACTTTCAAGCCAGCTCTTAAACGGTTCACAACAAGTGTGGCTAGAGCATCCCCTTCCACATCTTCTGCAATGATCAAAAGTGGACGAGAACTTTCTGCAACCGCTTGTAAAAGAGGAAGAAAATCTTTCATGTTAGAGATTTTCTTTTCGTAAATGAGCACAAAAGCATTTTCTAATATAGCTTCTTGATGCTCTGCATCAGTCATGAAATAAGAAGAGAGATAGCCTCTGTCAAAATTCATTC
>SDBV01012189.1_pt1 | contig 11038 bp, 8 predicted proteins | sample 2277081 | NCBI WGS metagenome assembly SDBV01 (sample SAMN10402039, study PRJNA504765) | marine sediment metagenome | isolation source: marine sediment core GS10_PC15, 223 cmbsf | place: Arctic Ocean: Southern Knipovich Ridge | collected 2010
GGCCAAGCTGGCGAACCTGTTGGGCTACAGTGGCGGCGAGGCCCTGCTCGACGACTGCCGCGGTATCACCGCCGATGTCCGTCGCCGCTGCGAGCGATTGTTCGGGGTCGTATCGGTGTGACGCGTCGTGGCAATCGCCACTTTGCTGGCTTCTGATGAAAATGGTTTACTCGCGCCGCCGGTCCGCGTATGCTGGCACGCATGCGTGGACATACAACCTTCGCCGCTTGAGATCCAGGAGTGCCCGGATGAGACAATTGCGTTGGACCGCCGCAGTCGCGCTGGTGTTGATCGGACTTCACGCCGCACGGGCGCAGAAGACTTCCTCGCCGACGACCGAACCGAAAAGCTACGACCAACTGCGCGTCGGCCACGGCGATCCCGACCGGATCGTCGTGCCGACCAACCAGGTCCTTTCGCCGCTGGGCCGGCAAGTGACGTACGGCGGCCGGCCGGTCGATCTGGCGCTGAGCCCCGACGGGCGCCACTTGGCCGTGCTCGATCGGTCACTGGTGCTGTTGATCGATCCCGAGACGGGCAAGATCGTTTCCCGCGCCTCGCATCGCGGCGGCAGTTACGCCGGGCTGGCCTTCACGCCCGATGGGCGGCGCCTGCTGGCTTCCAGCATTCGCGGCACGATCGGCGTGTTCGAAGTGAGCGACGACGGCAAGCTCGTAGCCAAAGAACCGATCAATTTGGGCGGCCAGGCCGGCGACGACCCCGAGGGCATCTTGCCAGTCGGTCTGGCCGTCAGCGACGACGGCAAAACACTGTGGGCCGCGCTCAATCTGCGCAACACGCTGGGAGAAATCGATCTGGCCACCGGCAGCCTCAAGCGCGAGATCAAGACAGGCAACGCACCCTTCGGCGTGGTGCTGTCGGGCAACCGGGCCTACGTGACCAACTGGGGCGGGCGGATGCCACAGCCCGACTCCCTCACCGGACCGGCCGGACGCGGCGCCCGCGTGCGCGTCGACCCCACACGCTTCATCGCCAGCGACGGCTCGCTGTCGGTCATCGATCTCGAGTCGGGAAAACAAATCAAGGAAATCGTCGTGGGTCTGCACCCCTCGGCCGTGGTCGCCACGCCCGACGCCCGGTACGTCTTGGTGGCCAATGCCAACAGCGACACGGTCTCGGTGATCGACACCGCCAAGAACGAAGTTGCCGAAACGATTTCCACGCACCCGGCCGAAGGGCTGCTGTTCGGCAGTGCGCCGTGCGCCCTGGCCATCAGCCCCGACGGCAAGACGCTCTACGTGGCCAACGGCACGAACAACGCCGTGGCCGTCATCGAGCTGGCGCCCCCGAACAGCCGGTTCGTGGGGTGTTTTCCCACGGGCTGGTACCCGGCCGCTCTGGCGATGGACGTCCCGCGCGGCGCGATCTACGTGGCCAACGTCAAGGGCGTCGGGTCGCGCAGCACCAGTTGGGAAGGCACGCGCAAGGTGAACGGCAAGTCGGTCTTCGGCTACAACACGCACGACCATTTGGGCACGGTCTCGCTGGTGAAGCTGGCGGACCTGCGCGATCTGGCCGCGCACACGAAGAAGGTGCTCGCCAACAATCGGCTGACCGAAACGATCAGCGCCCTGGCGCCGCCGCGCAAAGACGCGAAACCGCGCCCCCTGCCGGTTCGGCACGGCGAGCCTTCGGTTCTCAAGCACGTGCTGTACATCATCAAGGAGAATCGCACGTACGATCAGGTGTTCGGCGACGTCGAGCGCGGCGAGGGCGATCCCGAACTGTGCATCTTCGGCCGCGAGGTGACGCCCAACCAGCACAAGCTGGTCGACGAGTTCGTGCTGTTGGACAACTTCTATTGCAGCGGCGTGCTCAGCGCCGACGGACACCAGTGGGCCACTTTGGCCTACGTGACCGACTATCTGGAGCGCGGTTTCGGCGGCTGGCCGCGCAGCTATCCCTACGCCGGCGGCGACGCACTGTCCTATGCCTCCAGCGGCTTCCTGTGGGACAACGCCCTGGCGCACAATAAGACGCTGCGCGTCTACGGAGAGTTCGTGCGGGCTACGATCCGCTGGAAAGATTCCAGCCGGAAGGAGCGGCCCACGTTCACGGATTGCTACAACGACTTTCTCCAGCAGGCCGGCAAGATCGAAATCCGCGGCACCGCAACGATCGCATCGCTCGATCCCTACATCTGCCCCACCACGATCGGTTTTCCCAGCCAGGTGCCCGACGTCTATCGGGCCGACCAGTTCATTCGCGAATTGAAACAGTTCGAAGCCGACGGCGAAATGCCCAACCTAATGATCATGCTGTTGCCGAACGATCATACGGCCGGCACGCGCCCCGGCATGCCCACGCCGCGGGCCGCCGTGGCCGATAACGATCTGGCCGTGGGCCAGGTGGTCGAAGCGGTCACGCACAGCAAGTTCTGGCCCGAGACGGCCATCTTCATCGTGCAGGACGATCCGCAGGCCGGCTTCGACCACATCGATGGCCATCGCACCGTGGCGATGGTCATCAGTCCCTACACGCCGCGCCGCGCCGTCGACAGCACCAACTACAACCAGACGAGCATGATCCGCACGATGGAGTTGGTCCTGGGTCTGCCGCCGATGAACCAGTTCGACGCGTCGGCCTCGGCCATGGCTACCTGCTTCACCGAAGAGCCGAACCTTACGCCATACGAGGCCGTCAAGAACAACATCCCGCTCGACGAGTTGAACCCCGAGCCCGCGGCCATTCGCGACCCGCGCGGGCGGCACTGGGCCGAAGTTTCGCTCTCCTTGCCCTTGGACGACGTGGACGAAGCGGACGAGGACACACTCAATCGGATTCTGTGGTACGCCATGCGCGGCCGCGACGATACGTACCCAGCCTGGGCCGTGTTGCCCGAGGACGAGGAGGAAGAGCAGCGCGAAAAAGCCGAGCGGCTCAAGCGCGATCGACCAGAATAGGTTGACTGAAACTGCGTCTGGTGCCACTGGCATCTTGCCAGTGCTGCATCAGTTCGCGTGAGTGCACTGGCGAGACGCCAGCGCCACCCACAAGAACGACCATGAAAACACGCAGCGTCGGCATCTTGATCTTCGACGACGTGGAAGTGCTCGACTTCTGCGGTCCGTTCGAGGTGTTCGCGGTCACCGGCGCACAAGTCGCAAAGGGCGCATTTGACGTGTTCACCGTGGCCCATTCGCTCGATCCGATCACGGCACGCAACGGCTTGAGCATCAACCCGCGGTACTCGCTGGCCGACGCGCCGCCGATCGACGTGCTCTTGATCCCCGGCGGCTACGGCACCAGGCCGCTGATGCAAGACGAAGCGCTCGGCGCGTGGATCAAGGATCGAGCCGCACAAGCTGAGCTCGTTCTGAGTGTCTGTACCGGCTCACTACTGCTGGCTAAAGCCGGCTTGCTCGACGGGCTGTCGGCCACGACGCACCATTTGGCGCTCGATCTGTTGCGCGACGTAGCGCCGCGGACTACCGTGTGCAACGAAGAGCGCGTGGTCGACAACGGCCGCGTGATCACTTCGGCCGGCGTGGCCGCGGGCATCGACATGTCGTTTCACGTGGTGGCCAAACTGCTCGGCCCCGAGGTAGCAAAAAAGACGGCCCAGTACATCGAATATCCCTGGCAGCCGGCAACGTAGCACGCACGTCGAGAGTGCCGGCTGCGTAGCAGGCGCTTCGACTCGCAAACCGCTGTGCCCGCTTCGTGCTCGGGTTGTTACAATGCCGCGATGGTCAACGTCGAAAGACCAGCGCCGGTCATGCCCGCCCGGCTGCGGGCCACCTACGATGTTTCGCCCGAGGCGATGCGCGTCACGTTTCGCGCGCGGCAGTGGGGTCTGACCGCGTTTCTCACGCTGTGGCTGACCATGTGGACCGTTGGCTGCGTGGTTCTGGCTCACGAGGTGATCGTCAAGCAGCAACTGTTCTTGATCCTGTTTGGCATTCCTTTCTGGGCCGCCTGGTTCTTCGTGGCGGCGGTCCTCTTGGCGAGCATCACTCGCCGACAGGAGCTGGTCGTCGACAGCCAAGGTCTGCGCTACGTCGACCGGGCGATTATTCGCCTCAAGAACCGCTGGATTCCGCGCGACGAGTTTCGCGGCTTTGACGTGGTCGAGCGACCGGTGCGACGCAACAACTCAAACGCGCAGGTGCAAACCGGACTCGAGATCCGCGCCGCCGGCAAGCCCCTGTTCATCTTCGCCGGCCTTCCCGATGACGAACTCCACTGGTTGGCGCACCAGTTGTCGCAACTCGTCGACGCGCTTCCGGGACAAACGGCACCCTCGGACGCCGAAATCGCGGGCATCTCGACAACAGCCGCGAGCGCCACGTACCCGCAGTCGTTAACACTTTCGAGAGAAGAAGTCGAGCCGCCCAGCGATTGCTCGTGGCAACGGCTGTCGGATTTCGGGGCGCTTACGTTCGTGCAGTTTGGCCGCTGGAGTTGGGGCGGCGTGCTCGGGATGTTGTTTATCAGCGCCTTTTGGAACGGAATCGTCGGCCTGTTCGTGCTCCAGTTGTTCGGCATGGCGCCCGTCCACGCGCCGCAAGGGACCGAATGGTGGTTCTTGCTCTTGTTTCTCATACCGTTCGAGTTGATCGGCCTGGCAATGGTCGTCGGACTACTGTTCACCATTCTCGAGCCAGCAAGGCAGCGCGTCTGGCGGTTTGACGCAAACCAGATCGAGTGCCGCTGGTCGTGGCTCGGCATCGGACCACGTTGGACCTATCGGGTCGAATCACTAGGCCGTATCGACCTGGTGCGCGCCAAGATTGGCCGCAAGTCCGGCAACCAAGTGCAACTGCCCTCTGGCGGTGCCTGGTCGCAAGATGGCTCGCGGTTCGGGCTGTCGCTGGTGCGGCCCGACAACATCCAGCTTTGCCAGATCAAGCCGCTGACCGAAGGCGAAGCCCGCTGGATAGCCGACAAGGTAATGCGCGAGCGCCCGGAGTGGTTTCGCTGAGCGGCAGTTGCCATTCGTTGGATGAGGCCAAGGTCCGCTTGCGGACCGGCAACGAGCTCACACCTTCGTCGAGCCCAGCAGGTTGCCGCCGAGCGTCGGGTGGCCGATGCGCTTGTCGCCGACCACGTTGATCAGCGCGGGCTTGCCGCTTTCGAGCGCTCGCCGCAAGGCCGGCACGATCTGGTCGGGCTGTTCCACGTGCTCGGTGTGGCAGCCGAGTTCGCGGAAAATCTTGTCGTAGCGGATGCCGGGCAACATATCGAACGGGTCGGTGCGGCCCTTGAGCATCGGCATTTCCTCGAAGCTGGGGCCCCACGAACTGTTGTTCCACAAGAGCGCCACGATCGGAATGCCGTACTTGGCGGCCGTTTCCATGTCCCAGCCGCCGATACCCAGCCCGCCGTCGCCGACGACCACGATCACCTGCTTGCCCGGCCGGGCCAGTTGCGCGCCGATCGCCATGCCGATGCCGTGTCCGACCGGCGCCAGCGGTCCGGCGTCGATGATCTGGCCGGGGAAGCGGACGGTCCACCAATGGCTGATGTAGCCAGAGAGCGTGAAGCTGTCGACCACGATCGTGGCGTCCTTGTCCACCACGCTGGCCAGATCGCCGATCAGGCGATCGGGATGGATGGGCAGTTCGGTGTGCACTTTTTCGGCCCGGTCGCGGACCATTTTGCGAAACGTTTCGCGGGCCGTGGCCACTTCGCCCAGCCAGGTGGAGTTCTTGTCGGTGGCGAAGTCCTGTTTTCGCTCCTTGACCGCATCGATCAATTGCCGCAGCACGAGCTTGGGATCGCCGACGACGGCCACTTCGGCCGGCACTTGCCAACCGACGCGCGTCGGCGTGGCGTCGATCTGCACGTACGTGGCCTGATCGGTCCAAGTGGGCGGCTGTCCGAATTTCTCGCCGCTCCAAAAGCGAAAGCCGGCGGCAATCACCAAATCGGCTCGGCCGGTAAACGGCTTCTTCCAGGCGCCCTGCACCGCCAACGGCTGATCTTCGGACAATGCTCCGTGACCCGCGCGGCGCGAGTAGACCGGCGTGCGCGTCAGTTCGGACAGTTCGGCCATTTCCGCCGCGGCATCCGACCAGAACACGCCGTCGCCTCCGACCAACAGCGGCCGCTCGCTGCGCGCCAGCAATTCGACCGTCCGCTCGATGGCCCGGGGATCGCCCTGCGAGCGGAGTTGGTCCGGCGGGTACACCTTGGCCCCGGGCACCTGATCGGTTTCCTCGTCCTGGTGATAGATGATATTGGTCGGGATATCGAGCACCGAGACGCCTTGCGGCGGCGCCATCGCCTGGCGAAAGGCCTGCCGCACGTCGAACGAGATGCGATACCAGTCGAGGATACGATGCGCGAACTTGCTGAACGAGCGGCAAACCTCCGCGCCGTAGGCTTCCTGGAACGAGCCCAGCCCGTCCTCGCCGACCGGATGCTGGCCCGCCAGGCAAACCACGGCGCTGCCGGTCAAGCCAGCCACGCACAGACCGGTCACGGCGTTGGTCAGTCCGCAGCCGGCGGTGACGCAACACACGCCGGGCGTTCCCGTGGTGCGGGCCCAACCGTCGGCCGCGTAGGCCGTGGCCTGCTCGTGGCGCATGTGGATCAGCTTGATGCCGTTGTTTTTCAGATTGGCAAAAAGCGGAAACATATGGCCGCCATTGATCGCGAACAGGTACTTCACCTTCTGTTCGGCCAACACGCGGCCAATCAGCGTTCCACCGTCGACAACAGCCATGAGGGTTCCTCGCGTTTGAATTCCTGCGGCTCGGCGGATCGACATTGCTGCAGAGCCGCCGGCGGATGGAGAGCGGCCGGGCAGTCCCGGACGTGCCACATGTGCGCCGCCTCAATCTAGCGGTCGGGACGCTGGCCCGCAAGAAACGGACTTCCGCGGCGCTCGATACCTTCTGCGGCTGCGGTGCGTTTCGCCCGGCGCAAGGTGCTGATACAATTCGCCGGCGCGAGATGTTCCAGGGTCTGATTGGTCGTTGCGAGGATTTATGTATCGAGGCTGTCCATGAAACTTGTCATCCACCCGCCGGTTGAGGAGCAGCGGTTGGAGAGAATCGTCGCGGCCGCCGGCCCCATGGAGGTCGTCAATGCCCCGGACACCCTGGAGGCGTTGGCCGCCATGCCGGAAGCCGATGCGTTTTTCGGCAAGCTGACGCCCGAACTGCTGGGGGCCGCCACGCGGTTGCGCTGGGTGCAGGCGCCCACGGCCAGTTTGGAACATTATCTGTTTCCCGAGTTGGTCGAACACCCGTGCGTGCTGACCAACATGCGGGGCCTGTACTCCGACCTCATCGCCGAGCACGTGCTGGGGATGATGCTCTCGTTCACCCGAAACCTGCACACGTACGTTCGCAACCAGATGGCTGGCCGCTGGGCGCCGGTCGGCGGCGAAGCCCAGCGGCCCACGTTCGTCACTGGGCCGGGTGTCATCAGCGGGATGGACCGGGCGCATCGGAACCTGGGCGACCTGACGTTGGGCATCGTGGGACTGGGGCACATCGGCACCCAGATCGCACAGTGCTGCGCCTGCTTCGGCATGCGGATCATTGCGGTCGATCCGGTGCGAACCGAGGCGCCCAAGGGCGTCGAGGCCGTGTGGCCCGTCCAGCGGCTCGATGATCTGCTCGGCCAAAGCGACTTTATCGTGATCGCCGCGCCGCACACGCCTGAAACGGAGCAGCTCTTCGGCCGCCGGCAGTTTCGAACCATGAAGCGTGATGCCGTGCTGATCAACGTCGGCCGCGGCGCGATCGTGAACCTCGACGAGCTGGCCGCGGCGCTCGAGGCAGGCGAAATCGCCGGCGCCGGCCTCGACGTGTTCGAGATCGAACCGTTGCCAGCCGAGCATCCGTTGTGGAAGCGCGACGACGTGATCATCACGCCGCACGTTGCCGGCCAGTCGCCGCGCGTGGCGCCCCGTCATTTGGGCGTACTGCTGGAGAACATCGGCCGCTTCGTGCGTGGCGAGTCGCTGGTGAACGTGGCCGACAAACGCCGTTGGTTTTGACCAGAAACTGACGGCGTCACGGCCGTCGGCGCATCGCCCTCCCTACTTCGACCGCCCGGCCTGGGTTTTCTGGGCATGACGCCGGCCACGGTTCTTCATCACGGCTCGTGGTAATTCGGCCTCGGCTTTGTAGAGCCATTCTTCGAACCGATCGAGATACTCCCGCGCTTTGCGGTCGTGCAGATTCAACCGGTCGACACCTTCCTCGCGGCTTTGGCGGGCCATGGCGCGGACCCGGGCGCACAGATCCAGCAGTCTTAGGGCGAGCGCATCGAGGCGGTCGGGATTGTACGGTTCAAGGGTCATTATTTTGCACACCGTTTCGTGTGGAAAACTTGTCAATCGAATAACGCGGCTCAGACATAATAGCCTGAATTCCGCGAGGATGCGAGATCTTATCGGGAAAAATAGCGAAGGCCTGGCACAACATCCCGATCAGCCTCCACGAAAACGGTCATTATTTTGATCAAAATAACGGTTGAAATGTGACCAGTTCATGTCCTAGGATACCCCCATCGGATGGACGGGGGCGGCAGTTCCTAACGGTTGGCACCCGCCCGGGCATTCAGAATCGCCGATTACGGAGAACCTGCCATGCGATCAGCCAAGCAGTCCTCGATTTGGCTGTGGACCTTCGGTTGGTCCGGACTCAAGCAGAACGAGCCGCAGCCAGCCGAGCCGGACGAGGACGACTGGGGAGATTGGGAGCCTGGCGAAGGGGACGAAGCCGCATTCTGTGATTGGGACGATCCTGACGAAGACGTCGATCCCCAGCCGGAGCCCGGCGACTTTTGGCACGAGCGAGATTGGGATGACGACGACGAATAAGCCGCGCGCCAGCCGCCCGGCAGAACATGGCGAGAAACGATCGATGATTGCGTTTGCAAAGTTTCAGGAAGCCCAACGACTCTTGGCCCAGGACAATCTTTCGCTACGGAGAATCGCCACGATGGTGGGAGTCAGTCGCGCCACCGTCTCGGCGATCTCCAAAGGCGAGTATCGGATTCGCGAGGTACGCGAGGGCGGTCGGGAAGATTGCTTCCTGCCGAGCGGGCTGGTGGCCCGTTGCCCAACGTGTGGCGGCCTGGTCCAGGTACCTTGCTTGGCCTGTCGCGTGGAAAGACGCAAGGAGCTCGAGTGCCAGATGCTGCGCTCAGCGCGGCGTAAGGCGCGCGAAAAGGCCTTGTGTCGACTCTTGCACGCGGTGCGCCAAGCCAGCTGGGCTCGCGACGCGCGAGAGAACGCCCGTGTCGCCTGAGTCCCTATTTGCCTGCCGCCGTTGGCGCCGGCCCGTCGGATTCCAGATAGGAAAACAGATCGCGCACTTCTTGCGGCTTGAGCGTTTCCAACAGACGCTCGGGCATGATCGATTGAGCCGAGGGCCGGATGTCGTCGATGTCGCCGCGCGGCACCGTCGTCTTCTGACCCTTGGTGTCGACCAGCGTGATTTCCTGGGCGCTACTGGCGATGACCACGCCGGTCAATACGCGCCCGTCGAGCAGCACCGCCGTTTGGGCCACGAACTCGGGCCGCACGTAGCCGCTGGGATCGAGCAGGTTCAAGAGCAGGGCATTGCGGTTCTTGCGATCGGCGCTCGTCAAGTCGGGCCCCACCTTGGTGCCTTCGCCGAATAGCGTGTGACAGGCGGCACAATGTTTGACGAACAACGCGTGTCCCGCGGTACGGTCTCCTTTGCCGGCTTTGAGCACGCGGCCCAACACCGGCACGTAGGCCATCTTTTCACCTGGCGTGGCCGCACGAACCTTGCCCCATTGCGCCTCGATGGCGCGGGCCAACTCGGCGTCCTGGTGCGCGAGCATCTGCCGAATCTGATCGACCGAGACGTCCTTGGCATCCACCGCGCCTGTTTTGACCGCTGCCACCAGCGCCTCGGACCAGGGCTTGCGGCTGGCCAACGTGCCGATCGCGCGGGCGCGCAGCGCAGACGAGAATTTCTTGTAGCGGGCCAACACTTCGTCGGCGATGGCGGGGTCCTCGAAGCGCGCCAGCGCCGCCAGAGCCGCCGAGCGAACCTTGCCGTCCTGCGACGCGTCGAGCAGCGGCAGCAAATGTGCAACCGCGCCGGCCTCACCGGCTTGTCCCACTGCCGCGATGAACGTCAACCGCACGTTCTGCGATTCGGCGGGATCGGTCAAGCGCGCCACCGCCGAGTCGTACGCTTCGGTGCTACCCAGGCCCAGTGCCAGACGAGTGATCGTCGGATCGGAAGGATTCTCGCGCCACAACTTCGCCAGCGGCTCAGCCAGCGGCGCGGGCACCTCTGCCAGCCGTCGTCCGGTGAACTCTTTCTCCATTGCCGTCGCCAGCAGCTTGACGTCCTCGCGCGACGGCGCCAGCGACAATAGTTTCGCGCAGGCCCTATAGCCGGCATCGCTACGTGGGGCCATATAGCGCCGTGCGAGCCGTTCGAGGATCGTCGCGCGCACCAGCGGCAACTGCCACACGTCGCTGGAGGCGAGCCATGCGAGGATGCGTTCTTGCCCGCTGACCGCCTGCTTCTCGATCGCCCACCACAACAACAGTGGAATGTACGTGTCGAGCGTGTCGTCGCCGCGGCGCAGCAGTTGCTCGACGATGGCCAGTGAGTCCCCGTCGGGCAACCGCTTCGCGGTACATGCCAGTTGACTCCGCACGCTGGGGCTTGGTTCGTGGGCGGCCAGTTGCACCAGACGCCGGCGAACCTTCGGCGCCAGAGCGCGCGAGTCGTCGCCGATCAGGCGCACCGTCCAAACCCGCACGTCGGCACTTCGGTGATCGAGCAGTTCGAGCGCCACGTCGTCGTTCCAGCCGCCGCTCACATAGAACGCCCACAACGCTTCGAGCGACAGCCAATCATCACCACCGTCGTCGATCATCTTGCGCAACCGGGACAATATGGCCGGATCGCGCCGTCCACTGAGAATCCGCCGCGCCATCCGCCGTTGATGAGCGTTCGAGTGCGACAGCAAATCGACCAGTTCGTCGCTGCTGCGGTTGCGCAAATCGAACGGCTCGGCGCGCTTCGCTGGCTGGTAGACGATCCGCCAGATGCGGCCGTTCGTT
>SDBV01012190.1_pt1 | contig 11037 bp, 8 predicted proteins | sample 2277081 | NCBI WGS metagenome assembly SDBV01 (sample SAMN10402039, study PRJNA504765) | marine sediment metagenome | isolation source: marine sediment core GS10_PC15, 223 cmbsf | place: Arctic Ocean: Southern Knipovich Ridge | collected 2010
GGGAGGGGTTGTTTTGAGCATATTGGCGCCGCGGGTGATTTTGGCGATGCTCACCCCAAGATCGGCTGCGATCTCTCGTTGTGTTTTCTCTTCTTTGAGAAGTTCTTTTACAAGAGCCAAGCGCAATGCGAGATCGTCTCGCTCTGCTGGGGTCAAAAAGAGGGTGAAGAGCTTTTCAAATTGTTGAGCTGAGTCCATCTTGGTGCAGAGGTTGAGAAATCTCTTCCACTCTTTAGCTAGGTTTTCTTTATCCATGATTACTCCCTGTGAATTTCTCCTTGCCTGTAGAGCCATCTCTCGTGGTGTCTGCCGAATTGACTTCTCTCTGTAAAGGAGACGTCTCGTCCTTCTTGCTTGAGGTGGACGCGAAAGGTGACATAGGCGTATGGGGGTTCTTCTTCTGTTGAGAGGATGTCGAGTCCTGTGAATTGGGTGTGAGTTGAGAAGGCCTGGATCTGCTCTTTTCTCATTTCATGTGGGTGAGAAGCGTCTGGATGTTCAGGGTGAGTTGTGGCGAGGATGTAGTCGCTATTGCCAAGAGCGTAGGCACTATAGCGAGAGCGCATCAGGAGAAGGGCGGTAGGAGGGATCTCCCCCTGGTGGTAGGGGGCACAACACTCTTGGTAGATTTTCCCACTATGACAGGGACACATCTGGGCCATGGGCAATTCCTAGGATATCTGTAGCGGCTTTTTCGCTCGCATCATGGGTTTGTAAAAGGGCTCTTAGGCGGGCGCACTCTTGCTCAACCAGGGTAGAGTCATTTTCAAAACTTTGCAAGGCCAAGATCACCTCTTTTGGATCGATCTTCCTGTGGATAAATTCAGGAAAGACCGTTTTTTCACAGATGAGATTGACGAGGGTATAGGAAGTAAGAAGGATCCGGAAAAGATAGCGGCCGAGTAGGTAGTTGAGCAAAGGGAGCTGGTAGGTCACAACTGTAGGGACGGAGTGGAGGCCAAGCTCTAATACGACCGTTCCGGAGGTGGCAAGGGCAAGTTTAGCCTCTTTCATCAATTCATAACGGGACTCTCCTGGGACGAGCAAAATCTCTTCCGGCAGGTGTTTCCGGATCTCCTCTTCAACTGCAGATCTAGCGACTGAGACGGCAATGGTATAGCGGTTCGAAAACGCTTGGGCTACTTTCCACTGGAGGGGGAGGTTTCGGTTGATTTCTCCTGTTCGGCTTCCTGGGAAGAGAGCCAAAATAGGTTTGGAGGTTTTGGGAGTGTTCATATAGGAGTGAGATTCCAGGGTTGCGACAAGTGGATGACCCACGTAGGAGACGGGGAGTTTTGTTTCTGAAAAACACTCTTTTTCAAAAGGGAGAATCGCGAGAAGCAAGTCGAGCGTTTTGGCAAGGGAGTGGACCCTCTTTTTTCTCCATGCCCAAACAGAGGGGCAGACATAGTGGATGAGTTTCCCTTTGTACCCTTTCTTTCGTAGCCTACGGGCAAGGAGCATATTGAAGTCGGGATAATCGATAAAAATTACCCCTTCAGGTTGTTCTTGGAGGATTCTTTGGGTGAGTTTGCGAAAATCGCATAAGAGCTTAGGTAAAGCTCGGAAAACATCCCAAAAACCCATCACTTGGAACCGTTCCATGGGATGGATGATCTCCATTCCTGCATCCTTCATTTGGGCTCCACCCACTCCTTCAAGGGGGATTTGGGGGATTTTTCTGCGCAAGGCTTCTACTAGTTTCCCCCCTAAAAGATCACCGCTCTGCTCTCCTGCAATCAGAAAATACCCTTCTTGCTGTTTTTGAGAAGAAGTAGGGGATCGATTGAGGAGCATGAGATTGCGGATGTAGGGAAAAAGACCTACCCCATACCCGAGAATATTTACCGGATCGAGGAGGCGGATGAAGTAGAGAAGGGAGATTCCTCCCCCTATAAGACTCATCCACCAAAAAGATTTGTCGAGAGTGCTTTTCTCCGCTTTCTCAGCGCTCCACCATTGGATCCAAAAGCGGCTGGCAAATAAGACCATCCCAATAAACCCAAGTAGATGCCAGAGAAAAGTAGCATGGATAGCCTGCGTTCCATTCCAGGGAAGAGTGGGAGGGGTCATCCAAGAGAAGGGTTGTGAAAAGAAGTAGGTGGTGACAAGCAGGAAAAAGCCTCCCATAACAAGGAGGGTAGTCTTAAGCGAGTAAGGGGAGGAGGAAGAAAGATTGAGGTTGCGCCAGGCGATGATTCCATTGAGTACCTGGAGTACACAGAGGGGGTATTGGAGCTGGATTGCTGCATGGAGGGCAAAGATCACATTCCCAACAAGAGAGAGAGCCCAGAAACTCTTCGGAACAACACTTTTCTTGGCTTTCTCACTTTGGAGCCATTGGACCAAAAAGCGGAGGCCAAATAGGAGATTGGCAAGAAGGCCGAAAGGATAGAGAAAAGAACGTAAGTGTTCTGAGATCATCTTTTCCACTCTTCATGGGTATATTCCTCGCGGATGATCGGGTGGAGAGCTCGTTTCCGCATCCACCTTACGACAAACAGGTCGTAAATAGGGCCCAAGGAGCGGTTGAAAAAGTGGTATTTCGTCTCTCCTTTCGCTCGCTTGCGGTGGTTGACCGGTATTTCCTTCACACGAAACCCTTCGATCAAAAAGAGGGCGGGGAGAAATCGGTGCATTCCATGGTACATCTTGATTTTATCAAGAGCCTCTTTTCTGTAGACTTTCAGGGAGCAGCCGGTATCGTGGATCCCATCTTGGCAAAGGGAAGAGCGGATCCAATTAGAAAACTTGGAGACGATTTTTTTCCGTAAAGGGTCTTTTCTTTCTACACGCCACCCAACAACGAGATCGTGCTCAGGCATAGCAGCAGTGAGCCTGGGGATGTCTGCCGGGTCGTTTTGGCGGTCCCCATCGAGGGTGATTACAAGCTCACCTCTTGCAACTGAAAAGCCAGCTGAAAAAGCAGCTGACTGGCCAAAATTCCGAGAAAAGCTCAGGACCCGAAGATAAGGTTTTTCTCTGCACAAATTTTGTAGGATGTGGAGGCTTCTGTCTGTAGAGCCATCATCGATACAGATGAGTTCCCAAGGGAGCCCCAGACCTTTCATGACAGGCTCAATCTCTTCGATAAGAGGGGTGATGTTCTCCTCTTCATTTTTGATCGGAATGACGATCGAGTAGCGGATCGTGTTGTTTAGGTTTTTTGCAGTTGTTGCTTGACCCATAAGGCTCCTTCTTCAAACGTTTGGGGGGCAGTGCCATGCCCTTGATGGCCGATGGCTGGGGTAAGGCGAAGCTCGATTTTTTGGTGGCGAGCTCTCTTCTCATGCCCTTTTTCTGCCAACTGGCGGATAAAATGGTAACAGATGTCGGTTCCAACCCGCGTGTCACGGTTTCCGATATAGAAACGGAAGTTACGGACATGGGTTAAGTGATCGATGAGGTGTTCTAAATCAAGCGATTCACTCTTTCTCTTCAGCCGAGTAGAAGTAACACCTCGTTTTTCAAACTCTTTCATTTTGGAAAGCTTCGTCAGGGGAGCAAAGCCCAAGATCGTATGGATACGAGGGTCTCTTGCTGCGATGTGTGTTGCCACAAAGCCCCCTCTCGAAAGTCCTCCCACAGCCATGTGGTTTGGGTCTACAAGACCGATTTCGATCAGCCAATGAATCGAATCGATCACCTCTTGAAAAAATGTCTCTAAAAGGGAGTTTTCCTGCTCCATCTGCTTGGCCCAAAACTCGATAGCATGAAACTTGTTTTGTCCAGGACCATGCCCAGGGATTGTGAAAGAAAATACCCGCAGATCTGGGGCGGCTGTAAGAAGAGCTGGCTGGCTATACGGATCGAGCTCTAAGCTCTCCTCTCCGGAAAAGGCAAAATAGAAAAAAGCGGGAAGGGCTCCCCCTTCCTCTCCTAATCCCAGATAGCAAATCTCATGTCCTTTTGGATCAAGTAGACGTTTCAGCATGCTCTTTCTGGTAGATCCTCTTCCAATGTTCATAGTTTTTAAAAAGTTTAGGATGGAGAAGGGCCCGCAACTTCAAAAAAACAAGGGCTCTTCGGAAACCTTTCTGGTGAATGAGCTTTGTTCTAGGCCGCCTTTTCTGGTCTAAGGGAGAGAGGCGGTATTGCATGTGGAGAATCGAGTGGGCATCGAGGCGGATTTTTCGAGGGAAATGGGAGAAAGCATCGAAGAATAGGTCGTGGACGAGGGTGTGTGCGAGGTCCATCAGATCTCCAAGATGAGGAATTTTCTCTTGGGCCAGATATCTGAGTTTGATCTCGTGCTCGTAGATCGGAAAAAGGAGAGCTGCTGCTAAAACAGACCGTTCTAAGGTCCGGTATCGTCCTTTGGTATTCATCGAGTCGGCAGCTTTGAGGTGGGCGTAGATCGACTCACTCATCTCTTGGGCAAAATAGTTTGCAATCCCTGGGAAGAGAAGAGAGAGGAAGTCGGTCTCTTGGAGAAGGCGGAAAAAAGGTTCGGAAGCACCCGACTCGAGCATCCGGAATACCTCTTCAAGCACACGAGCAGGAGAGCTATTTTTGATCTCCTTTTTGCAGGTTTGCAACACTTCATGAGCTTGCTCCTCAACATGAAAGCCGAAGCGGGCCCGGAATTTCAACATCCGGATCATCCTGACAGGGTCTTGCTTAAACCGGACTTCGGGGGTCCCGATTACCCGGAGGAGGTGTTTTTGGAGATCTTCAAACCCTCCCACATAATCGATGATTTTATGATCGAGAGGGTCATAGAAGAGGCCATTGATCGTGAAGTCACGTCGCATCACATCCTCTTCAGGAGTTCCCCAGACATTGTCTTGGACAATCAACTCCCCCTCGGTTGGATCACCTGCTCGGAAGGTGGCCACTTCCACAACCTCTCTCCCAAAGCGGACATGTGCCAGCCGGAAGCGGCGGCCGATCAGGATACAGCTCCGGAAAAGCTTTTTCACTTCTTCAGGACGGGCTGAAGTGGAGATGTCGAAATCTTTTGGCTCCTTTCGCAAAAGAAGATCCCGCACCCCACCTCCTACCAGATAGGCAATATGTCCAGCCTCATGGAGGACACGGAGGACGGTTAGAGCGTTTTTATCAACAAGGTTGTTGCGGATATGGTGGTCAGCAGATGTATAAATTTTCGGTTGCACGGAACAAGCCTATCACATCTTGACCTTATTGTAGAGAGGGGGAAAGCGATTTTCTGCGTGATATCGCTCTCTAAGCTCTTGGTATTTCTCGTGATAGTATGCTCGGTAAAAAGTTTCTTTGTCGTAATAGGTGTAGCTATAGAGCATTTTTTTCCCTCCAAATGAGAGAACTTCTTTCTCGAGTTCGGCAGAAAGGGAGGGGAGGTCTTTTACCCCTTTTGGGACTCCATAGAAGCCGAGGTTGAGAAACCTCTCTTTCCCATAGTGAGGAGAGAGAATTTGAGGGGTGTTTGTTCCACGTATCGGGCAGAGCCAGATAGGAGAAATTCCGGTTTGCTTTTGAAATTGATTAAGTGCCTCTTCCGCACGCTCTACAGGGATGTAGTAATCGTGTACGAAGAAGAGATTTTCAGAAACGGCTTTGGGCAATCTATGCCACATCTTATAGAGGGTTTCGCTCGAGAAATTCCACCCAAATGCAAATCTGAAGAAAAATCCGGGGTTCAAGGAGCGTTCTTTGATATCAGGAACTCCCCTTTTAAAGAGAAGTTTTAGAAAGGAGGGGATCGAGTGGAGATAGCGGGCCATCCAAAACGCCCCCCGGTCGTATCGAAAAAGGTACTCTTCGAGTTTCATGGTCTCTTCTTTGGCCTTTGTTGAGGAGACATGTTGGATAAACCAGGTCGACCACCACCACTTTTGTCGGTAGAGAGGGGCTTGCGGCTCATCTGTCAGTCTCCCAGTAATGGCAATCCCTGACTCAGGAGATAACCAGATCCCCTCGACAAAATCGACGTCTTGTGGTGTGTTGAGAAAATCGACGAGCGAGGAGGTAGAAGAGAAATGGTGGTAGGTGAGATGGACATACTTTTTTGCTGGTCGTAGCTTTAGCTTAACCAGGGTGATGATGGCCAAGGTTCTGTAAGAGCCAGAAAGGGCATAGAAAAGCTCTGGATGCTCTTCTGGAGAAAGCATGAGCAATTCCCCATTCCCTAAAATTGCCTCGTAGGCGAGGCAGTTATCGGCAACTTGTCCGAATTTGTGAGAGCTACTCTCTAACGCAGTCCCTTGGATGGCACCTCCTAAACTGATCGTCTGGAACTCTGTGACAACAGGGGGGACTAAGCCGTGAGGGAGAGTCTCTTCACAGAGCTCCTTGAACGTAATCCCAGGCTCGACCCAGACCATTTGCTCCTCTCGATCTATAGCAATTATTTTATTAAGGTGGGTAATGTCGAGCTTTTGTGCTCCTTCGGCGGGTGTTCGCAGAGCGTTAGATGGGTGCCTCCTCTCGAACAGGAGGGGTTCCTTTTTGTCTCGCAAGCTCTCTCGCAGAGCCCCGACCTCTTCGTCATGTAAGCTTTTCTTCTTCCACATCTCCTCCCCTATACACCAGTTTCAATAAACAGGTAAGTATTTTTTAATCCAAATGCTCTCTTGTTTATAAAAATCTCACATTTCGAGGCAACTTGGATTTGTGGAGAATTGCCTCTGTAGGGTATTGTGTGTGGGATGAAATCTAAGCTCTTTGGTACAGACGGGGTTCGGGGAAAAGCCAACCACTTCCCGATGACGGTAGAGGTGGCAATGCTCCTTGGAAAAGCTGTTGCGCAGATTCTTCGCCGTTCGGAAGGGAAGCACCGGGTGGTGATTGGGAAAGATACTCGTCTCTCCTGTTACATGTTTGAGAATGCCCTTGTAGCTGGATTAAACTCGATGGGAGTCGATACTTTGGTTGTAGGCCCTCTTCCTACCCCTGGGGTTGCGTTCATCGCGAGAGCCTATCGAGCTGACGCGGGGATTGTGATTTCTGCCTCTCACAACGCTTTTCACGATAATGGGATCAAGATCTTTGCCGTCGATGGGTTTAAGCTTCCTCATGCTGTGGAAAAAGAGATCGAAGCGATGGTTGAAGCAAACCAGTTCAACGATCTCCCCCCAGACAACCTTGTGGGGCGCAATACCCGGATCGATGATGCCGATGGACGTTACATCGAATTTGTGAAAGCAACCTTCCCCAAAGGGAAAACCTTAAAGGGTCTCAAGATCTTCCTCGACTGCGCCCATGGGGCTGCCTACCGGGTTGCTCCCCTTGCTTTTTGGGAGCTTGATGCTGAGGTGGTTGTGACGGGCAATGAGCCCAATGGACTCAATATCAACAAGGGTTGTGGCTCCCTCTACCCTGCCGTCTTGCAAAAAGGGGTCATCGAACACGAGGCTGACATCGGGATCGCTCTCGATGGGGATGGAGATCGGGTGATTCTGGTCGATGAGAAGGGGCATATCGTCGATGGAGATACGATCTTAGCAATCTGTGCCCATGAGCTCATGCGTAAGAAAGAGCTTCCGAATAACCGAGTGGTCGCAACTGTGATGACGAATTTAGGCGTGCTCCAGTTCCTCGAGTCTCATGGGATCGAGGTCGTTCTCTCGCAAGTGGGGGATCGGAATGTGATCCACGAGATGCTTGCCAAAGAGGCCTTCTTGGGTGGGGAGCAGAGTGGTCATCTCATCTTCCTCGATCACAATACGACAGGAGATGGGATCGTCTCGGCGATGCAAGTACTCAAAATCATGATCGAGACAGAATCCAACCTCTCCGATTTGGCGGCTCTTGTCCCCAAATTTCCCCAAGCGCTGCGCAATGTTCCTGTACGAAAAAAGCCCGCTCTATCAGGATTGGAGCCGCTACAAAAAAAGATGCGCGAGGTAGAAGAGGAGCTGGGAAAAGAGGGGAGAGTCCTCATACGCTATTCTGGAACAGAAAATCTCTGCCGAGTGATGGTAGAAGGGGCAAAAAAACACCAAGTCGACCTCCTTGCCGAGTCTTTGGTGAGCTGTGTAGAACAAGAGATAGGGGACTCGTAGCCGATGTGTGGAATTTTTGGATATTTAGGAGAGCAAGACGCCGTCTCTCTTGTCTTGGAAGGGCTCAAAAAGCTCGAATACCGAGGGTACGACTCTGCTGGGGTCGCTCTTATCCAAAACGGCGAGCTCCTCTCCCATAAAGAGGTGGGAAAAGTCTCGGTCCTCGATGCGAAAATAGCTGAGAAAGGCTGGAAGAGTGGTCTTGCCATCGCCCACACCCGTTGGGCCACCCACGGGAAGCCCACCCAAATCAATGCGCATCCTCAATTTGATACAGCTTCCAGGTGTGCCGTTGTCCACAACGGAATCATCGAAAACCACGAAGCAGTCCGTCGCCTTCTCCAAAAGAGGGGAGTCTCTTTCCAATCCGATACCGATACAGAGGTGATCTCTCAGCTCATTGGATTTCTGAATAAAGGGAATTTCTTGCGAGCTGTTCAGCGGGCTCTCCCCCTTCTCCAAGGGGCTTTTGCCATCGCTGTCATCCACCAAGATGCCCCTGAGGAGATCATCTGTGCCGCCAAGGAGAGCCCCCTTGCCATCGGGGTAGGAGAGGGGGAGATGTTTGTCGCCTCCGACGCCCAGGCCTTCCTTAAGTATACCCGCCAAGCGATCTACCTCCACTCCTCTGAGCTTGCCCTTATCACTAAGAAGGGGGTCCAAGCCTTCAATGCCCGTCTTGCTCCGATCGAAAAGGAGAGTGAAAACCTCGACCATGATGCCGAAGAGGTGACAAAAGGAGCCTACCAACACTACATGCTCAAGGAGATCTATGAGCAGCCCCAAACCCTCCAAAATGCCCTCCTCTCCCGCTTCTCTGAGGAGTATGGGAGCGCGATTTTAGACGGACTGAAACTCTCCGAAGAGGAGCTCTTCAAAATCAAGAGGATTGTGATCCTTGCCTGCGGCACCTCTCTTCACGCTGGCCTCACAGCTACCTATCTTTTTGAAGAGAAAGCGCGCATCCCAGTTGAGGTTGAGATCTCCTCGGAGTTCCGCTACAAAAACCCGATTGTCCAAGAAAATACTCTTGCCATCGCGATCAGCCAATCGGGTGAGACGGCCGATACCCTTGCTGCCATGCGTGAGCTTAAAGAGAAAGGGGCCAAAATCGTTGGGATTTGCAACGTCCAAGGGTCGACTCTTGCCCGAGAGGTCGATAGCTGCCTCTTTTTGCGAGCAGGACCGGAAATCTGCGTTGCTGCTACCAAAACATACACCTCCCAACTAATCGTCCTCACCCTTCTTTCCCTCCGCTTTGCCAGAATGCATACGATGAGCCAGCAAGAAGGGAAACACCTGATCAAGGCCCTCCAGGCTCTCCCCTCCCAAGTCAAGAGTATCCTCTCTCAAGCAGACAAGATCGAAAGAATCGCCAAAAAGTACGCCCACTACGACAATTTCTTTTTCCTCGGCCGCCGCTACATGTACCCAACAGCACTAGAAGGGGCTCTTAAGCTCAAAGAGATCGCCTACATCAACGCCAATGGATACCCAGCAGGAGAGATGAAACACGGACCGATCGCCCTCATCCACGAAAATTGCCCCACAGTTGCCTACTGCGGCGATTCAGTTACCTATCCGAAGATTTTAAGCAATTTGATGGAGATCAAGGCAAGATCTGGCAAAGTCCTTGCCATTGCCCCAGAAGGCTCTAAAGAGATCCAAGGGATTGCCGATGATGTGATCTACGTCCCCAAAACCCTCGATGAGCTCTCACCCATCCCAGCCACCATCGTCAGCCAGCTCCTCGCCTACTACATCGCCAAAGAGCGAGGCACCGAGATCGACCAACCCCGCAACCTTGCCAAATCCGTCACTGTAGAGTAGAGAGCTCAGACTAGGAAGAATTTTTGGATGATTTTTCTCCCATTTGAACGATCTCTCGCTCGCTGTATCAGCCTATACGATCAACGCTTCCGATCGTCCAACTGGAAGCAAAATCCCCAAAAGCACTTTGCATCCATGGATGGGAAAAGGCCTATGTCACCCTCTAGTTTTGTTCTTGTAGGCGCTTGATGTAGAAGTTTCCAAACTCTACGATCTTCATGAACTGGTGATGCGACCGGATAATACCAGGCCGCTCATTCAAGCGGATCTGTTCCACAATATCAGCCACATCGAGTACAATTCCTTTATCATTTCCAGCTGCTTGGTCGATCAGCCATTTCACATAGGCACAGGCGAAGAGAACGCCCGCTCGTCCCCGCCCCTCATAACTTTGGATGATGGATGTTGTGTTGTGTTGCTCATGGAGTTTTATCAATTTAAGAAGAGCCTCAGGAGTGATGTCGGCTCCACCTTCTCCTTTTTCAGCAGCCTTCCAGTTTGGAGTGGAGTAGATAGTGAGTGTGCGTATACCCAGACTTGCATTACCTCGGTCACCTAATTCAACTTTATGAGTAAAAATACCGTTAGTAGAATCTGTGTTTTGTGATAGATGTTTGACATAAACATATTTATTATTAAGTACTTCACTAACTTTGGGAAGCATTGGCACAGGAGACTCATTATTTGCTTGCAGAACTTCGTCATGGACCATGAAAATCAGCTCCACTTTCTGTCCCAAAACAAGTTTCCAAAAATCACGTTCTTGTTTCTTAGTGATATGGGTAGGGGCCAAAATGAAAGGAGGTGGATTAGGATGAATTTCTGAGTTAGATGTTTTTGATGCATTCATCCAGAACTGCATGTCTTTATCGTGTGGCTCGATTGGCAAGGCGTTCTTATTGTAGCATATATCTCCATGTTGCTCTTGGAAATATAAAGGGCGTGATGTACTACCCTCCCGTTGTAAGTTGTTTTTAAAATATTGAGGATCTCTACTCCCTCCTTCTTGAAACACGAGCTTCGAGAAATCATAGGAGATTTTTGTAGAATTCAGGATGAATTCTACCTGATTGGCTTGCTCAGGTTGGGTGTTCTCACCGGGCTTCTTGGCAGAGGCTTTACGGTAGGCAAGGAGATCGGCAAGGAGAACCCCTAAACCGAAGACCCCAAGGCCGATGGCTCCATACCCAATCGTGCCGATCCCTTGGAGTCCACCGAGAGA
>SDBV01012191.1_pt1 | contig 11037 bp, 15 predicted proteins | sample 2277081 | NCBI WGS metagenome assembly SDBV01 (sample SAMN10402039, study PRJNA504765) | marine sediment metagenome | isolation source: marine sediment core GS10_PC15, 223 cmbsf | place: Arctic Ocean: Southern Knipovich Ridge | collected 2010
CATAATTTTCCATGTTTTCTAAATCAGTTAAAACTACAGATTGAGATTCTCTGTATGCACCTTTAATGATTGCAATAGGTGTCGAAGGTTTTCTGTACTTTAACAAAATTTTTATGGTGTCTTGTATTTGATGTATTCTTTTTTTACTAGAAGGATTGTAAATTACTATCACAAAGTCTCCTTGAGCTGCTGCTTCTACTCTTTTTACGATTATTTCCCATGGAACCAGAAGATCACTCATACTCAGAACAGCAAAGTCAGTCATTAGAGGAGAGCCAATTATTGATGCACAGGAATTTAGAGCAGATACTCCTGGAATTATTTCCACTTGGAGTCCTGATTTAGGATCCCAATCTTGTTCGGCTAGTGTTTCGTATATCAAACCAGCCATACCGTATATTCCCGGATCACCACTAGAAACCAAAGATACTATTTTTCCTTCCTTAGCAAGTTCAATGCATTGTTGAGCTCGTTCTACTTCTTGAGTCATAGCGTATCTGTAAACATTTTTTCCATCAATTAGATCTTGTACTAAATTGACATATGTCTCATATCCTACAATAGTATCACTTTCTTCAATTGCCTTTTTGGCACGAAAAGTCATGTGATCGTGATGACCTGGGCCAACACCAACTATGAAGAGTTTCCCTACCAAATTGTAATTACAAGAATTTTTTGATAATTTATCCGTTATTAGAAGTGGCGTTTAATTGTTGAAAGGGATCTATGAAAGGACAATTAACTATATGATCACTGTTCATCGGAGTGGCAAGACTCACTGTAATTAGTCCTTCTTTTTGGAATGCATCAATATCTGCTTTAGTTTCTAAAACGGATGCGTTCTCAGGGTCATTCCATGAAATCATAAATATGCGCCACATTGGGCTGTAGTTTTCATCTCCAGGTGCAGCAGCTGCAATTCCTGGTTGGAATCCCACAGGACCTGATCCTTTAATGCCATCCCTGAATTGAAACAACTCCACTGCTGCTGGAGTGGTAATCAAGCTAGCAGAAGTTGGAGTATATGTAACTCCCATCATTTCTGCTGGACCTGAAGGTGTTGCATCTGTTACAATATAGTAGATAGTACTCCCATCCGGACCCCATCCTCTATGAGCAATGAAAGTTACAGTCATATTTTCTTGGTTAATATCAATGATTTGTCCACCTCCATATGGAGTATCATCAGATAATGTTTTGTTTTCTTTAACTAACATTTGGCCCTCTGGCCAAATAATTTGTGGAGCATTAATTACTACATCCGTTTCTTCTAGCGTTATTCTTTTACCTTCTTCAGCTTCTTTAATTGCTTCAACCGAGTCAAAAATTTCTGGGTTTTGACCAATTTTCCATGATACTTGAATTACAGATTGTAATGCACTGTATTGATCTAATTGGGCAGGAGTATGAGAAAATACTTCATGTTGAAAACCCTGGATTCCATCGCCCTCAATACCATCAGTGAACATATAGACTGTACCTAAGGCTTCCTTTGGAGTCTTGCTAAGTGGTGGTGCAAGTTCAACTTTCCAGCCTTGTTTTTCTGTAATGAGATCTGCATGACTCTGATCATTTGTATCGGTAATTATATAGTGTACAGTTTTGTTTTCATAAAAACCCAAATGCATTGGTATTGTTGCTGGAACGTTTGCCCTTGAGAGTTTTAGAGTAGTTTCTTCTTTAGTAATTTCGAATTTTTGCATTATGACTTCTGTGGGTTGTCCACGAATCCATCCATCAACACTTGCTGTAACAGTAAATGGTTGTGCGTTTTCTGAATGAAGTGCAAGAGCAGCTCCTGTAAATTCTATTGCACCAGAATTTTTTCCAGAGTCAATTGAAGTCAAAGCATAAACAGTTTCGCCGTCTACAGTCCATGTTGGTTGTCCTCTAGCTTGGTCTTTGGCTATTTCGTGTAAAACTATGATTTGAACAGGTTCGCTTGCAGTGTAGGTTAACGAACCGTCGTATAATGTACCTTCGTTTGGTGACAAAATAACTGCCAATTGTTCACCTCCATGACCAATTCCAGGATCGTTGGAAGACGTTATGGTTTGGGTAAAATGAATTTTTTTTCTTGATGCAGAGTCAGCAAATTGATCAGTTAAAGCTGGAATTGCAAAAATTGTAGTTATTACGATGCTAACTGCAAATATTATAATAATTTTGTTCAATGGAATTTGGAATCGGCGTTCACATAAATCCTTTTTCCCAGATTCTTGAGGTATCAGTTGATTTTTGCAAGTTCAAATTCATCGTGTAATACTTGAACTACTGAATTGCAACTAGCATCTTTTACAATAAAGGCAATATTTAGCTCTGATGAACCTTGAGCTATCATTACAACATTGACTCTTTTTTTTGCAACTGCATCAAAGACTCTTGATGCAACACCTACTGTTCCTCTCATTCCAGAACCAATTAAAGCAATTATAGTTACATTAGTAGTAACTTCAAGTTTTTTAATTAACTTACCAAGTAAGTTCATCTCTAAAGCACTAACCGCTTTATCTAAATCTGCTTTCTTAACTACAATCGAAATACTGGATTCTGAAGGGCTTTGAGAAATCATCATTATGTTAACACCAACTTTTGCAAGAATTGAGAAAATCTTAGCCGCAGTTCCTGGTGCACCAACCATACTTCCTCCTCTAACATCGATTAATCCGTTGTTTCGAATTGCACTGACACACTTTACCGTTTTTTTTGTAGCTACATCAGGAGATGCAGTTACATACGTGCCCAAATTTTTTGTATTGAAAGTATTACGAATTCTCATAGGAATTTTTTTTGCTAATAGTGGTTCAAACGTGCGTGGATGAATTTGCTTTGCACCAAAAAGAGCCATTTCTATAGCTTCAGTGTATGAAACTTCCTTTAACACCTTAGAATTTTTTATAATTTTTGGATCTGCTGTCATCAATCCATCTACATCACTCATTAGCCATATCTCATCAGCTTTTAAACAAGATGCAATAGTTGTTGCTGTATAATCCGAACCTCCTCTACCAAATGTTGTAATACTTCCGTGCTGATCTGCACCTGTAAAACCTCCTACAACTGGAATGACTTTTTTATCTAATAATGGTTCGATAATTTTTGATACACGAATTCTTGTTGTGTCCATTAAGGGTTTTGCCTCACCAAAATTAGAATCAGTAATTATTCCAGCTTCTTTTCCTGTAAGAGGAATTGATTTTTTACCTAAATCATGTATTGCGAAAGAAACAAGAATGATAGATAGACGTTCTCCAAATGAAATTAAATAATCCAAAGATCTTGGAGTAACTTCACCCAATAATATCATCCCATGTAACAATTCTTCTAGTTCATTAAAATCAGAATTTAATTTTTCAATTAATTTTTTCTTGTTTTGTGACTTTGTTATTGATTCTTCTGCTAGTTGTTTGTGTTTTTTTATTATTGTTTTTGCTAGTTGATTTGCCTTTTCTTTATTTCCTTTTTGTATAAATTTTGAGATTTGTATTAGGTCATCAGTTACACCGCTTACTGCAGAACAAACAGTAACAATTTGATTTTGTTTTGATAAAGAATGAAGATATCTAGTTACAATTTTGATATTTTTTCCAGTAGAAATTGAGGTACCCCCAAATTTTATTACGAGCTTCAAATCAGTATAAACTGTTTTAATTTATCCTTAAATGCTTTAACTTTCTACTCGTGGAGCTAAGTAAAAGTGAATTCGCCCTATGTTAGCAACCTTAAACTCTATTCTCAGTGGCTTGGCACTTGAAAATTCACAAGTAACTGTTCCTGCAGTAGTACCTACGGCCTTTACTATCGGATTCAAATACTCCAAACTATAGGTTCCAATACTTTCTTGTTTAGCTGAAATGTTTGTGATTTCTTCCATTCCTTTTTCTAAATCTATTACAACTTCCCCAGAATCTCCCTTCCCTGAAAATTCAGCTTTAGAATTTGAAGCCTTTATTGTTAAATAATCAGATACCACTTGAACATCACCTAGAATTTTGTCAAATGTGTTTGAAGTTAATTCAATTTTTGCATCGTAAGATATTTTCGGAAGAGGTGTATCAGAAGCAGAACTTTCAATTAACCTCATCTTGTATTTTTTGTTGTTGCCTATGGTGACAAGAAGCATGTTATCTTCAGAAATACTAATTTCAAAGCTGTCTTGTTTATCAGCACGTTTAATCAATTTGGAAAACTCATCGATTCGGACTCCAAATTTGGTGTCACTATCACATTGATATTTTTCAAAAGCAGAATTTGGCCAAGATATATCAATTAAAGCAACATGAGAGGGATCCATTCCTCTGAAAGTGATTCCTTCTGCATTTGAGACAAAAGTAGCTTCTTCAACTAATGTGGAAATAGCAGAAATTATTGCTTTAAGATCATCAGAACCTTTTGTTTTAGCTGAGAATACCAAACTTAATCAAATGTCCCAAATGTTCAATTTAACGTTATGCGTAATTTCTCCAAGTGTGGTTACATTTTATACATCGGTAAAATTGTGTGGTTGGCTCATCTGCACTTCGAGTTTGCAGCATCCACCAAACAGCCTGATCGTTACCACATTTTTCACAATCAATTTTTATTGTTGGTAATGTTTCTTTTCCTTCATTTTCATCTAAGACGTTAATTTCTGATTTGATTTCGTCTTGTTTGTCTTTTTTTGTTTCTTTTGAACCACTTTCTGCATATCCACATTTAGGGCAACTCAAAACAAAGTTTGAATTATTTTTTTTAAGTCGCACCTCACACTTGGGGCAAAATTTCATTTACTTTACCTTGATTTTGGATTTTAATAATTTTTGTAGGTCTTTTACTGATTCAAGTGCCGAATCTGTGGCTTTGATTATTTCCTTTATGGGATTACCTTTTGATGAGTTTACCCTCATCCAACATTCTTCTGTAAGAGGGTGCTTCAAAATTAAACCTGCAAAATCAATGCTCTTTTCTTTTAGTAGTTCGTGCTGTACTATGTATAGAGTGCCTATATCAGATTTTTGTATTGAAAGACTAACTTCTTTGGCAGAAGATTTTGTTACCTGAGCATCCATTGCACTCAAAAAAGAACTTATTGTGGATATAAATCATTATGAGAGATTAATGTCGCAAAACAATCTATCAGAAATAGATCTTATAAAAAACAAAGATGAGTTTTCACAAGATGAATACATATCAATTGATGTGAAATTTTCCATTCAAGGAAATCTTCGCGAAGCCTTTAACGAAAAAAATTGGACCCGGGCCTATAACAGAAATGATAATTTATTCAAACTAAAGTATGGAGTGAAACTTGTCTCCGGCGGAATCAGAAAACATGAGGTTGGAAAGCCTATTGATACATATAGAAAGGCTTCATTATTCTGGACCAGAAATCCAAAGCTGGTAAACCCAATGAAACAAAAGAGAATTTGGGTACAAGTTGCAAAGAATTTTGAACCCTTTATCAGACTTACAGAAGAAGAAGTAAGACAGGAACTTTTTGATTTTAATGAAAAGATTACCTTCAAAGCCTCAGATTTAGGTCCTGGAAAACATAAAATCGGCGCCGAAGCTTTTGTATCATGGCAAAAGCATGATTATACTGATTCTTTTAGTACCAAAGCTCATGCAAAGGAAATTGAAATTAAAATCAGTTAGGATATAAATGATGGAGGAGGCAAAAATTACACTATGGCAAAATTCGACGGATTAAGAGGACAGGAGCTTCTAGAAGTAGAAGAACCTGATAAAGAAGGTGGAGTAACTTTGATTTTCAAAGACAATAGATTCATGTTCATAAAAGTTGTAGATGGAAAAATTGTTATTCAGTCTATTCCAGAGTAATTATCAATGAACGTGTTTTTCATATAGACCTACAACTATTTCTTGACGTTCTGATTGAATAGAACCAGGTCTTTCTTTTCTTACTTTTTCAATTGCATCTTTGGCAGTATGATTTTGATGTTTTATGAGATAGCAAGCAAGAATGGTTCCAGTCCTTCCAATTCCAGCAGCACAATGTACCATAACGGGTTCTTTTTTGGTTATTCTTTCATGAATAAAATCTACAGTGTGATCAATTTTGTCCATGTCAGGTGCATTAAGATCTTCTGTTGGAACATGCAAATATTTTACATTCTGGGTCCATAATTCAGGTAAAGGACTTTCGGTCATAGTAACTATTGATTTTACTCCTTGCTTTACAACCCAATTTACTTCATCATGGGTTGTTGGCATACCGCTACCAGCTAATTTTTCATTTATTAGCCAAGAAAAGTTTGTTGGTTTTTTTGAAATTTTTCCATATACTTTGCGCCATAGATTTCCTGGTTTACTCATTTCTAAAACTTTGATTTTTCCATATATTTACACAGCGAATTAATAAAACAATTTTTCAGTCATAAATTAATAAAAAGAAATTAAAAAAAGGGTTTGAACTCTTAGTCGATTAGTTCAGTCCAGCCTTTTACGAAGACTGAATTCTTGTATAGAGGAACTGGTTGGCCAACGGTAAAGTCCATAGGTCTCATCCAAAAGATTGCTTTTGTTGGACAAACTCCAATGCATGCTCCATCAGAGATACATCGTTCTGGATAAAAGACAAATGCCTTTCCTCTCTTCCAGCCCTCAACTGGTTTTACTCTTAGTACATCAGGTCCTAATGTAGTACAAATTTCAACGCATAATGCGCATCCTATACACATTTGTTCACTGATGTCAGGTAATATTGCTACTGGCATTACAAGAAATTCTAGCTTTCGGATCTTAATATAACTTACCCAAAAAATGCAGATTATAACGGCGTTTGAAAATTTTGATCGTTTCAATGATAGTTATTCTAAATTTTTAGAATTACCTTTCGCTGAAATGAAAATTAAAAAAATTTGTTAACTTATTTCTGATTTGATTGGAATCAAAAATGAATTTTTTTTGATGTTATTGGTATCTAGTACATCTAATAAAAAACTTGAATTTTGTTTTTGTAAATGAATTTTATTAGTTTTTTTGAAATCTGGAATATATCTACCAGTTGTTTCTAAAAACCACCCTTCATCTTTTTTTTGTTTAGCCAGACTACCTAAGAATATTTGTGAGTTTGTAATCTTTGAAATACATGCAAAAAACATGAGATAACTGTTAACTAATCTTCCCGCATAAGTATTTTCATAAAACAAATTAAAAAAACCGTTTAGCGAATCAATTATCAAAGTAGTTTTTTCTTCAGAGAGCCTCAGAATCACTTTTTTTATAATTTCGTTCCAATCGTTTTGTGTAGGTTGAATTAAGGTTACATTCTGTGGTAAGTGAAATATTTCAGAAATAATATATCCACTATACAATAAATCAAAATCTAGATAGATTACTGGTGTGTTTATCAACGAAATTATTTTTGTATAGAATAATGTTTTTAGAAAGGGGTCAGAACACATTATAGAACTAATTGTGTTTTGTTCAATGATTTTTTTGATGTCAAAAGTAATCTCAGCTGAGTTCTGCTCAGGATTTTTATTCAACACTAAACGAGTCATTATCTGATATAATAATGAATTCAGAATCTATTGATGTCGTACATGAATTTCCTGATAAAGATAGGATCTATTTGAATAACGCATCTGTTTCTTTGATGCCGAACTCAAGCATTAAAGCAATGTCAGATTTTCTTGTAAAATATAATTCTCTTGGTCCAGATTCATTAGAATCAGAAGTATTTGTTAAAGAGAAACTTATTCAAACTAGAAAGGCAATTTCTAAACTAATTAGGTGTCAACCAGATGAAGTTATTTTGACTCAAAGTACTACTGATGGAATTAATATTGTAGCAAATGGATTATCGACTAGTACCTCATCAAATATTGTAATTCGTGGGATGGGTCATGAACATCATGCCAATTATTATCCCTGGTTACGTTTAGCAAAAAATATTACAATTCGAAGTTTAAAAATTGATCAAATAGGATTTTTTGATCTTAAAGAATTACCAAAGGTTATTGATAAAAATACTAAACTCGTTTCACTAAGTCACGCTCTTTATAACACTGGGGCAGTTCTTCCTGTAGAAGAAGTAGGTGACTATCTAGAAAAAAATAATATCCCTTACTTTTTGGATACCGCACAGACAGTTGGTTGCATGGGTGATTATGATTTTAAAAAAACCAAATGTGATTTTATGTCTTTTAATGGTTCCAAATGGCTTTGTGGTCCAATGGGAACTGGAATTTTTTATTGTAAAAGATCTTCTAGTGATTTACTTGAACCACTAACAATAGGAGGAGAATCAGCTATGGTTTATGATGAAACCAAGCTAGCTTTCAAAGACTTACCTGAAAAATTTCAAACAGGTTTTCGAAATTATGTTGGAATTGTGGGCTTAGAAGCATCAGTAAACTACCTATTACATTATGGATTAGAAAATATTCATAAAAAAATAATGAAGTTTGCTAATTTACTTCGTGAGGAATTATCGAAAGTATCTGGAATTTCATTGTATGGTCCCGAATCTGAGGAAAAAAGAAACAGTATTGTTTCATTTACTATTGATGGATTCGAACCTTTGAAGATAGTTGAAAAACTGGAACGCCAAAAAATAGTACTTGCAGAGCGTGAGATTCAAGAAAAAAAAATTGTAAGAGCGTCACCTCACTTTTTCAATTCAGAAGAAGAAATTCTAAAAGTTGTAGATGAAATAAAGAAATTATAGTTTTTCTTGTTCTTGTATTACCATCATGGTTAGTGTAGATTGAACCTTGTCTATTTTTCTGATTTTATTAGTAATTACGGACCTCAGATTTTCTGCATTATCAGATGAGATTTTTAGAATTATATCATAAACTCCGTAAACCCCTTGAATCTCATATTTGACACCTGCTTCATTATCCAAGATTTCTTTTACTTTTGAGATGATTGTTTCATCAGAACCTAAATCTGAATTAAGGAGAACATAAGCTGTAGGCACATTCAGAATTTCGAGAAACAATATTTAATCTTTCATAAAGTTGTCAAAACTGATTAGTTGGTTAGTGTCATAGCCAATGTGGAACCAATTGATCTTACACTTTTGATTTCCCAAAAACTTCCAAGTTTTCCGGGATCTCCAAAGCCTCAATTTATTCCCTGGTCAAAAATTAAAAACGATGGATACAATCTAGAATTACTTTTTTTAAGTTCACATTCTGGGACTCACATTGATGCTCCCTATCATTTTGTTGAAAATGGTTCCAAAATACATGAGATTTCTCTAAATAGACTTGTGTGTGATGCCATTCTAATAAAGCTCAAAAAAGGAGCCAATGAACAGATTACAAAAAATGATATAGTTTCCTTTGAAAAAAAATACGGATTAATCCCAAATCATTCAACTATTGTATTTGTAACTGGTTGGCAAAAAAATTTGCAAAAACCATCTTACTTTAGAAATAATCCTGGATTAGCATCTTCTGCAGGAAAATATTTGGTTTTAAAAAAAACCAATTTAGTAGGAATTGATTCTCCAAGCATAGATTTGGGAAATGATTCAAAGTTTCCCATTCATCGTCTTTTTTCTAAAAAAAATATCTTAATTGTTGAGAACTTGTGTAATCTGGAAAAAATTTCAAATGTCCGTTTTAAGCTGATAGTGTTTCCCTTGAAACTAAAAAATGCAACCGGTTCTCCTGTTAGAGCAGTAGCAATTTAGGTTACGAATTGAAATCTATTTTGTTTGTAGTTTTCGTTCAAAGGTCCAATAATGGGAATTTGATTTCCACAGAATTTACATTTATTGTCTTTATCCATATTCCATCCTTGAATATCAAACCCGTATCTTTTAACAACAATGTTATTGCATTCAGAACAGTATGTGTGTTCCCAAGGATGTCCTGGAACATTTCCAAGATATGTATATTTTAATCCCTCTTGTTTTGCAATCTGGTAGTGTTTTTCAAGTGTTTTTACAGGAGTTGGTTCATAATCCATCATCTTATAATCAGGATGAAATCTCAAAAAATGAATCGGCATTTCTGGTCCAAACTCATCATAAACGAATTTAGAAAGTTTTCTTGCATAATCTAAATTATCACCTACCTTGGGAACTATAAGATCTGTTATCTCAACATGTATCTTGGTTTTGTCTCTAATTTCTAAAAGAGTATCAAAGATTGGTTGTGGATCTGGAACTCCTATAAATTTTCTAGTAAAATCAGGTTCGGCACTTCCTTTAAAATCAACTGTAATACAATCTAAAAATTCTCCCATCATTTTTACGGTTTCAGGAGTGTCATAACCATTTGATACAAAGATGTTGATAAGACCTTTTTTCCTTGCAATAATTCCACAATCTCTTGCAAATTCAATGAAAATTGAAGGTTGGTTGTAAGTGTAAGCTATTCCTTGAGCTCCGTACTCTATTGTAGTATTTACTACATCTTCAGGAGTCATATCAGTTCCCTCGACTTTTCTTCTTTGACTAATATCAGAATTTTGGCAATACTTACACAGCCAATTACATCCAGTTGTTGCAATTGAAAAAATCTTAGTGCCTGGATAATAATGGGTTACTGGTTTTTTTTCTATTGGGTCTACATGTCCTGCAATAACTTTTCCATAAACATAAAGTTCTAGTTTCCCACCCTCGTTTCCTCTAATACCACAAAGACCAATCTGTTCTTTTTTTATTTCACAATAACGAGCACACGCTGTACATCGTACTTTGTCATCTGGTAATTTTTCATAGAGTATTGCTTCTTTAGTCATTTTATAATTATAATATGGTTTTTTTGCAATATAAAGAACAGTCTATCTAAACCAATCATACTCTTGGCTTCTTTTCTGTTTGGGCAAGTCCTTCATTACTGCTTGAACTACTTCACTATGATTATAGGTTAAATGTCGTAGAAATTTTGCAGATTCATCCTTTCGAATATTTTCATCTCCAAAAGCTATTTCAGGACTAGACAAATCTTTCATGATTGATTTGCATTCATCACATGGTTCAAAATCAAGATATAGTTTCATTGCCATTTTTTATCATTTATCCTAGATAATTAGTTTTTATCTTATTTGATAGTTTGCGCAAGGGGCTCCTCT
>SDBV01012192.1_pt1 | contig 11036 bp, 14 predicted proteins | sample 2277081 | NCBI WGS metagenome assembly SDBV01 (sample SAMN10402039, study PRJNA504765) | marine sediment metagenome | isolation source: marine sediment core GS10_PC15, 223 cmbsf | place: Arctic Ocean: Southern Knipovich Ridge | collected 2010
AGATAGTTCAACTATATTGAATACTTCTATTATTGTAATTGTTTATAATAAATTTATTCAAAAAAAGCCACCTATACTCAGTGCAAGGGGTTTAGAAAGTGCTGCTAATTTTTTTTTTGATATGAAAATAAATATATTAACAACAAATAATGATCCTTCAACATTAGAAGACCTTGATTCTTATGAAGATTGGTGTTTTATGAATAAAATGATGATGGATGGAAAATCAAGTATTTATCCACATTATGATGAAGTACAAGAATTTAAGCAGGTTATGCCTGAGTTAAGAAGAAAGATTCCATTACTTGGAAATTTTGAAGAACATATTAATTCTATTTTTGAAAAATTTGGTTTATCTGATAAACCATATTATGATAATGGATCTCCATTTCTTTTAAGAGCACCTTTTAATGGGGATGAACTAGATATTGTATTTACAAAACAAGAAGTTAATTCAATGATTGAAAAAAATATAAGATATCATAAGAGATATTTAAGAAGATATAATAGAAGAAATAGAAAATAGCTTATTCCGAAAAGAATATAAATAGATAAATATTATTCTTCTAACATGATAAGCTTAGAAGATATAAAAACAATAAGAGCTCAACTGGGAATTACTCAAGCTGAATTAGCTTACAGAGCAAAAGTCTCACAATCATTAATAGCTAAGATTGAATCTGGATTATTAGATCCTACTTATAATAATGCTAAAAAGATATTTGATGCTCTATCTGAATTACAAGGAAAAGAAGATATTTTAGCAAAGGAGATAATGCAAAAAAATGTAATTTCTATAACGTCTAAAACTCAAATAAATGAAGCAATAAAAAAAATGAAGAAACATGAGATTTCTCAGCTGCCTGTTATCGAAAACGGAAAATGCCTGGGCTTAGTTTCAGAATCTATTTTATTAGATGAAATAATAAAAGGAAGTCATGAAAGGAAAATAAAAGATATAATGAAAGATGCTCCCCCAATTGTTCCTTCAAAAAGTTCAGTTGAGATTATTTCTAATTTATTGAAGTTTTTTCCTATGGTTTTAGTTAGTGATAATGGAAAGATAAGCGGATTAATTACAAAGTCAGATGTTATAAGAAATGTCTATAAGTGATCTTTTACCTTTCCAAATCTATAAACTTTATCTTCAACAACAAATATTTCAAAGTTTTTTATATTGTCTAGGAAAGGACTTAATAATCCTTCATTTAATATATCTGTACCTTCTATAACCTGAAGAAAAGATGGTTGTACAATTAATATCTTTCTCTTGGTTAATTTCTTTGGAATTAACCCAGGCTGAAGCTTTGCTTTAGCCGTGTATTTTCCTTTTAAAAAACATTTAAACTTTTCAATTCTCATGTCTTCTTTTAAATTAATAGCAGGATGCTCATGACCAATAATAATCACTTTAGATTTTTGAAAATCTTTATTTTTAGGAATAATATTCCCATGAGTTATGTAAATATTATCAATATAAAAATAATCCTTAATCTCTACATCTCTCTTTCTGGCAATAGGGCCTAAAATGTTATCATGATTTCCTTTAATCAAAATAACTTTTCCGTATTTTGTTAATAAATCTAAAATCTTTAGAGTTTCTCTCCATTCCTGATCAGAGATAGTCCCAAATTCATGCTTTAAATCGCCATTTACAATAATTAATTTTGGCTTTGTTTTTCTTAATATTTTAGTTAATCTTTTTACAATATCTTTAAACTGAAACATAGGAACTAATACGCCTTTTTTCTGTAATTCTTCTTCATAACCAATATGCAAATCAGAAATTATCAAAGCCTTATGTTTCTTTAAATATAAAGCAAGATCAACAATCTCAATATTTTTCTCTATTTCCATAATAATAATTAATCAAACATACTTTTTAAAGAATTCTAAAACCTTTTCTTCATATTCTTCTTTAACAACATTATATTCAAGACCGTGTTTTGCATCTTTATCTTTAATAATCCACAGTTCTGGATTTATTGCATTATTATTGATTAGATAAGCATTATTAACATCAATATAATCATCAATTTCTGAATGAATAATTAAGATAGGTGTGTCATAGTTTTTAACAGAATCCATAGGAGAAACTTCTCTTGGATCTAAATTAATTAATGTTTTTGAGATTAATCTTGTCGCAGATAAAAATAATTCTTTTAATGGAACATTAAACTTTTCTTTTCCAAACATTATATCTAGATTTGCAAAAGCAGAATCACTGACAATAGCCTTAATGTCTTGAGTTTTTTCAGCTGCCATTAATCCTGTTGCAGCCCCCATTGAAAATCCTAATATTCCTATTTCATTATAACCTCTTAACTTTAAATAAGTTATTGCTGCTAAAACATCATTTTGTTCTTTTAAACCAAAGGTCGTATAACTTCCCTGACTTTTCCCATAATATCTAAAATCAAATAATAATAAGTTATATTCTTTATTCAAAAATAGAGTTAGATTTAATATATCTCCTTTATCAAATGGAAAGCCATGAAGAGCAATAATAGCCTTATTATTTTTATTTGGAATAAACCATCCCTTTAATATTAAACCATTACTATTAAATTCAATATCTTCATATTCATAACCATATTTCAAAGGAGTTTCCTGGCTAATAATTTTTTCTGGATGGATAGATGTGTATAGAACATAACAAGAGATTATAATTAACATTATTGACAATAAGATAATTATTAAGACAATAATCTTAACAAGTACCGTGAAAGATACATGCTGTTTTTTTTTTTTCCCCATTTAATTTATTAAATTCATTACAAGCCTCTTTTGTTTTTTTTATTATTAATTTTATTTTATTTTTATTTATATAATCAATAATATCATCACTTACATTAAGAACACCAGAATAACCTGTGCCAATAATTATAATTTCTGGCTTTGCTTTAACTAAATCCTTAACATCATCTAATTTTAATCCATGATCATGCCAGAAACTTATTTTATTATTAATTATCTTAATGTCATATTCATATTGCTTTCCATCAATTATATACTTTCCAAATTCATAATCATCAATATGCATTATAGAATTCTTATTTTTATATTATTTAAAGTTTTTTAAAGAAAAAAGGCCTCAGCTCGCCCGTCACCTATCAGTTAGTTGCGAGCATGCATTTAGCATGCATGCAGGTACCAGATAAACATGTCAAGCATCATCATAGGCCGATTATAGTATATTCTAATCAATATTTAATCATTTCTTTTTCTGAAATAAATAGATATACAATATTGGCAATATTCCTGCTGTGTTAAAGATAAATATTGATACAAACCAGGCTAACTGGTTATTTTTTCCTGATTTCCATAAAGCAAAACCTTTCCAAACTGCTTCCCAAATTCCAATTATAACTAAAAATGCTATCATTCCAACACCTAATTCTGGAAAAATCATTTTCCCACCTCAAAATTTATATTATCTAAATTCTCTTCTAGCATAAACAACTCTTCAGCAGAAGTATGAAAATGCTGTGATAACTTAAAAGCAAGCTCAATATTTGGTTTAAACTTACCTTTTTCTATAGAATGAATTGTCTGCCTAGAAACACCAATAATAACAGCTAGCTGTTCTTGGGTAAGGCCATGGCCTTTCCTGTATATTTTCACCTTATTTTTCATAGTTTTCTTTACAAGAATTCTATTATTTCCAACATATTTAATATATAAATGTTTTTATTCAATAATTTGAATAATGTAAAGTTTTCTTTACAAGAAGTCTATTATTTTTTACACATCAACAAACATCCTGTGCTTTTCATTGCCTGTTAACTCTTCCATTATTCTTTTTATTATACTATGTTCAGGATCAGGCATTAATTTTATTCTTTTCTTTATATCTTCAAAAGAAGAAAAGGGTTTTTCTTTTCTTACATCTAGAATTTCCCACATATGCTTCTTGCCCACTCCTGGCAAGAGTTCTATCTGATGCATTCTTGTTGTTAAAGGCTGAGCATTATTAAAAAATTCAACAAATTTCTTTTCATTTTTATGAACTAACTCTTTAATAATATATTTTAATTCACTTTTAGCAGTAGCAGTTAATTTATCTGATACCATTTTTCCATTTATATGATGAATTTTATCTCTTTTACCTTCACCAATATAAACCTCTTCATGTGGTTGTAGGAATATTTCTTTTTTTGGAACTAATTCTAATAAAGTAAAGTTATCTTTTCCTATAGCTTGAGCTATTGGAGTCTTCCTATGACTAGGCCTTGTATCAAATGGATAACCATTTGGCAAAAAATCCAGCGTTATTGCATATTCTTCTTTACTTTTCCTTTGTAACATCCCTTATAACCTCAACTATTTTTTGAAGGTTCTCTTTACTAACAGTTATAGTATATCCTTGTAGTAATGATTTTAAATCATCTACTTCCATAGGCAATATATCAATTATCTTAGTTATATGCTCATCTTTTAATCTTGGAACATCAAGCTTAACAATTTTTTCTTTAAGCTCTTTTGCTTTTTCCAATTTTAAATGAACAAATAAATTAAGGTATTCTTCTGTTTTTTGAACTCTTAAATTTGGTTCTTTTTCTTTCTTTTTTATTTGTTCTATTTTCTGTTTTAATTCAACTATTGTTATTGGAGTTTCTTTGATTACTTTCATTTTTTTTTTTTTTCCCCTCTAGCTTTTTTTAAATGTACTGGATGCACTATTATCATTTTACTTTTTCCACCATCTTTTATTTCAACTTTATAGCATCTTCCCTGGGAAGATTTTACTTCTCCCATCTTTCCTACAAATCTCCTGAAGTATAATCCTTTATGAACAGCTGGTTCTACTGTTAAATGAACCTTGTCGCCTTTTTTAAACTTCTGAAGATAGTTAGTAAGGCTTATTTTTCCTTTTGTTTTCTTTGTTTTTTTATATTTGTGTCTTGTTTTCCTTCTAGCTCTACCAATCCTTTTAACCATAAAAACCACCCTAGTCTAAACTAAATTAAATATAGAATGTTAGTATAAAAACCTTTCTTTTTATCGAATAATGATAATATAGAAAATTTAATAGAAAAGTTTAAATATCCTATAGTAAAACATTTTATAGAATTTAAAATAAAAATAAAAATAATGATTAAAAGGTGGTAAAATGAGTATATTCTCAAAGATTAAGGATAAATTTAAACCAGAAGAAAAAATGTTAGAGCCTGAAACAGAAGAGTATGTTGAGTTAGATACTGCCCCTACTGAAGAAAAAGCTAAAATATTAGTCAGGCCATTTGTAATTGAAGATTTTGATGATGTTAAAAATATTCTTGATTCATTAAGAGAAGGTTATACTATTGCTTTAGTTAACATCAAACCATTAAAAGATAAAGATTTAGTTGAATTAAAAAGAGCTGTTGCTAAGTTAAAGAAAACAACAGATGCAATAGATGGTGATATTGCTGGTTTTGGTGATGACTGGATTGCTATTGCGCCATCATTTGCAAGAATTCATAGAAATAAGGTAGAAGAAGTTAAGGTTGAAGAGTAATTTTTATTTTTCTTTAACAATAAACTTTATAAATAAAAATATAAAAATAAATTCTATGTCAGAATTAAAAAAACAATTATGTCCTATTTGTCATAAAAAGACATTAACATTAAGAGAAGAAGAAAAAGATATTCCCTATTTTGGCAAATGCTTCTTATTTTCTATGAGTTGTGATAGTTGTAAGTATAATAAGGCTGATATTGAAGCTACTGAAAAACATGAAGCAAGTAAATATACGTTAGAAGTTAGTGAAGAAAAAGATATGAAAATAAGGATAATTAAAAGCGGTAATGGTACTGTTAAAATTCCACATGTCACAACAATAACTCCAGGACCTTCTTCTGAAGGTTACATAACTAATGTTGAAGGATTACTGGAAAAGGTAAAAAAGCCAATTGAGCAGTTAAGAGATGGAGCAGAAGATCCTAAGGAAAAAAAGAAAGCTAAAAATTTGTTAAAGAAATTACAACGTGTTATGTGGGGAAGAGAAAAATTGAAGATTATTATAGAAGACCCAACTGGCAATTCTGCTATAATAAGTGATAAAGCTGTTAAGAGTAAGCTTTAAAAAATAGATTATATTCTTATTCCTATGGTAAAAATTGGTATTATTGGGGGTTCAGGATTAGATGATCCTAAGCTATTAAAAGATTATAAAGAAGTAGATATAACTACAAAATATGGCAAACCTTCTTCTCCACTAACATTAGGAAAAATAAATAATGTAGAAGTTGTGATATTAGCAAGACATGGCAGAGGCCATAAAATCTCTCCAACTAAAGTTAACAATAAAGCTAATATTCAAGCTTTAAAAGAACAAGGCTGTACACATATATTAGCAACAACTGCTTGTGGTTCATTAAAAGAAGAGATTGGAAGAGGTGATCTTGTTATTTTAGATCAATTCATAGATTTTACAAAACACAGAGATCATGCCACGTTTAATGATGATTTTAGTGATGGAATAAAGCATACAACAATGGCTAGTCCGTTTAATGAAGAATTAAGAAAAGCACTGATTGAAACTTCTAAAGAATTAAATTTTAAAACACATGAAAAAGGAACTGTTATAACAATAGAAGGTCCAAGATTTTCAACTAAGGCTGAGTCGTTAATGTTTAAGAATTTTGCAGATGTAATTAATATGTCTATTGCTCCTGAATGTATTTTAGCAAATGAAATTAACATTCCTTATGCTACTGTTGCTATGTCAACAGACTATGATAGTTTTAGAGATGATATTGAGCCTGTTTCATGGGAAGAAGTTTTAAAGGTTTTTAATAAAAATGCAGATAATGTTAAAAACTTATTAATTAATACCTTACCAAAAATAAAACAAGAAGATTATGAACATATAAAGTCAAAAATAAGAACAATTCCTGATTGGCCTAAAAAAGGAATTATGTTCAGAGATATAACTACATTATTAAAAGACCCTTCTGGATTAAAGGATGTTATGGATGTATTTTATCAAAGATATAAAAATGAAAAAATAGATGTTGTTGCTGGAATAGAAGCTAGGGGATTTATTTTAGGTGGTTTATTAGCAGAAAAACTAGGTGTTGGTTTTGTTCCAATAAGAAAGCCAGGAAAACTTCCAGCAGAAACAATTAAAGAAGAATATGAATTAGAATATGGTAAAGATGCAGTTGAAGTTCATAAAGATGCTATACTTCCTGGCCAAAATGTTTTATTAATTGATGATCTTATTGCTACTGCGGGAACCTGTGGAGCTTCTATAAATCTTATTAAAAAATTAGGAGGAAATATTGTAGAAGCAGCTTTCATAGTAGAACTTCCTGACCTTAAAGGTAGGGAAAAAATCAAAGATGTTCCTATATTTTCATTAATAAAGTTTGAGGGGGATTAAATATTAGAGATTTAATTTTATTTAATTTATTTTCCGTATTTCTTAATCTATCAAATATAATTAATGGATAATTCTTGTATCCATTTTCATCTAATAATTTTCTTCTTTCATCATAATAACTTTTCAAAGTTTCTATTTTTCTTCCAAATTTTCTTGGGGGATGATATTCTACAAAAACTTTATTTTTTAGAAAAAAATCTATATGACATCTCTTAATCCTAAAATGAATATTTTTACATTCTACTGGTTTTTCCATTAATTTCATTTCAACAAAAATCTTACATAATTTTCTTTCTTCATTAGAATCAAAAAAACAATTCATAAATTCATAAGGGTAATTTCTTCTTCTACTTTCTAAGGCTAACAAAGCCAAAGGATATAATTCGTGAGCTTTTTTGGACATTTCCTTAAATTGATTAGGATGTTTCTCCATGCATTTGAAAGCAGCTTCTCTTTGATGTTTATAGAAAGTTCCATTTTTTTTCATTGTTTCATGAGCTTTTTTCATTGCTTTTCTTGATTGTTTAGGATACATTTCTTTTTGCTTTTTTGACATTTTAGAAAAATACTCTGATATTTTCCCTTGTTTTCTAAGTTGTTCCATTCTCCTCTTTCCCATTATTTTTGCATATTTTTTACCTAATTCGTATCCAATCCAAGGATGTTTTTGTTGTGCAATCTTTCCAGCTTTACTATAAAGATTTGGATGTTTTTCAATTGCTTTCTTCTGATTTTGTTTTGCTCTTACACAATATCTATACCATTTAACAGTTCCTTTAATGAATCTTGTTCCTAATTCTAAATTAAGCTTTTTAGCAATTTTTTCAATAGAAAGACCTTTATCCATTAATTCTTCTATTTTATTTCTTATTTGAATATGTTTTTTATCTTTATTCATTTTAATCAATTAGTAGATTTTATCATTTAAATACCCTATGCGAGAACTTGTCCAGTGCAAATGCGTAGTTTTTATAAACACCATATCCTAAGAATTTAACTGTTTTAACCCCAGTGGACACAAGTGTCCAGTGGTTGATAGATAATTAACATAATTAACTGATAGTTATTTATAATTTATAATTATCCTTTTTTTAAATTAATTGATTTTGAAGGAGAATAAATTCTGAAATTTTTGTTTCCGAAACATTTAAATATAGTTCTATTGCTTATCAATACTAACATTAATATTGTATACAATATTGATTTACAATAAAGAGGTTGTATGGATAATAGAGATAAGATAATAAAAGAATTAAAGAAAAATCCAAATGGATTTACTGTTTCTGAACTATCTAAAAAACTTAATCTTTCAAGACAAACAATAGCAAATTGCTTTGCATTTCTAGAAGGAGCAAAAAAAGTAAAAATAAGACAAGCAGGCATGGCTAAAATATATTTCTATGGGGTGAGAAGATGAAAATTAAATTATTAATCTTCTTGCTTTTAAGTATATGTTTAATTGAATTAGCTTATGCAACTTGTACTGTAAATTTAGACAAAACAACTTATGCACCAGGAGAAATCTCAACAGCAGAAATGATTTGTTCAGCTCAAAGTGAAGTGTCACAAAGTTATACTTTAATTTGGGTCAATGATTCAGATGCAACAGTTTTGGAAACAGACACAGGAACAACACCCTCTACTAAAAATGAACATTTTTATGATACTTATACATTTAGTTCAACATATCAAAACAATTCGAATATTTCAGCTCAGTTAAGTGGAACAGAGTTAGAAGGTTTTGATAATGCAACTGTTTTAGGTGCATCTACAAGTGCATTAATAATAACAAGTGCAAATTTTGGAGGGGGGTATATTGGATTAATTTCTTCAATAAAAGCATTAGTATATGATGAAAATGATAAAAAAATATCAGGAGGGTTATGTAAATTTTCAGTTTGGAGCAATGATGAGAATGATATGATTTACTCTGATTCTGACAGAATTTTTGATGGAGAGATTAAATTTAAATGGATTATGAAACCATCTAATTTTGATGAAGGAACAGAATATGCTACAAAGATATTGTGCTATTGTGGAAGTGATTCTAGTGACACTGAATGTATAGATGAAGATGGAAATACTATTGAAGATTCTATAGGCTCTTTAAAATTTCCAACTAATACATATAATTGGTTGAGAGTTAATACATTGACTGATAAATCAGAATATGAAATGAAGAATGAAATTTTTGTTTGTGCAAATATTACAAATGTAAATAGAACTAGTAGAATTCCTATAGATATATCTCACCAAGTAAGATGTAGTAAAGATAGTGATTCAGATTCTGATTTAGACAGGGTTTTGATAATATCTGATGATAATGAGCCTGATCAAAGGGGAATATCATCAAATAAAACACAAATGCAGTGTAAAAGATTTATATTTCCAGAATCAAAATATCTTCAGGGAAGAAATTCAGAATGTTACGCTTCAACAACAGTATGGGTGTTGAATAAAGAAAGGAAAAGAATAATGAATTATGTAACAACATCACCTGTATTTAATATAACTTCAGATGAATTAAATCTGTTTCCTGATTGGCAGAGAAGAGAAGATTATGTTTTTAATAGTATAATTAATTTAAGTGATAAATCATTTAGTGATTATAACGGAAGTGGTATTGGAGATATTGATTTAAAATTAGAAAAACATATTTCATCAATAGCTTCTGATAACCAATATGATGAAGTTGCTCTTGATATTAGTGATTTACTTGATATGAAATATATAAAAAATATTATAGTTACTAATTCAAGCGGAATTGCTGAATCTTATAACTTAGAATATTTAGAAGATGGTTCTATTGAAATAGAAATAAAAAATGTTCATATTTCAACAACAGGCTGGTATAATGTAACTTTAGAATTAAATAATTTTGAAGAAAGACAAACAGAAGCATTAGAAAATTCAAGTGAAGCATTAAGAGGAATAGAAACCAAAACAGGAACATTTCATTTAGATGTAAACTGTCCTGCTTCAGCAACAATTGGACAAGATATGACTTGTTCTATAACTGCGTATATAGAAGATGATCAAATTGTTCAAAAAGAAGTTGACTTTACTTGTTACATATCAGATGGGCTAAATACTTACAGCTCAGTTAACTTTAATCAGATGATTACAAAAACTCCATTAACATTAAATAAAAATTTTTTAGTACCTTCTTCATTTTCAGATAGTGCACAATATGTTTTACAATGTACTGCAGATTACTACAATTTAGGAAGCAGAAGAGACAGTTTTTATGACACTTTTAGCGCTACTACTATAATGATAGGAAGAGGAGGTTATGTTTGGCCAGAAGAGCCAGAAGAACCTGAAGAAAAAAAACCATCAAAAATAACAGGATGGATGGTAGATATAATAAAAGAATTTCCTATAAGCCCTAAAATGAAGGTTTATGTTCTTTTTATAATAATTATTTTCTTAATAGTATTAGGATTTTCCTGGATAATAGATAAAAAAAAGAAATTCAAAAAAATAAAAAAAGAAAGTAAAAAAGAAAAAGAAAAAAAAATATCTAAAATAAATTGGAAAAACATCCAAAAAAAAATATTTATGATTATTCTAATATTAATTATAATTGGTTTAGGAATTTATTTAACAAAAAGTTATTATCCATTATTTCAAAATAATCTATTCAAAGATATTATATTAGTTGGA
>SDBV01012193.1_pt1 | contig 11036 bp, 9 predicted proteins | sample 2277081 | NCBI WGS metagenome assembly SDBV01 (sample SAMN10402039, study PRJNA504765) | marine sediment metagenome | isolation source: marine sediment core GS10_PC15, 223 cmbsf | place: Arctic Ocean: Southern Knipovich Ridge | collected 2010
TCGTCTTTCATTTTAGTTTTTTCTCCATTATTACTACAGAATCATGTTTTGGATTTCTTGGTTTTCTTATAAATCTATATTTGAATCCATTATTTAAATAAAAATTGCGAGTATATTCATAAGGCGTATATTTCTCTTTATATGATAATGTTTCAACCCTGATTATATATTTTTTATTTTTCTTTGCTATTTTTTCCAATTCTTTAAGTAATTTTTTTCCCATCCCTTTTCTATGAATATCTCTTTTTACACCCATCCATACTATTGATAATGAATTCTTATTAATTTTATAATTGAAAAAACCTTTTACCTTTCCGTTTAAAGCTACAATTAAATTTGTTTTAAAAGTCCTATGCATTTTTTTAATAGCATCTTTAGTAAACCATTCCTTAAGCTCTTCTGCTATTTCTAAACTTTCCTCTATTTGTTTTTTATTAGCTTTCCTAATTTTCATCATCTCCCCCAAATTGCTTTTAATATACTTTCTTTTGAAACTCTCCATGCAGGAAGAATTCCTGCAATAACTGACATGACAAGCATAGTGAATATGCTTTGAATTATTAGTCCCACCTGAATTGCTGGAATAATTGTGATAGTATCATAAAATGTTACAGGCTTTACTGTAAAATAAAACATAAGCACAAAATACAAAACCAATCCTGCAAGTATCCCTATTGATACATAGAACACACTGATAAATGCATAAGACATTACTATTGAACGGGGCGAGATGCCGATTGCTTTTAAAATTCCTATTTCTCTTTTTCTGTTTAAAACATTAATATAAATAATAATTAAAATTAATGCAGCACCAACAATTAAACTAACAAATTTAGACACAACATCTATCATCCCAATACTTTGCATTGCCTGTCTTAATATGGCATCTGATTTCTCATCTCTTGTGAAAACTGGTTCTTTGACCCCTGCAGAAATTATTTTTTCTTTAATTTTAGCCGCATCATCAATATTTTTCACTCTCACAACAACACTGGTTGCCTTGCCATCATCAATACCAAAAACATCTTTAATTTCTTTATAATGAACCAAAGCATTAAGGTCAACAAGCTCAAATGTTCCTTCCATTATACCTTTAACTTTATAGGTTCTTTGCACACCATTGCTATATGTTACATCAACAAAAGAACCTACTCTTACTCCACCCAAATTATCATAGATTTCAGAACCGAAATAACCTTCTACAAGCATCGCACCAATTATAATCTCATCTCGGGAAAGATCTCCTAAGAATTCCCCCTCACTTATAATATAAGGATAGTTTGAAATGCCATACTCTTCAGATGGTAATATTCCTATTATTGATGAACCAACAACTCTCTGTTTGTATTGAATAGAAGCTCCTGCATCCAATCTTTTTGTTGCAAACGTAACATCTGGAACCGCCCTTATTTTCTGCAAAACATTATCTGCATTGTTTATATAAGCATTATCTCCACTTGGCTCAATAACAATATCCCCATAAGGATATTGCATAAAACCAGTCATCATGCCAGAAATCCCTCCAATCATTGAAGGCAAAAATACTAAATTCATGAAGATAAGGGCTAAAACAAAAATAATAAATGCTAATGTTTTTTTGTTTCCTCTTTTTATAGAACTTGTTGCGCTAAGAAATCCAACTTTAATATCATTAAGCATTTTTCCCTCATTTTTTATATTTTTCTAATAATTCCCTTTTGAATTCTCTTCTTCTTTTTTCTTTTTTCTCTCTTTCTTCTTTTCCTTCATGACTTTTTTTAAGATGTTTTTTATTAGTTTTTTCTAATTTATCTAGTTTAGAATTTTCTCCTTGTAATAATTGGTGGATTATTTTATCTTTTGATTTTTTTATTTTAATGAAATAATATACTCCTGCCCCAAGAATAGCGATTATTAATATTGCGAGAATAATCCCTCCAATATTCAATTTTTTCTTTAATACATTGAGACTTACATTTGTTTTTATTTCATTATCTCCATAATCATCTTTGTATGAAATAGTAACTGGAATTTCAAATTCCCCTGCTTCATCTACAATAAAAGTTAAAATAACTGGACCATCTTCATCTGAATCAAGTGCACCAATAAATGATTGTTTTAATCCTTGAAATGGATGATCCATATATACTTCTACTGATTTTGCAGTGCCATCACCAGTATTTTCAATTCTCATAGTTAGTTCAACTGTCTCCCCTTTTTTTGGAAGTACTGGATCAGTTTTAAGAGAAGCTATACTTAATTCTGCTTTATCTCCTATGACATTAAAGGTAATATTGTAATTTCTTATTATTGAATATTCTTTTTCTCCATAAGACAGTCTAGATTTAATTATATGGGTTCCTGGCTGAGCATCTTCAGTTGTTCTCATATGGTATGTGATAAATCTTTCACTATTTCCATAATATAAATTAGAAATATTAATAATTAAGGGCTCTTTAATTGTAATATCTGTTGGAGGACTTAGTAATTCAAAAGAAACATATTCTGGAATTTCAACCCCACAATTTTCAATATGTACACCAACAGTAAATTCTTCTCCAATTCCAATTGAACTTGGACTAATATCTGAAACTTCTGCTACCACACAATAACCCTCATTCAATGCTGAAACATAATTAAATAAAAATAAAAATATAATTGCTAATATAATCCCTCTTTTCATACAAAAATTAGTTGAATAACATTTATAAAATATTCTATAGAATCTTAAAACCATTCCACCAAATTCTTCTGAGTTTTAATCTGCTCCAATAATCTACTTTTCTTTATTATTCCTTCACAATCAAAATTATATTTTATCTCTCCAATTTTCTTAGCACCATCAATTAATTCTTCTTTACTTACAAATTCCATCCTTCTCTTTAAAGCTTTTCTAACACTTTCTCTAACAACCCAAACACCTAAAGCAGCCCAGTAACTTGGAGTTTCAATTCTTATAGCTAAAACAGATGCTTGCCTTTTTACTTTATTTAAATATTCTAAAATCGGGAGTCTTGCAGCATAATATCCTCCAGCAGTAGCAGAAGCGTAATTCTTTCTTCCATAATAATTTTCAAAATCTGTTGATGCCTTTATTTCTTGAGAAGGATTCCAAGAACTTCCAGGAAGATATAATTCAAATAATTCATAACTCCAAACATTAGGAAATAAAAGAATCAAATAACAATTTCCCATAAATTCTCCAAAAAATAACTCATAATCTTCAATCCACTTATAATCCCTAATCTGCTTTAATAAATTCTTTCCAATTGTGTCATCTGTTGCTGTAATACTCCATCTTGTTGGCACAAGTCTTTTATTCTTTTTTAAACCTAAGACTCCCACACTTAAAATTTTATTTAAAGTATATTCATTAAAATTATTTTTGTAAAGATACTCAATACCTTCAGAAGCTTTTATCTCATCATTCATGACCTTGTCAACTTTTCTGTGGATTTTTACATTACTTGTTATCCTTGCTTTTTTTAACCCAGCTCTCATCCCTTGAGGTTTTGTAATTCTATCTATTTTCCTGCCAACATTTAATCTATTTTTCAATTCAATCTCAATATCAACAGGCTTAGAGGCCAAAGCAATCTCTTGAGCAATTTGCAGAAATTTCTTATTTAATCTCGAATCTTGAACCTTAGATTGAAACCTTGAATTCAACAAACTATCTCTAAGTCTAATAACATCTCTAATTTCAAAATTATTCTCAGCCCAATATTTTTCATCATCATAAACCCATGCATCTTCATCTCTTTCTAAAGGACTTAAAATACCAACATTAACTAAAGGATATCTTAGTTTACTTCCAATAAAAACACTCGGCGGAGAACTACTATCTAGCTTTGAAATTTTTAAATCTTTATATTTAAAATTAGTTTCAGCTATTTTTTTTATAATTTCAAATTTGATATTATCAACCATATGATAAAAAAGAACCAGAAGTTTATATTTTTTATGAATAAATAAAAGTCTTATAATATCTCAAAATCATTTATTCCTTTCCTAAGAACAAATCCAAATTGTTTAGAACTAATATTTTCTTGTCTCCGAATATGCTTCCATGCATAAGAAATCCCACGAATATCATTACAGATTAAAGCAGAAGATTTTCGTGTTTGTGATATAACTGCCCCAGAAACTAACAAATCAAAATCAACATCACTCAATTTATAAGAAGAGGATAGATTAGAATATCTTTTATAAAAAATATTATAGAGATTATGTTCATCCTCAGTTAACTCAAGAATTTTATTATTCTCCTGAAATGTATAAATTAACTTTGTGCGTTCTTTTTGTGCAGCTTTTATTTTTCTACGAAATTTTAATAATTCCTTGCCTTTATAAGAACCAGCTTTTGGAATTAATCTCGCATCTTTATAAGAACCAGCCCTTTTAATCATTTTTTTATAAGGATAATGAACTCTATTTTGAAATTCTTCTGAAACTAAATGAGTAATAAAACAAGGAATTCCTTTCTTAAGATAATCCATTAATACAGTTCCAGACTGATGCTCTTCTTCAAGCATAATCATTTTTTCTTCAATAGAAATTGGGTCTTGATTACCCCCAAGATAATGGGATAAAACAGAAGTATCCATTAAAATAATTGAATATCTAGATACTATTTTTTCCAGAGTTTGCAAGTTAGCTTTTTTTACCATAAAATCTAAAAGACTAAAAAATATATAAAAATTTGTGTGATGATAAATTACCACTCATCATTGATGATATAAATATATAAAGTTAAAAAAATAATAAACATAAATGGAAGCTTATAAAGAAGGATTTATAGATTTCTTCTTAGAAAAAGAAGCTCTAAAAATTGGAGAATTTAGATTAAAAAGTGGTAGAATGTCTCCTTATTTTATTAATACAGGAGTGTTTGATGATGGAGAAAGTATTGGAGAATTAGGAAATTCTTATGCAACTAAGATAGTAGACAAATTCAAGCCTGAAGAATTTGATATTATTTTTGGACCTGCATATAAGGGTATTTCTCTAGCTGTTACAACTGCTATCTCTTTAAGCAGAGACTTTGGCATCAACAAAGGATATGCTTACAACAGGAAAGAACCAAAAGGTCATGGCGAAGCTACAAAACAAGATAGACAAAAGAATTGGCTTGTTGGATCTGAGATTAAAGAAGGAAGCAAAATTTTAATGTTAGACGATGTATTTACAACAGGCGATACAAAGTATGAAGCTATTGATTTATTAAATAGTGTTGCAGACAATCTTCAATATACTGGTTTAATTATTTCAGTAGACAGGCAAGAAGTTGGATTAGATGGAACAAGTGCAATAAAACAATTTGAAGAGAAAACAAAAATTCCTGTAGATTCAATAGTTAATGTAAGTGAGATAATGGAATATTTATGGACCAATCAAAAGATAACACAGGATGATAAAAGGAGAATAGAAAATTATTTAATAGAATGTGGAACAGAGGGGGCAAAAAAGAGTTTATAAAAATGATAAGATTAACAGAAAAAGAACAAGAAGCAAAAAGAAGGGTTTGTTTAGCTTTAGATGTACCAACGGTAGGTGGAGCATTAAGTCTTGCAGGAGAATTATCAGATTATGTTGGAATGTGTAAAATAGGCAAAGAACTTCATACTGTAGCATGTAACGAAGGAGTACCCATCATAAGAGAGATTTTTGATAGGAAAGGTGCAGCATTTTTAGATTTGAAATTCCACGACACTCCAAACACAGTTTATGGGTCAGCAAAGGCAAGTGCAGTTCCAGGTGTTTCTTTTTTTAACATTCATGTTGCTGGAGGAGAAAAAATGTGCAAAAAAGCAATTGAAGGAGCTTATGAAGGAGCACAAGCTAGAGGATTAGAAAGACCAGGAGTAATCGGAGTAACTGTCTTAACAAGTTTAGACGATGACGATCTAAAAGAACAAGGATTAGATACAACTTATGATGAATTGGTTCATAGAAGAACAGAACTTGCAAGAAAATGGGGACTAGATGGTGTGGTATGTGCCGCAAGTAAAGCAGGAGATTTAGAAAAAGAATTTGGTTCTGATTTTATGTATGTTACTCCAGGAATTAAATGGGCAGGAGTACAAAGAGAAGGTCAAAAACAATTATATACTCCTGACAAAGCCGTTCAAGATTGCACTAGCTCAATTCTTGTTATAGGTGGAGCAATAACAAAAGCAGAAAATAAAAAATCTACTGCTTATGAGATATTGCGAGCAATGGCAGAAGAACTCTAAATCCAGCTCCTCTTAAAAATCCCTTTTTCTTTTATAACAAAACTCATTTCTTTTCTTGGAAGACTTCTATGCTTTAACAAGATAGCTCTTTTTTTGCCCCCTTCATTTTTCAATTCAATTATACACTTGCTCCAATACTGAAATAAATCTCCTCCAACAATATTTACCTCACCTTTAATACCTTTTCTCCAATCTTCTTCAGAAACAAACCCTTCATAAACCTGATTAGTAATAAGAATAGGAATTTTCTGTTTTCGGGAAATCTCTGCAAGAGCCCTCATCTGCTTAGCAACTTCACGATTCACCTCCCTAACTCTCTCATCATCTTTTGACTTATTTGCTTCCCCTAATTCTAATCTATAAAGCATAGCCATTCCATCAATAACTATCAATCCCACCTGTTCTTTTCTCAATTTTCTCAATAATTTATCAAAATCTTTTTTCTGCTCTTCAAAATTTGTTGGTTCTAACAAAAAAATATTCTTTAAAACGCTTTCATAATCCTCTCCAACAATTTGTTTAAGTCTATCAACAGAAAATCCTCCTTCTGTATCAACAAAAATAATTTTATTTCCTTTTTTTGCCTGACTACAAGAAGCTAAAATACAAAAATTTGTCTTTCCACTTCCAGGAGGCCCTGCAATCATGGTTATAATTCCTTTTTCATATCCTCCAAAAAGCCACTTATTAAAATCATAACTTCCTGTAGATATTTTATTCTGAGTCATATTTTATATAATAATAAAGAATTAATAAGTATTATTATAGTAAAAGAAAAAATTTAAACTTACTTAATTCCCTTATTTCGCCATAATCTGTCTCAATCTTTTACTTTGCTTTCCTTTTTTAAGACCAACAATCAAAACAACTAAAATCACAACTATAACTAAAACAAGTATTATACCACTCCACAAATAAGATTTGATTGTTTCGAAAAATCCCTTTTCCCCAAATATAACTTTGCAGTCATTCGGGCAATTTGATTCATCTTCACCAACTTCTGTCTCACAAACATCATTATTATTACAGGCTGATAAATCTATTACTACTACAAATATTGAAAAGCCAGGAGATGTTGCAGAAAAATAATAATAATCAGAATCATTATCTATAAGATTTGTTGCTAAAGAATTCCATTCACTTGTTGTCTCATTTTTTCTATAAAGAGATATCTCATCTGAAGTTCCTCCTTGTTCATCAATCCAGGTTTTGTTGACTTTGAATTCTATTATTGCTTCTTTTATATTTGTATCATTTATTCCTATTGTTTCTATTTTAAATGATTGATAAGTGTCTCCCAAACCACCTATCTCTAAATCTGCAATAGAAACTGCATCAACTTTAGTTATTTTTAATGAAGCATCTGAAACTGTTTCAGTTGTTGTGATTGTTATCTTTGTTAAATCTATTTCTGGATCATCTATAATCATTTCAACTGGTTGATTCGGTGTTATCTCTGTCCACATGTGAGATTCTGTTGGTGTACTTGTTGTTGCTGCACCTCCACCCCCACCTTCATCTTCACTGCTTTCAACAGTATATGAAGCTGTTGAATTCCCAGAATTTCCTGCTAGATCTTCAAAAGTACAAGTTAATGTAAAAGCTCCAGTATTAGATGTAGAAGGACTTGATGTATAAGATGTGGCAGAAGTATTCACTCCTGAACCCCCTGTATCTGTTACGCTACAAGTGCATGTAATTGTTTCTCCAACAGTTACAACAGAAGGACTACAAGTAAAAGTCGCTGTTGGTGCAGTTGTATCAACAGTAAAATAAATACTATCATTTAATCCAAAATTCCCTGCTGAATCATTTGCATATAAAAGTAAATGATGATTTCCATCCTCAACTATTAGAGTAGTATTAATTGTAAATCCTGTTATATTTGTTCCATTGTAATTTGCAACCCATGTGCTTATGGTTTCATCTGCTGTTGCATTAAAGTAAATTGTTGAATTTGCATAAGTTGTATTTGTTGGTGATTGGACTTGAATTGTTGGTGGAGTTATATCTAAAATTAAACCACTTGAATTCAACCAACTGCTATAATAAGTATTATCATAAGCCCTACAGCCTAAAATCCATTCATCATCAACATCCAAATGAGAGCTTGAAATATTATTAACATTTATTTCCACACCTTGTGTAAAACCATCTGCAACATCTATTATAGTTAATGAATCATTATTAAAACTTGCAACATAAGCATAATCTCCTGAAACATAAACAGAATAAGCTTGATTTAGTGAACTTGAGTTTGTTAAATAACCAACTTGTATTGGAGAGGTTTTTGTAGAAACATCTATCACAGTTAATGAATCATTATTAGAACTTGCAACATACGCATAATCTCCTGAAACAAAAACAGAACGGATTGCATCCATTGAAGTATTTGTTAAATAACCTACTTGTGTTGGAGAGGCTTTATCAGAAACATTTATTATAGTTAATGAATCCGCATCAAAACTTGCAACATAAGCATAATCTCCTGAAACAAAAACAGACCAGACCCAAATCATTGAACTTGAGTTTGTTAAATAACCAACTTGTGTTGGAGAAGAAGGTATTGATATATTTATTATAGTTAATGAATTATTGAGATAACTTCCAACATAAGCATAATCTCCTAAAACAAAAACAGAACGAGCTCCATTTAGTGAACTTGAGTTTGTTAAATGGCCAACTTGTGTTGGAGAGGTTTTTGTAGAAATATCTATCACAGTTAATGAATCATTACTACCACTTGCAACATAAGCATAATCTCCTGAGACATAGATACTAAAAGCTCCATTTAGTGAACTTGAGTTTGTTAAATAACCTACTTGTGTTGGAGAAGAAGGTGTTGATATATTTATTATAGTTAATGAATCATTAATTTCGCTTGCAACATAAGCATAATCTCCTGAGACATAGATACTAAAAGCTCCATTCATTGAACTTGAGTTTGTTAAATAACCAACCTGTGTTGGAGAGGTTTTTGTAGAAATATCTATTATAGTCAATGAATCATTATCAGAACTTATAATATAAGCATAATCTCCTGAAACAAAAACAGAACGAACTCCATTCATTGAACTTGAATTTGTTAAATAACCTACTTGTGTTGCATCACCAGTATAATTACTTAGAGAACCAAAGCTGAATAATGCATCATCTTTATACCATTCATAAAAATAACTTACATTGTCTGCGCTTGCATCTGTTGCATTGCAATAACCTTGCAGATCATCTTCTGTTGAATTTGACGCAGAATAGATTCTTGATGTTTGCATTATTATATCCACAATAGTTAAACCACTCGAATTCAACCAACTGCTATAACCAGTATTATCATAAGCCTTACAACCTAGAATCCATTCATCATCCACACTCAGCTCAGAACTTGAAACATTATTAACATTTATTTCCACGCCTTGTGCAAAACCATCTGCAACATCTATTATAGTTAATGAATTACTAATATAACTTGCAACATAAGCATAATCTCCTGAAACATGAACAGAATAGACTCCATCCATTGAGCTTGAATTTGTTAAATAACCAACTTGTGTTGGAGAAGAAGGTGTTGATATATCTATTACAGTCAATGAATTATTATTATAACTTGCAACGTAAGCATAATCTCCTGAGACAAAAATAGAAGTGGCATAATCCATTGAACTTAAATTTGTTAAATAACCTGTTTGTTCTGGAGCTGTTTTTGTAGAAATATCTATTATAGTCAATGAATCACTAATCTCGCTTGCAACATAAGCATAATCTCCTGAGACATAAACAGAACGGGCTCTCTCCATTGAACTTGAATTTGTTAAATAACCAACTTGTGTTGGAGCTGTTTTTGTAGAAACATCTATTATAGCTAATGAATCATTCATATAACTTATAATATAAGCATAATCTCCTGAAACATAAACAGAACGGGCTGAATCCATTGAACTTGAATTTGTTAAATAACCAACTTGTGTTGGAGCTGTTTTTGTAGAAACCTCTATTATAGTCAATGAATCACTAATCTCGCTTGCAACATAAGCATAATCTCCTGAGACATAAATAGACCAGGCTGTATTCAGTGAACTTGAATTTGTTAAATAACCAACTTGTGTTGGAGAAGAAGGTATTGATATATTTATTATAGTTAATGAATCATTAATACTGCTTGCAACATAAGCATAATCCCCTGAGACAAAGACACTCCATGCCCCCTCCATTGAACTGTCATTTGTTAAATAACCAACTTGTGTTGGAGAAGAAGGTGTTGATATATCTATTACAGTCAATGAATTATTATTATAACTTGCAACGTAAGCATAATCTCCTGAGACAAAAATAGAAATGGCATAATCCATTGAACTTGAATTTGTTAAATAACTTACTTGTGTTGCATCACCAGTATAATTACTTAGAGAACCAAAGCTGAATAGTTCATCATCTTTATACCATTCATAAAAATAACTTACATTATCTGCATCTGTTACATTGCAATAACCCTGCAGATTATCTACTGTTGAGTTTGACACAGAATAGATTCTTGATGTTTGCATTAATGGCGCTGAAGCAACAATATATTGAATAAGAATTAAAAGGATAAAACCAATAAAAACAAATGCCAGTGTTCTAATGTTTTGTTGTGACCTCTTTTTAATCATGAGGTATTTAAACAGAAGAGAGTATAAAAATTTTATGAATTATTTTAACTTCTTGAAGTCACTCTCTAACTTATCTAAATCTTTTGTTATAGCAGAAACAGCATCATTTATTGCTTTTTTTGCTGTCTTTACTTTTGTCTTAACTAAAAGAACTGGTTTCTTTGTGGGGTGGTCT
>SDBV01012194.1_pt1 | contig 11034 bp, 13 predicted proteins | sample 2277081 | NCBI WGS metagenome assembly SDBV01 (sample SAMN10402039, study PRJNA504765) | marine sediment metagenome | isolation source: marine sediment core GS10_PC15, 223 cmbsf | place: Arctic Ocean: Southern Knipovich Ridge | collected 2010
GCAGCTTTTCCTCGAGTATGCCGCGTCCCTTTCCTTTAACCTGTGCTTCCAAAACTTTGATAGAGAGCTTGCCGGGCTCCCCGGGGAATACGCTCCCCCGGACGGGTGCCTGATACTGGCTTCGCTTGATAATAAAGCCGCCGGCTGCGTGGGCTTGAGAAAGATATCGGCCGAGATATGCGAAATGAAACGTCTCTACATTAGACCACAGTTTCGCGGCAGGAAAATCGGCAGAAAACTGGCGGAAATCATAATTAACAGAGCCAAAGACGAAGGCTACCGGCGCATGAGGTTGGATACGATCTCTACCATGAAAGAGGCGATTGCCCTCTACCGCTCGCTGGGATTTTATGAAATCGAGCCCTACCGCCACAATCCTATTCCGGGAGCGCAGTTTATGGAAAAGCTCCTGTAGGAAAGATCCGTCCAGGAAAGATTCGCTCAACTGTTACGACGGTTCCATCAGATTGATGAGATCGGACGCCACTTATATCGATTTTCAGGTAGACAAATATATCGATTATATTGAAGAGAAGGTATTGGATTGGTCCTATCTCAAGTTCCCCCAGGCAAAATCCTGGGTTGAAGGTTTCTCGATGGATCTTGAAAATCCCCGGGGCGTGTACCGGACTAATACACTGGCCGGAATCAATGTCGCCGACCGAATGGCAACCCCGCTCAATTAATCTTGTTGTATAATTGGGCCAGAATGCCCCGATTAATATGTCCAGCAAACAGGTGTCTTCATCCCCGCAGGTCGTAGATGCCCGCAGGGTAGCGTAGATGCCCGCAGGGTAGCGTAGATGCCCGCAGGGTAGCGTAGATGCCCGCAGGGTAGGGGTAGGGGTAGTGCTGCGCTGGGCTCAGGGCGTACTTAACCGGGTCGAAATGGCGATAAGGGCTTATGATCCCTGTCTTTCTTGTTCCACCCATACTATTGACGGCTAAATTCCAGTTGAGCTTACGATTGAGGATGCAGCCGGTAAAGTAATCGCTACCCCTACCCCGGTAAACGGCTGATAAAAGATACAGCCACATTCAGGCGCCCTTTGGCCGGTTTTAGAGATGAAGGATACGCCGGAAGATGCGGCTGTCTTGAATCTGGGCCTGAGCATCAGGGGATTTATTTTCGATATCCTTTTAAGCGAAAGGAGACCTGAACGAATCGTAATTGTTGATGCAATTCGGGATGAAGGGAGGAAACCCGGAGAAATTTTTGAAGTACAGTTAGATAACCTGGCAAAAGAGAAGGCGGATGATTTTACGTTCCACCGGGGACCGACTTCCAATCTATTGAAAGAGCTGCGGGATTTCTACGGATTAGAAATCGTTATCATCGGTTGTCTACCTTTAACTATTCCGGCGGAGATGAAATACGGTTTTTCCGAACCCCCCAGGAATGCAGTTTGCAAAGCCGGCGAGTTGATTGTTAAAAGGTAACTAAATTATTCATGAATTTTGCCGATTTTTTCAATTTTCATCTTCTAAAGAGCTTGACCTGAGCGGAGAAAGCGTTATATTTTCTCCTAACAGGAATCTCTCTGGCCTTTTAGGACTTGAGGCGGGAGGTAATTATGGAGATAATGTTTCTGGGCACCGGTGGAGCCGAGGGCATCCCGGCCATTAACTGTGAATGCCATCACTGCATGCAGGCCAGACAAAAAGGCGGCAAACTGCAGCGCGAACGAAACGCCATCCTTTTCAAATTGTCAGGTTACAACATGCTAGTGGAGGCGCCGCCTAACACCCGGGGCCTGATCAATAAATACGAAGTGAATAACCTGGACGGTATTTTAGCCACCAATGCCGCCTACAGCCACATCGGCGGCATCAAAGAGTTCGAGTACTGGCGCACCTCGTTGGATTTTCTGGCAGAGCCGTCGTTGTTCAAGCTAATCAAGAAGGAACACTGGACAGACAAGCTGGATGAGGTCATGTTTTACATCCCCTACTACCCCGGCGCAGCCCTTTCCTTTGGCAAATTCTTCCTGATTCCTTTTGCCGCCCGGACCCGACAGCCGGTCTTCGGTCTATCCATTAAAAACGGAGGCAAACAAATCGTCTATTCCTCAAGCACACCCAACCGCCTGACCAATTACGCGCGCTCCCTGATGATCGGCGTGGACCTCCTGATCGTAAATACGCCGACTTTCGAGCCCCCCAAGGAGGATCACATAACCCTGGTTGAAGCCATCGAGCTCAAAGAACAGGTCGGCGCCAAGCAATTAATCGTGACCCATATTAATCACCATAATCGTACTCACAATGAATTGGAGGTCTATGTTCATCAATATCCCGACGTCAGCGTCGCTTACGACGGCATGAGCGTGGAGATCTAGTAAATGAAAATTCATTTCTTGGGTACCGGGGGAGCCGAGGGTATCCCAGCCATACGCTGCGAGTGTAAACACTGCCTGCGCGCCGAGCGAGAGGGAGGAAGGCTGGTGCGGAAGCGCAGCGCCGTTTTATTTTCCCTACCCGGCTACGAGCTCTTGATGGACGCCCCACCGGACATTCGAGAACTGCTTAACCCCGGCGGTATCGAATCAATAAACGGCATCTTTCTGACCCATGAGCATTTTGACCACGTCGGCGGGCTGGAGGAATTTCTCTACTGGCGTCAGGATGTAGAGCTGTTCGCAGAAGCGCAGGTGTATCAGCGCTTGATCCGGGTTAATTGGAGCAAACAATTTCCGGATATCGCCTTCCCCTTTGCCGTTCAACCGGGAGTAACCGTTTTCTTCAAAGATTTCTCCTTCACTCCTTTCCGGGTGCACCACTCTGTTCCCTGTTTCGGACTGGCATTCAACGAAGGCTGGCGCCGGGTCATCCACGGCGCCGACTCCAGCCTGAGGTTCAGCAACTACGCCCGCTGCCTGATTGAAGGGGCCGACGTCCTGATCCTGAACACCCCTTTCTTCGGCGCAAATGGAGACGACAAGCATATCAGCGTTGAGGAGGCCGTTGCCCTGAAAGAAAAAGCGGGGGTTAAGCAATTAATTCTCACCCATGCCAATCACTTCAACCTGCCTCACGACGAGCTGGAAGCCTACGCCTCACAATTCGAGGGCATCACGGTAGCATACGACGGGCTTAAGGTTGAAGTGTGAAACAGGTGCTACATATTACGATGACCGGTTAATTGAAGTGTTAAAGACCGGACCAGGGGGTGTCAAAAATCAATTGCCTGGGCCCATGATACCATCAGAAGTGAAGAAGAAAGATAAGATGATCCAGCCGCATCTGACGTCAGCTACAGAGAGTTGCCCAGCCCGATTTCAATCAGGATGGGACTTTGCTCAATTGCCCAGTATAGATCTTCCAAGCGGTTGACATAGTCAGGTACGTTCCAAGCCGGAATTGTGCTTTATCAGCCCAAGAGAGGTTCGACAGGAAGAAGCAGATCAAGCAGCAGTAACAGATCATGAGTCTTAGGGAATGGAATTTCTGCCTCCTGCAGCCGTGCCTTAAGATATTTTTCTGTACACTGTTGTGCGTGGAAACAGGCAGCATCATAGTTTGGATTCTTACGGGCCGTAATTCCCTGTGAGCACTGGCGTAGTCTCCCACTCGCTCCTGAATCTTTTGCGGTGTTCGAACGATCAGATCCATGGAGAATTCTGCATGAAGTTGCAAACGAATTTCAGCTGCCTTTATAGCTCCTGGTTCCTCGTGAGCCAAGATGACAAGCAGATCGACATCTGAATCTTCTGTTGGATTGCCAGTGGCATAGGAACCGAACAGCAGTTCCTTATAGTACAGAATACTGCGAACCGACATTCCAAACAAGCGTGCGATAACAGTGAATGCCTAAATCTATGATTCCACCGCAGGGGTCCAGGTGATGGCACATCCGCGCCTAAGGCCGCCGGCTTTCCTGCTTCAAGTGGCCGTTATCAGCGTCAGTTCGTCAATAATATCACATAGATATGGGAGGTGTCATAGTAGTAATTTCTGTGCATGACCGCATGGTTTACAGCTTCTCTGCTCCGTTTGTCCTTCTTCCGCCGCTTTCAGCATGTCTTAATTCCTATTGGACTGCTATATAATAGCGCGACCTAAGGTGAAAGTCGACGATAAATTGCGAATTCAAAAAGCTGATAAATAAAGAACGGCAACCAGGCGCGATAAGACCTTACCTGGAGTCCCATGAGATCCTGCTGGGAAGGCGCTGCCGGCCCGAACCGGCTTCATCAAATATTCATGCTTAATCTGCCCTTTGGCCGGCCATTACAAAGCCCTGTGCCGCACCCGCTGATAGCAATATCCCCATTCACTTCTTCACTTTAGAATGCGGATAGCCTCGCCTGCTCTACACCCTGTCCATGCTTCCAATCAATTCGTCGTGGTTTACTGCGAAAATCTTTGAGCTTGTATCTGAAACAGCATAAGGAATAATCAGTCTGTCTTGATGAATAAGAGCGCCGCAAGAATATATAACATTCGGAACATACCCATTTCTTCCACCTTCCTCGGGACAGATTAAAGGTGTCCGTAATGTGCCGATGACTCTGGAAGGATTCACTAAATCGAGCAAAATTGCTCCCATGCAGTATCTCCTTACCGCGCCCACACCATGGGTAAGAAGAAGCCATCCATGATCCGTTTTAATGGGTGAGCCGCAGTTACCGATCTGGGTGAGCTCCCAGGTCTCCTTTGGGGTAACGAGAAGTTTCGGGTTCTCCCAGGTGTAAATGTCATCGGAATGAACAATGAACAGGTTTTCATTGTCATGCCTTGAAATCATGGCGTATCGTCCATTAACTTTTTCCGGAAACAGGGCCATACCCTTGTTCTTGGCACAGCTTCCCTTTAGCAGGGTTATACGGAATTTTTTAAAATCATCCGTTTCAATCAACTTTGGCAATATATCAGATCCGTTATAGGCTGTGCAGGTGGCATAGTAGCCGCGACCCTTTCCGGAAAAGCGCATGAACCGGGCATCTTCAAGACTCCGGCTTTCGTCTTCCATAACCGGGAAGATGACCCGGCCGGAGAGGGGTATGTCCCGGTCAAAGGTCAGCTCATAATCATCCTCATTTCACCGGGGTTCAGTTCACTTTGATCGGGATGGGGAACTATTGAAGGGTTGAACAGGGCGGCAGATTCAATTGAGTATTCCATGGTGAAATAGGCGCCGATCAGGAGCTCCTGTTCCGGTAGAAGAGCCTCCTCTGTACGAGCCTTAACTCTGTTGTAGTGCTCCCTGAAAACTTTACGGATATCCCTGTGCCGCCCGGAAAAAAGATTGACGGTACCTTCCAGAAGTTCCTTCACCCTTTTTTCGGGAATTGAACACACCCTGCGAATAATGTTTTCCTCCCGAACGCTGCTCTGCAGATAGAAAAACCTGGTGATAATCCTGCTGCTATCGGGTAAAAAAAGGAGGCCAACATCCTCCAGATTCAACTTTTCTCTACTGTTGTACATGTTAATAGTCCTCAGGTGATAAAACCTCTCCAATTGAAATTGCCACGTTATGTCAAGATAGTGTTACTTTAGCCTTTAAGGCCGGCAAAGGATACACCTTCCATGTAATACTTACTGAAAAAGAAGAAGAGAACCAGTATCGGAACCGCGTTAAACATGGCCCCGACCAGCGTAAGGTTCCACTCCTGCTTGTAATGCTGTTGAAAGGTCATCAGCGCCACATTCAAGGTCCAAATATCCACCCGGCTCAGGTAGAGGAGAGGATCGAGAAAGTCGTTCCACCTGGACTGAAACTGCAGGATGAAGAGTGTAAGCAGGCCGGGTCTTGATAGGGGTATAATTACTGTGCTGTAGGTTTTAAAATAACCGGCGCCATCGATCATGCAGGCTTCTTCCAGTTCGTGAGGGATCGATTTGAAGAACTGGGTCAGTAGAAAGATCCCGAAGGCTTCGATTACTTTAGGGAGGATGATAACCCAGTAGGTGTTTATGAGGTGAAGCTTGGCCATCATCACATATTTTGGAACCGGTATGATGACACTGGGAAGCATCATCGAAGACAACAACACGGTAAAAATCAACTCTTTTCCCCTGAAGCGCAAGCGGGCAAAGGCATAGGCTGACATAGAACAAAGCACAACTTGCGAAGCTGCACAAATAACCGAGATAAAAGCCGTATTGAAAAGCCATCGGGGAAAGGTGCCCCCTCTGCCCAGATCCGTGCTCCAGGTCTTGATCCAGTTGCCCCAAAGCCGGGTCACCGGAACAATTTTCGGCGGCCAGGCGGTTATTTCAGCATTGGATTTTACGGTTCCCAGGAATGCCGGCATGAAGGGGGTGAAAAGCACGACTGAAATAATGATCAGCACAAGCTATTTTGAGACAGTCCCCACTATAATCCTTGTTGGTCTTTTACTCTCCAGTACAATTGTCGTTTCCATGGTATCAGTACTGCTCCGTTCCTTTCTCAATGAATTTTCTTTGTAAATAGGTAAAACGAATATAATGGCTGCCAGGACAAAGGCCATGGCCGCTCCATAGCCGGCTCTGATCGGTCCTTCGGTGCCCAGAGTTTCTCTGTATATCATATAAACCGGAACCATTGTCGTTTGCAGCGGTCTCCCCTGGGTCAGTATCTTTACGTGGTCGAACAACTGCAGGGTCCCAATGGTTCCCAGAACGACGACCATCATGGTGATAGGCCTAAGCATAGGAAGGGTTATTTTCCAAAACATGGTCCACTGTTTGGCGCCATCGATCGATGCAGACTCGTAGAGGGAAGGGGGTATATTCTGCAGGGCTGCCAGGAACATGATCATGAACGTCGGAGCAGTAGTGTAAATGGCCAGCAGCATCACCGCTATCCAGGCAACGCTGGGCCCGTGGAAATACCACAAATTGAAATCCACGTCTCCACCAAAGAGTCGGGCGATGAGCTGAAAGAGCCCCCTTGGGTCTTTCAGCCAGTCGACATTCTGCCAGGAGCCTCTGAATAGTCCCAGGAAAACGCCTATTATCCGATTGATGAAACCCGGTTTGAGGTAAATGCATTAAGAATAACAGCCAGGAATAGAGCGATCGAAGTCTGGAAAAAGACTACGATTACCGCGTACCAGAAAATGTTTAAAAGTCCCCTTCCGAAGTCCTCTGACCGGAAGGTTTTAATATAATTCTTAAGGCCTATAAACTCCGGCGGGGCAAAGATGTTCCACTCGTTCAAACTAATATAAAAGGCGAATATGAGCAGACCGACAAGAAACACCAGAGTGGAAACAAGATAAGGGGAAATGAAAAGGTAGGCTGCGACCTCCTCTTTTCTTTTCATCCGGCTTAACGATGATTTTTTTTGCACATTCATTGATCTGTCCTTTTTTCTTAGTTAACAAAGGCAGGAGGAGAATCCTCCTCCTGTCTTTGTTTTTGCTGCTACTCTCCCGCCAGGATGGCGTTGACCTTCTCATCCGCCTGGGCAAAGGACTCATCGATGGATTGCGCACCGAGGAAGATCCTTTCCATAGCCTTGGTGACCTGGTCGGGATGGGTGGAATAGGCGAAACCGGTTTTCACGATCTCCGCCTGGTTCTCCCGGCTGGTAATAAAAATGGTAAGGGCCGCCGCCGCCCTGGGATACCTGGTATGGGCGCTGACGCCTATGGCATTGGTGAAGATGAAATCCGACCTTACCCCGTCGTTCGACCTGGGAATCATAACAGCCTTCCACACTACATCGGGATAGTCTGACTTCAAGAAGTTGACCATCCAGCCACCCTCGTAGGCCATGGCCACCAGCTTCTTACCGATGGCTTCCCCGGCCCATCCGGCGCCCAGATCGGAAGCGGTAACCAGGACACCGTCATTTTTCATCTTGAGGAGGTAAGAAGCCGCCTTCTTTATCTGGGGAGTGTTCAGAGTCGCCCTGGTATAGTCTGAATTCGTATAAGAGCCTCCTGCCTCGAAGGCCCAGGGAGCGAACCTGGCCCAGTCTGCATTCTGCACAAAACCGGCATACCCGGTCTTGCCGGCAATGGTTTTGGCCGCCTGGTAAAGATCGTCCCAGGTCCAGTTGTCGGTCGGTTCTGCAATACCGGCCTCTTTGAAGGCCTCGGGAAGGTAAGTCAGCCCCAGGGTGCCCCAGTCCTTGGGAAGACCGTAGGTTTTGCCCCGGAGGATGAAGATCGTAAGAAGCGACTCAATAAAGTCTGAGCGGGAAACATCCGCCTGTCTCATGTAGTCATCGAGGGCCAGGAGCTGTCCCGTATCGCCGAAGGCAGTCATCAACTGGTCGTCCACGTAGAAGACATCCGGTTCCGTTCCTCCGGTCATCATGGCCTTGAGCTTGGTCTGGAAGTCGGCAGGTATGGGTTGGAATTCCACATCCACATCCGGATAGATCTTGTTGAAGCGAGCGATCGAGTCCCTGTAGACCTGCTGCTCTGTCTCGCCTCCCCACCCAGAGAAGACAATGCCGGCGCCCTTCTCCACGGCAAACTTGGTGAAGCTGGTCGGCTGCGCACCGGCCATCGCCTCTTCTGCTGCAGGTTCTGGTTTTTTCTTACAACCTACAAACGCTGATGTTCCTGCCAGTACCAGAAGCAGGATCATCGTGAGTTTTAGTGCTTTTTTCATAAAAGCCTCCCTTTATTTTTACTCATAGGATGTCTTAATACACCCTGTGGCTTTTACACATGAAACTCAGACTGACTCCCTAATAATCAGCTCGACGTCGATCTTCTTGTTTTTGGGAACATATTCCGGCTGTTCTATGATTCTATGCAGCAGCCTGGCGCCCTGAAATCCCAGCTCGAACTTGTGTTGTCTGACCGTTGTCAGCCTGGGTTGAACGTACTCAGCGAAAAAGATGTCATCGAAGCCAATGACGGCCACATCGGCTGGAACTTCTATCCCACTCTCGGTTAATGCCTTTATGGCGCCCACTGCCATTAAGTCCGAAGCAGCAAAAATTACTGTAAATCTCTTTTCTTCCTTATAAGAACTTTATTACCGCCTCGTATCCTCCGCTTTCAGTGTAGTTGGCAGTAATTACCAGCTCCGGGTCAAAAGACAATCCGTTCTTTTTGAGAGCCAGTTCGTATCCTGCCCGGCGCACATAACTGACGGCTGCCAATTCGTGCCCATTGATGAACACAATCCTCTCGTGTCCCCGTGAAACAAGATAATCGATGGCCAACTCACAACCCTTTATGTTATCCGATTCAATGTAAGTGCTCTTCTTCCCTGTCAGGGGATAGTCCAGTATGACGGCGGGAATGAAATCTTCTTTAAGTTCCTCAATATATGGATGATCCGTCCTGATTCCCAAAATAAAAAGGCCTTCAATCCCACGCGAATAGCAGATATTTTAAAGGGATTCTCTGACCTGGTTTTTCGCCTTTATCGGAATGATTATCAGATCGAAAGTATTTCCGAAGAATTTTCTGATACCTGCAATCATTTCAAAGGTAAAGGACTGATAAGGAATCGACTCCCGGTAATCATCATAGACAAGGCTTACCAGATGGCTCTTTTTTAAAGCGAGACTGCGGGCCGGGCGATTGGGGATATATCCCATCTCCTGAGCCGTTTTCTTTACCAGTTCCTTTGTTTTCGGGCTCACCTCACTATAATCGTTCAATGCTCTCGATACTGTTGTCAGAGATAGATCTAGCTTTGCTGATATATCGGATAACTTTACCACAATAGCCTCTGTAGAAATTATCTCCAGTTGCAATACAACCCATTCAAAGCGCCTGGGAAACAACGGGGTCGAAATAAGAACACTTCCTAATCTTGCCTCAGGCTCTTTCTAATACATCACTTTCAGTACCTTATCGGGCCGGAGAAGATACTCCTTTCCGGAAATTTCCACGGGTAATGACCGCCCTGTTGAGGATAGTGGGTCGATAGCGATCCGGTCTTTAGTAATCTCAATACTGTATTCCTTTCCTCTCCAGTTGAGCTTGAATTTCAGTTTCTTCCATTCTTTGGGTAGATGCGGATCGATACTCAGCCTCTCATCCCGGACAATCCGTATTCCCCCAAAACCGATTACTGCGGCCTGCCAGTTCCCCCCGAGGGAAGCGGCGTGAAGCCCTTCCCGGGAACTCTGCGGGTTCTGGCTCAGATCTATTCGGATAGAACGCTCGAAATATTTATACCCCTTTTCTACCTCATCCATTTCTGCTGCCACAATGGCGTGAACGCTCGGACTCAACGTGGAATCGTGAAGGGTCTTGGGCTCATAGTAATCCCAGTTGACACGTTTGATCTTTTGGGAGAAATCATCACCAAGGAGGTAAAGAAGCATGACTGTATCTGCCTGCTTGGTAACCTGCAGCAGCTTAATTTCTTGCCAGCCACGATCTTGCAGAATGGCTCCTGTCCCTTCTCTATAAGGTGAGAGGAAGTACAAAGATCTCCGTATCCCAAAAAACATGACCTTTGTAGCCCTCTCCGGATAGTCCCTTTGCTCCGATGCTCAAGTGTTCATTATGCTGGGGCGCCATCTGATAGATGTGAAACAGCGAAAAACGAATTGCAAGCAGGTCAAAATCGGGCCCATCGAGAACTAGATCTGATTTCTCCCGGATCTGATTCCACCTGTTTCGATGAGCAGCAAAAAGTCCCTCATAGCCAATCTCCGTATCTTTGCGCAGGTTTTCCAGCCCTAAGTCTTCCGGTTCCAGATCCGAAATTCCTTTTTTTTCCTGAAAAACCGGATCACGACTCGTATAGGCAGTGACCAGTTTCTCAAAGGTGAAGTTCTCTTCCTGCCCGATTTCATGGCTGGAACACAGAAAAATCTTTCTCCGTTCCGTTTCCAGCTTTTGTTTTACTCTTAATTTCTTTTCGTTGAAGTGGAAACGGTGCCTGGCCGCGACAACGAGACCGATATCTGATTCCTGGGTTCTGGAAGTCATTGAAATAATGTCGTTCGGAAAAAACCGCAGCCTTCCTTGAAGTGCTGGGTTCCACTGTTACTGACCTGGCCGTCGATTCCCGAGCGAATGTCAATATATCCGGAGTAGTTGAGGGGAGAGATCTTCACTTTCAAGGCAGCGAGCCGTATATTGCTCAGAGAAACGAACCTTTCAAAGCTCAATCTAG
>SDBV01012195.1_pt1:0-10000 | contig 11034 bp, 15 predicted proteins | sample 2277081 | NCBI WGS metagenome assembly SDBV01 (sample SAMN10402039, study PRJNA504765) | marine sediment metagenome | isolation source: marine sediment core GS10_PC15, 223 cmbsf | place: Arctic Ocean: Southern Knipovich Ridge | collected 2010
ACGTCTCTTTTTCCTTTCCAATATTCATACGCCCATTCTAAATCTTGCATTGCTTTTTCAGAATCAAACTTATAGAGGAAAACATTTACTTGATCAAACTTAAGCTCTAACTCTTGTTCTTGGATGAGAGTACTAAGGTCTATTTTCTGGAGAACTTTTAGAGGGATATTTTTTACTTTATCGCTTTTTTTTGTCATATCCCGGGGGGCTATGATAATCCCATAGTAGAGTAAATCGGTATTATATCCCAACTCTTTTAAGATTTGGCAATAAATTTGCCCTTGTACTTGTTGATTAGGAAATGTAGTGGAATATTTGCTAAATTTGTACTCAAATAGTAAAATTGGAATTCCTCTTTTGAATAAAATCGCGTCAGGCTTCCCAACGATAATATCATCGTGAAATTTCATGAGAAAAGTAGTTTCCATAATACCCATTTCCTCTGCTTTCGAAATATTTTTTAGCCCCTCTTCAAACTTTATGACCACCGCATCTTCCGCCATCCTTTCATGCAGCTCTGAGCCTTCCTTTTGTTCTTCAGTCTCAATTTTTCCAAAAATATAATTTAATTCTAACTGCGCCTCGGAATAAAATTGGGATGCTATATCTGATACAATCAAGTAAGAACGATTAAATTTTAAGTTTGAGTCTCCCTTTTTAACACGCTCAATCAATTGTTCCCGTAGCTTCACTTGATTCTCAAGAATAGTTTTCCAGTTGTCTTGCGGCATATTTCACATAATAAAAAGTAAATGGATTATTTAATCCTTGTTATTTTGAATGAACCTTATTTTTAAAGACATCGTAGAGGGAAAATTTTCTATTAAATCAATGTATTTTACACTTATTCATTTTAGAATCTTCTTAAAAAGTGCATCAATAATTTACCATATTAAATTAAATGATAATTTAGAGATTAAACTAATAACAGGTAATGATGCACAAATTGATTCATATCAATTAATAAAATGGCTTAAAGATGACCCAGAGTTAAAATGGGGAACGATGATTATTTTAAAACATGGGTATTAAGTAAGATTTTGGCTAATTTAAATGAAGGTAAGATGGTAATTCCTAATGATTTTTTTATTGAAGTATATGAACTTATTGATTTTGGAAAAATGAATAAAAATCATACATTTTTTGCATTATTAATCTTAGATACATTGAAACACGAATTATTGGAGGATTATAAGGATGAAGTATCGGAATTTGCTGAAAAATTGTTTGTTGAATTAATTAATATAATTGATTGAGTGATGAGAAATCCCATGGTATTATTATTGAGAAAATTTATTTCAACAGAAATTTAATTTCTAAATTTTCTATGGAATTGTTTTAAGTATTTATTCTTTTGGATAGATATAAATTTCTTTCCTTACGGAATTATGAGATCGCCTTTAGTAAGTAAAAAAGAATCAATAGAGTTTTTTATTTATCTAAAAATTGATAAACCAAGTAGTTATTTTGATTTTAGAAATGAAGTAAATAATTTATTGTTGTAGTACATAAAAAAATTGTTGTTTTTATATCGTTTTTCTTACTTTATTTTATGAAAGATTTGGAAATTGATTTGGAAAAATGAAAATTGCCGAAATAAATAATCCTTTTTTAAGGGAATTTAGCGAAGAGTAATTGTCTAACAAAAATTTATATAAATATGCTCTTCTTAAATACTAATCAGAACGATAAATCATTTTTAACATTGAGAATTCCATAAAATTTAAAAAAGTAAATTTACCTAAAACAAACCGATTTAAACGTGATTTACTTCTCTTATTCCAAAAATTATTAAATGTAAATCGATTGGAAGAATAAAAAAAATGAAAGATTCTAAAAAATGGTTCGATCGAGGTAATAGATATTTTGATCAAAAAAATGAGTATGGTTATTGTCCCAATTACAAGAAAGCGATTGAGTGTTTTGCGAAAGCCGTTGAAATCGACCCGAAGGATGTTAAAGTGTGGAGTAAAATGGGCTATGCTTATTGGCAGTTAAGTTTTTATGAGAGAGCGATTGAGTGTTATGAGAAAGCAGTCGCAATAGATCCGAAGCATTATTTTGTGTGGTGTAATATGGGCTATGTTTATACACAGTTAAAGAACTACGAGAAAGCGTATGAGTGTTATGATAAAGCCCTATTAATGGACCCGAATAATATTGAACTGCCTGAAAAAATCTTAAAAATAAGTAGAACCCTCAGTCACGATTCTCTCCTCCGAATAAAGAAAAAGAATAGAAAACCTGAAGAGAAAAAATTTGAGGATTTATTAAGAACTGCTAAACCTTTAGTAAAAGAAGGAAATGAGCACCATTCAAAGGAATATTATTCTGAAGCGATAAGTGAATGGAGAAATGCAATTAAGAACTATGAATTAGCTAAAATTAATGCTCCTACCGATAATGAAAGAACTAAGATTAATGAAAATATAAGAATTATTAAAAAAAGCATCTGTGCTGCTCATATCGAGAATGGAAAGAAACACGATATAATAGCAAAGGAAGTTTATGATGAGATAAATTTTCTAAAAGCTCGTGAAGAATGGATTTTTGCTAAAAATGAGTTTATATCTGCCTTAGAATTAATTAAATCAGAAAATTTTAAATTTCCTCAAGATCAAATCTTTTATGTAATTGAAAGCATCGAGAGAAACCTCAGAAAGTTAGAAATTGAGGAATCAATTTTACATATTGATAATGAATTAAAAAAAGCTCGTTCATTACAAGACAATAATTTAATGGAAGCAATTAAGATCGCTCACATTTCGCTAGCAAAGTATTTAGACGCTAAAAAAAAAGCTGAAGCTCAACCAGAATTCAAAGAATTAGAAAAAGTGATTCAAGGAAGGTTCATAAATGTTAATGCTTATCTTTCGGAGCTTCAATCTAAGATGAATGAATTGCTCGGTATCAAACCAATAGAAATAAAAATAGATCTTGGTGATGTGGGAGAGAAGATAAGCGAGGATATGAGAATCCACCTGTGTCCTTATTGCGGATATAATCTCTCGCAGGAATTAATACAACAACATCTTAATGGGGAAGGGATTAAATGTCCTAATTGCGAGGTAGAAATTGAAGAAATTGAGACCATTGAAACAATCTATTATTAATTATTAAATTAAGTAATCTTTTTGATTTTGAATTATTCTAAATTTTGAATTTTTTATTTATTTTTTTTATCCTAATTTTATTGTAAGCCAATTGATTTTTGGAAAGTAATATAATATTAGCAGATTGAGTTATACTAAATACGCCCAAAACTTGCTCGGCTCAACTCATTTCATATCGTTGGACTCCCTTCGTCTTGGTCTAGCTTCTCTGCGTTTAGCGAATTGCTATTTAAATATGGAATCCGATACAAACAGCCCTTGCTCGTCTCGACTGAATGTATTATAAAATGGAAAAGTGTATGGAATAACATAAAAGCCGGCACCAAATATCGGTCTCCTTATAAGTCTGGACCCATATTCATCTATCTGTTTTTAAGAACGAAGGGAATATTAATTAACGGTGCAAAAATAATGGGTCTGTGCAAAATACCTGAAAGGGATTTCAGAGACGGATTAAAAATAATGGTTCCGCTTTATAAGGAATATAGGGTACGTGATAAGAGGAAGAGTGTAAGCGCCTACCTACTAAAAACTGCCGAGGACATTGACCAGTACCTAGTATTTATTGCTAAAGCATTCCAAATCATGAATCATTTTTGGTCCAGTATAAAACATCTTAAAGAAGAGGTAATAATAAGTTGTGTTCTTATAATGACTTATATTCAAATGGACTTACCAAGCGTGAAATTCAATAATATTTGTAAATCTATGGGGATTGCACCATCATCAGCCTATAACGCTATAAACAGGTATATCATAAAGAGATCAGAAATAGGCACCTTTCACGGATTTAAAGAATCGTCTGCTTTAGTGAGGTCATTATTAAACAATATTGCAATTCCTCAAGTTTAAATTTAGGTATTGGGACAATATTGAGAATATTTACAACTATAGCATTTTTCTTTGGTTTCAGTATAACATGCTTCTCGATTTCCAGTCCAATAATCAATTTTTTCAGTATTCGGGTCATGGTGGAGGAGGAACAGAATCCCAATTACTCCCATATAACGCCATACCATACAATCCAAATAACGCTATTACATGTTCTGAGTTTTATACATATCTTGATGCGATTAACTGTTCTCAATAGATCGTATTTATTGATGCGTGTGAAAGTGGGGATTTTGCTACTAAAACCTCTGGAGCTGGAAGGATTGCGATGGCTGCGTGTCAAAGTAATGAGGTCAGCATAGAAACCTATGATTTGTTTAACGGCGTATTCACTTATTATTTCTTAGATGCATACAGTCAGGGATACACATCTTTAGAAGAGCAATTCTCCTTAGCCTCTCAACGAACTGCGCAGTATTGTGGGCAATATGATATCCCTCAACATCCAGTGTTATATGATGGAATAGCAGGATATACATATCTAGAGCAAAATATCAATCTCGAATTCACCCAAGACGATATGGACCTTTCCTATACTCTAAACGTGTATGGTAGTGGGCAAATTTTTGATATATTTTTAACATTATATACTGAAAAATCATCTTTCACCTATAATTTCAGCAGCTATGTATCTTCTGAAACGGGGTTTGGACCCTCTTCTGGAACGCTTAGATTACCGACCGACGAGACCATTGAAGAGTGCGAAGTGATAATGGAAGTAAAAGGATATAATTACTTGACTGTCTCTCGCACATTTCCTAAAAAAAAAGAGGAGAAGGAAGAGATTGAACCAAAACCCGAGGCAATACCTTGGATAATCATTATCCCTTTGATCTGTTTCACATCCGTCGCTTCAGTTGCAACTGTATATCTCATAAGAAAAAGACGGAAATTACTATCGTTCAATGATACACGTGAAGTCAATATGGAGAATTATGCACGAAATACCCCTCCCCTTTCCCCAAAAACACACTGTCCTTATTGTGGGTCTATAAAAACAGGGCAAAGTAAATATTGCACCAACTGCGGAAAGCTATTGATAGGGTAATAGACAATGCTTAAGTATTTTAAATTTCTTTATTAAACTTTTTTTCTTTTTAGATTTACTTGCTTGGTATAAAAAAAAAGATTCTTCATTTTTATTTAATATATGACGTTAAAAATTTTCGGACTTTTTCCATTGTTTTCCGCTTTAGATCCTCAAAACGACCTTGATACTCATACAAGTCATCCAATAATTTTTCTTGCTTTGCTTCTTTGTTACGAAAAAAGGAGGCTACCACATGGAATGCTTTAAGCTCCAAATCTCTTACGTCCTCAGCAGAAGTTATACTGTCTAATGCATGGTCTATAATTGAATTTCTGGCTTTTACTTTCCAATCTAACTCATTTTCCATAGTCACAATAACACATATTATACGTTCAAATTAATAGAGATAGAGAGAAGTAATTTTTTCATTTTAAATTTGACAAAAATCGACAGAAATCAAGCTGGGAAGTTAAGATTGGATTGAGAATGTAAAATCGTGGATCCAAAGGTTAGAGAAATTTAATAAATTTTCAAACTGTAGTACTTTATTTTTGAGAAAAAGATTTATAAGATTATGGGAAAAGTGAACTCCTATTATGATTGGGAATTACAGTTTAGAAAAAAACCTAAAACAAAGATTCCTGTCAAAAACAAAGAAAATAATCTAAATTCACTTGGCATCCCAAAGACAGAATACAAGCGTTTTCTTAACGAATGGCGAGCTAAAAACTCAGTATAAAATTAAGGAGGAACCCATTTCATTCTTTGTCGAATCCCATCTTCTCGAAAGACTTCAAATCCTAAGCGAACACATAACTCTCTATCAATATCATCACCCTTGTACACACATGTCATTACCTGCTTATGCTCTTCTTTTGCTCTCTCCAAAATATCTTTGATTAGGGTTTCTTTTATTCCACTGTCTTCATACTCAGGTAAAAGGTATAAGTAGACGATATAAATTCCGTTCCTTTTTATTATTGCAGAATACGCACCGATCGGTTGCCCTTTATGTTCGATAATCGAAACATGTTTAGGTCTAAAATATTTTTCATAGTATTCTTTTTGCCAATCATCATCCCATTCAGGAACATCAATATCAGGATCCGATTCTAAGTATCTCACCCAAGTTACCTTCTCTAAATGCATCATGAAGTCTTTATCATACATCGTTGCCGGACGCAATTCGAAAGGTATGCTCATCCTCTAAAAATAATAAGAATAAACTAGATAATAAAGTTATCTTATTTGTTTTATAACTTGATCATCTAATGTTATTTAAAGAAAAATCATGTTTTGGATGATATTTTTAATGTTAATTTAGTGGAAATGTTTTTCCTACATTAAGAGATTCGACTTATTAAAAGCGAAAATAATGGAAGAAGAGGATAATCTTAAGCTAGAAGAAGAGGATGAGGATCTATGTTCTATTATTCAAAACAACATTTTTTCGTAACTCTCATCATTTTAAATATTAATGATAATTTACATTACCTTATACATATTTGACGAAAAGACAAACTATGAAAATTTTAGCATGTAGTGATTGGAGAATCCAATCCTTAGCGATGTTAAGAGGCATCGTACGGAAAGAAGGTCCTGAAAATCTGGAGGGCAAAGTAGATGTATATCCTTCTCAGAATCATGAACTAGTACTTAACACATCTGAATACATGAAAAAAATTATAGGAGACCAAAAAGAGTTTAAAATTATATCAAGTGTTAAAGAAATTGTGGACCATCTTCAAGATGATGAAGAAATAGAAAAACTACTTAGAAAAACTTCTATATATGATGATGGGCAAAAATCTCTTGTAATAAGAAGCGATTGTGAAGATAGTGATCCTTTCTTTCGCTATACTAAGGATAAGTAGAGTGTTCCTCTGGAATTAAAAGTCAAAGTATTCATTCACCTGACGGATTTATATTTTTCATTATAGGATTAATTATAGTTATCATTTCAGGAATCTTTAGGATTGTTGGATGGTATGGACTTGAAAAATTTATTAAAACAAATCTAAAAAAATTTCCTTCAGATATTGGAGAAGATGCCTTATCTGGAGCTAAATTTTTGAAATATGGTGCTTTTTGTCATTTGTTTGTATTCACCTCGTTCATTGGACTTATTTTTGATATTATTGGTAGTTTCAAATTAGCTTCACTTAAAGACATGATGGGTATAAAATCTTAAATTTAAATAGTGGTTAATTTTTGACATTTACTTAGCAAAATATTTATTAGTCCTTTAGGTGATATAAATTATATCTACTAAAAAGAATTATAAAAGAGTATATAAAATGTCAGATACAAATTACCAATTCTCACAATTTGGGAAAAAAATGCTAACGATCGCAATACTATCAATTATAGGTTTAATTTTAGGTATAATTGGAAGTTTTGCTCCTGTCGTTGGCATTGTTAATTGGATCATACAAATTGTTCTCTTAAGCATATTAATATCAGCAACAAAACTTACTTTAGAAGCGAATAAAACTCTTAATAATGAAGATCTGGGAAATTTTTGTAGAAAAATCAAGTCTGCCGCCATACTTACAATAATTGGATTACCCTTTTTTTATCTAGCAATGATCTTATTTCAAACTAATGCATGGCCAGCTGGTATTCCACTTATAATTGTTGGAGTTATATTGCTTATAATTGCAGCAATAAAGAGAATTCAAGGATGGAGCGATTTGAAAGGCTTTTTTAGAGATAACAAGGCCATGTTTCCTGGAGACACTGGAAAGAAAGGAGAAACTGGTAGTCAGCTATTAATGATTGGCGCAATTTTTTATTTAACCATATTTTTGATGTTCATTGGATTTATCCTTGACGTTATTGGTTACTTCGTGCTATCTTCACTCAAAGATATAGGTGGCGAACCAGGTAAAAAACCTGCGGCACAACCCGCAAAAGTAGCAGCAAAAACACCAGCGGAACCTGCAAAAGCAGGCGGTAAAGGATTTTGTCCAAATTGTGGGAGCACTGTAGAGGGAAAAGAAAAGTACTGTGGTTCATGCGGATCCGAAATATAAATATATTATTATAAATTTTCGTAAATATTTAGTTTTTTGATCTAATCAATAATCAGAATTATTAATCGTTAAAAACAATTTACAATTAGAATTTTTTCGATTTTTAAAACTAAATGAAGCAGATACCTTTTGGTATGGTGTATCACTACATTTCACCACGGTGTCTTTACGAGGTTTAATCATGAGTTCACTTCATTTACCATGGGGATCCTGCCTAGCCCACAACAGGAGTGTAGTCTCCCTTGTTGGTACATTGTCCTCGAGGCTTCACACATCATCATTACTAATAATGCATGCCCGAGTAGGCACTCTCATCCATCTTGAGGTAGATTTTTGACCGGATATCAACAGATATCAAACCATTTTTGGTTCTAAGTCAAGTCCCTCATTTATTCATTCAACTTCATGTCACACTTACCCAGAGCCACCAATTTTCACCGTCCATCGGGAGTCCTGTCTCATCAACGTGGGCAAAAGAAGATTGACCGATTGCATCTAAGAAGGCATGATAAACGTCTAACATCTCATCCTCGTATTTTCGAATCCAATCAATAAACGCCTTAACGGTGGGAACGCATTCTTTCGTGTGAATTATACGATTCATGGTCGATCTAATTCCCTCCCAGGAACCACTCCGTTCTAAACGTTCGTACAAGACAAAAGCAATCATTCCAATGCCATAACGCGCATTTTTTAGCTTTCCGAAATATTTTGAAACCATTTTCTTGCAGTGTGGACACTTATAGCGATACATAACGTGTTTAGTGTAAACTAACCGAAGTCCCCTTTTTAACTTTTCAAAATCTCTAATATAATGGTCGTGGTCATCAAATGGCTTGACATTTTTAAGCGAGCCCTCACATTTAGGACAAGAATCCAAGTGCCAATGCCTTGTATAATCTATCTCTTTAGGGGCGGGATTTTTCAAGCCGCCGCCCTTAGCACCTTTCGGTTTCCCTATCCTCTTATTCCCCGATATAATTGAAACATTTCGATGTTTTCCGGCATCAGTCCGTTGTTTTCTCTTTTTTTTAGCTGTTTCCTGCAGACGTTTATTTTCTTTTCGATACTTTTCGAGATTGTCCTTTAATTTGTCTTTCCCCGATTTGATTTTAAGAAGCTCTTCCTTAAGACGAAGATTTTCTATTTTTTTTGCTTTTAATTGGCATTCATTCAGTTTTTCTTTTTGTCGTTATTAGACGACCCCGAAAGGTAGATCGCAGCACCGACGCCTCCTGCTGTACCTCCAGAAAAGTAATCTTCTCCATTTAAATTTGCAAACGTTAAATTATTCATGATTCCATTCGATGTATTATAGAGATTAATTCCAATTTCAGACTCAAATAAAGTATAATTCTCGATTCTAAAGTACTCGTTAGAATTTTCAATTAAAATACAGCTTTCATATCCACTTCCATTAAACATTTTATCTCGAATAACATATGGCTCAGAAAAAGTGCCTTCCCCCGTGCATATACCTGCCGCCTTTGCATCTGACCAATTATTATTTATATATATCTTTGCTAAAGCTTGTGAGGTTTTTAATCGATCTGGATCGAAGCCAATAATCTCTTTTTTATCCCCATCTTCCATAATATTATTTGCGGGATTCTCAGAATTTAGAGCGAACAAGAAAAAGAATATAAATCCTAACATCATTAAGAATTGGACACGCTTAACCTTTTTATTCGATGATGCCATTTATTTTGCCCCTTTTCTAAAGAAACATTGTTTATTATTTATTTTTTTTGATAAATTATGCTTTTTTTAACCATATGAATTGGTTTGTATGACTCTTTTGCGTTTCTTAAACCAGAAATACCTAGATCCTGTTCCCTATTAACAAATATAGCATACTCTAATCCACAGTTCTTCAAAAATAGATTATTTATTGCTTGATAAGCACCTTCAAAACCCTTGTGAGCTTTTTC
>SDBV01012196.1_pt1 | contig 11033 bp, 7 predicted proteins | sample 2277081 | NCBI WGS metagenome assembly SDBV01 (sample SAMN10402039, study PRJNA504765) | marine sediment metagenome | isolation source: marine sediment core GS10_PC15, 223 cmbsf | place: Arctic Ocean: Southern Knipovich Ridge | collected 2010
GTCGTTCAGGGAAGGGCTGCCCGTAAGCTGTGAGGCGCCTGAACTTCGAGCCGTACTGTGGGAAAACCCAACGTACGGAATCTTAGGGGGGGCGGCAGGAAACATAGGGTCTGACAGGGTGCCCACAGCAGGCACTTAATCGACATTGCTGATGGCTGAAGGCAGCCATGAATTGGCCTTAAGGACTGCTATGCGCCTGCGCTCTACCCGACCCGTCGGCCGGTCGGGGCGGCGCCCGCCAAAACGGTGAGCGACGCGGGCCGATGTCGACCAACCCGCGGGACTCCACATCAGATCTCTACTCCCAGCTCCCGCTCCAGGACCTCTTCCAGGTTTTGTCCCTTTACGGTGAGGGTGCCCGAAGGACAGATCTTTGCCATCCAGCGCTCGGCTTTCCTGATGGCCCGGCGGCTGAGGGCCAGGACCCCGTCGTCCCGGGAAAGCAGCCGGACCGCCAGCCAGGTTGTCAGAAAGCGTGGAGCCGTGGAACCTGTCACGTTGTCCAGATCGGCGGCAATTCGCTCGAGCTCCCGTACCTCGACTCCCAAGTGCAGCGCCACGGCATCCAGTGCGGTGAAATAGCCCTGCGCTTCCTGAGAACCCAGAACCCGAAAGTGCCAATCCTCAGCGGCCGGAGCGGACGAGCGTTCTTCGGCCGGCTCTTCTTCTTCGGAGTAACTGTAACTCGCCTGGAAGTGTTGGGTGGATTCACCCTTCTTGCCCCGGGGCGATCGCGTCTTGGCCTTGATGCTTCCCGCCGCGCTGCTAAGGAGATCTCCCAGGCCGCCCAACCCACTCAACAATTCCCTGGAGTGCTTCATCTTCGACGGAGCCGTCATCGAAAGCTGGGTGAAGTCCAAGCGCATGGCACTTTCCGCAGGGGCGCCGGAGATTGCGTGCCAGTCCCTCGTGAGCGTAACCGGCACGCGTCTGTACTCTGGCCGGTCCGTGGGTTTATCGTCTGCCTTGCGCTCCTCTACGGCCACGAAACTGGTGTAATCCGTCAGCAGGCTGTAACGCAGCCCGAGGTCCCGAATCTCGTTCTGCACGCGCTTGCGCTTGCGATCCCCCTGGTTGGAGCCCCCGATACCGCCTTGCTCGAGCTGCTTGATGCGGGACAGGGCCCAGAGCGAGGGGATCGAGCTGTCGGCGCCGATGTCGAGCACGTCCGCCGACCAGGTGTACTCCCGGTCGAGGAACGTGCCTTTAAACGTGACCCGATCGACCGGTTGTGAGCCGAGAATCCGGGCGTAGAGGGTGTAGCTGTCCCCGTCGAAGAGGGGCGGCAGTTGGGCCGGAAGCTGAGCCTCGGCCCCGGGAAAGACCACGGATACATCGGTCAGGAAGGGCTGGGCCATTCTGGAAAACTGCCTCAGCACCTTGGGCTGAATTTTCTCGCCGGGCTGTATCATTTCGCTGGCCCCGCCCCCGGCCCTGGCCACGCCCCTGACGAGGTGATGGCTGGCGCCATACCCGATGCCGAACGTGAAGACCCGCATCTTGCGGCCGGCTTTCCGCACCATGTGGATGATCTCGTCCGGATAACTGACTTCGCCGTCGGTGAGCAGCAGCACGTCGCGGATGCCCCTGGTTCGCTCCGGCAGGGAGCAGACGTAGGACATGGGGGCCATGAGCTCGGTTCCGCCCAGGTCGGCCGATATGCGGCGCAGGTACTTGACGGCCTTTGTGAGGGAAGAGTCGTTGTAGACCACCGGTTCCTTGCTGTACAGCTCGTAGTCGCTGCCGAAGCGAACGATATTGAAAAGGTCTCCTTCGGACAGAGACCTGAGCGACAGCTCGAGAGCCTGCTTGGCTTCGTCGATGGAGGAGCCGGACATGGAACCGGAACAGTCCAGAACGAAGATGACTTCGGCTCGCTCGATGCCGGCCGTGGCCAGGCCGTCGAGCTCCGGGTAGAACCTGAAGAGAGCCGTTCGGTCTCCGGACTCGTGAGAGGCCAGCAGACAGAGCGGCGATTTCCTTCCGGCCGTTTCCAGCTCGAGGATGAAGTCTCTGTCCAGCGCCGTAGTTTGCTCGGCCAGGCTCACTACGGTGCAGCCGTCTTCAAGGCGACTCGTTATGCGGTGCGACGGAGACGTTATGGCACCGATCGTCTCGGCGAGCACGCGGACCTGCAGCGCTAGCCTGTAGGGCGCGCTCATTGTGTATGGGGGAGTGATGCGGTCGACCTTTTCGGGGTCGGCGCCCGGCGGGGCGTAGCGGGGGCTGACGGTCGTGGGGATCTGCAGCCGCAGCACCCCGTCGTTTACCGGCAGCTCACTGACGTAACGGATGCGGACCGTGACCTCCTGCTCGGGGCGGACATTGCCCACGGATATGACCATGATATCCTCGGCCTCCTGGTCCAGCAAAAAAGCCCCGGCGCCTGCCTCGATGGCCCGATCGTAAGTCTCGAAGGCTTTCTCGCGTTCCTCCGCGACGCCCTTGATGATCTGTCCGTCGGTCTCGATCTCGAAGCCGCATACGGCGGCCCCCTCTTCAACCGGAAAGCAGTACACTGCTTCGATCACCCGTGTTTCCCTGTTTTGATACACCTGGGTGATGGTCGTCATAGCGGCTACGTCCTTGACGTCCACCTCGATGCGGATATCCTTGAGCGGAATTCTTACGGCCCCGTCTTTGCTTATCAGAGCGGTTTCCCTAACTGGCATCGTGCTTCCTCCTCATCAGATCTTGGGTGAACGTTTTTAATTGAAACAGGTCTTCGTAGGACAGCAGCCCCGGTCTGTACGTCAGCTCTATGCCGTCCAACAGGATGCTGCGCTCCCAGGGCGTCGTCTGGATGCCGGTGGGCAGGTCCACCTGAACCGGTGCTTCCCGGCCCTCGAGCATGGCCTTCATGTGCATCAGCGGGACTCCCTGCTCGGACCACTTCTGTATCTTTTTGAGCTGCCGCAGGTGCTCTTCGGTGTAGTACGAGCCGCGGCCTCCCCCTTCGGGAGGGTCGATGAGCCCGCGCTGCACGTAGTAACGCACGGTTCTGCGGGTCAACCCCACGAGTTTCGCCAGTGTATCGATGTTATACATCTGCTACTCCCATAATATGACATAAACATGGCACTAAATGCGACAGTTGTCAAAGGGTTTGGCGCATTTTCTTGAAAATCACGCCGATTCTCTGTAACTTCTCTCCATGTTCGAGAAGATCGATGGAGCTGTGCTGGAGGAGTTGAGGGGCATCGTAGGGGCGGAAAACGTCTTCGTTTCCCCCGAGGACAAAGAGAAGTACTCTCATGACGAGGTGGCCGAGATCCGACACGAGCCGGAGGCCGTGGCTCTCGCTACCTCGGCGGGGCAGGTAGCCGAGATCATGAAGCTGGCGCAGCGGAAACGGTTTCCCGTAACACCGCGAGGCGCCGGCCAGGGCTTGAGCGGTGGTGCGGTTCCCATCTACGGCGGTCTCGTGCTGTCTGTGGAGAGGATGGACCGTATCCTCGAGATCGACCAGGAGAACCTGATGGTCACCGTCGAGCCCGGCGTTATCACGGGCAACCTGCACCGGGCCGTGGAGGAGGTGGGCCTCTTTTATCCGCCGGACCCGGCCAGCCTGGATTCGTGCAGCATCGGCGGCAACATCGCCGAAGACGCGGGAGGGCCCAGGGCCATAAAGTACGGCGTGACCAGAGGATACGTTTGCGGCTTACAGGTTGTACTGCCGAACGGCGAGATCATCGAGATGGGCGGTAAGCTGGTCAAGAACGTCACCGGTTACAATCTGATTCAGCTTCTGATCGGGTCGGAGGGCACCCTGGCCGTGGTTACCAGGGTCCTGCTGAAATTGATCCCCCTTCCCAAAGAGCGGGTCGACCTGTTGGTGCCTTTCGGCAACTTCAGGGACGCGGTCCAGACGGTGTCGGAGATCATAAAGGCCCGTATCGTTCCCTGTGCTCTGGAGTTCATGGAAAAGGACAGCATCGTTGCCGTGGAAAAGCTGATGGAAAAAGAGGTGCAGTTCCACGATGCCGCCGCTCACCTGCTCATCACTCTGGACGCCAACGACAAGAGTGTCATCGACGCCGACTATGAGAGGATCGGCGAAATCTGCCTGGCCCACGATGCCATCGACGTGCTGGTGGCCGACAACGTTCAAACCAGGGAAAGGCTCTGGGGGGCACGCAAGTTGCTCATCGAAGCTCTTCAGAATCTCAGCCCGGAGCATATCATGGACACGCAGGACGTAGTGGTGCCGCGTTCTGAGCTGCCAGTCATCCTGGAGGGCATAAAAAAGGTGGGTGCCAAATACGGTCTCGACATCATCAGCTTCGGCCATTCCGGGGACGGCAACGTGCACGTCAACATCATCAAGAACATACCCACCACCGTCTGGGAGGAGAAGTCGCCGCAAGCCGCGAGAGAAATTTACCGCCTCGCCGTTTCCCTGGGAGGAATGGTGACGGGAGAGCATGGAATCGGGCTGACCCGCAAGGAGTTCCTCTCCTACGGCCTGGATGAGACGCAGATCGGGCTCATGCGCGACATCAAAAAAAACTTCGATCCTAACGGAATATTGAATCCCGGAAAAATTTTCACCTAGTCGATGACAGTTGCAGCACGCGCCCCACGGGCTGCTCGCAACCGCCCCTAGGCATTGCATCTCTTGACCGTTTCGAATAGAGCCAGCAGGTTCTCCTCCGGTACGCGGGCCTGCACGTTGTGGATTGCCCCGAAGACGTATCCCCCCCCAGACCGGAAGATGCGCAGTCGTTCCTCGACTTCCCGACTCACCTGCTCGCGCGTGCCGAAGGGAAGGGTCTTCTGGGTGTCCACTCCGGCTCCCCAGAACACTATCCGATCGCCGAAATCGCGCTTCAGGGCCTCGGGCTGCATGTCGGATGCCGAGCACTGCACGGGATTCGTTATATCGAACCCCGCTTCGATTATATCGGGCAGGAGGGCGCGAACGGAACCGCAGGTGTGTATAAACGTTTTCCAGGGAGTGTTGTCGTGTACCCAGTCGTTTATCTCTCGATGGAAGGGCTGGTATAGGTCCCTGTAGGACCGAGGGGAAATAAAGGGGCCCGTCTGCATACCGAAGTCCGTTCCGGAAACGAAGAGAATGGTTGCCCTGTTGCCGACAGCTTCGTAGAGCCGGGGCAGATTGTCCAGGGCAATGGCGCACTGCCCTTCGAAGATCTTGCGCACGTGCTCCGTACGCCCTACCGTGCTGACGTACCACTCCTCCACGTCGCGGATGCCCCTGGGGTTCTTGAGCCAGGGGGCGGGCACCAGGGCGATGTCGCCGAAGCTTGTGCCGCCGAAATTGGCCAGGATGGCCTTGTCGGTTTCCTCGAAGAGCCGTTCGGATTCAGTGCGGAAATACTCGAGATCTTCCTCCGATACAGGGCCAAACTCCTCCAGGTTGTCCTCTACTTTCAGATTGGCCTCGTCAATGGGCGGTTGGCGGATGATGGCGTCGAGGTAGAACCCATCCTTTGGCATGCGCCCGCTCGCCGGGGAGGATTTGTCCCCCTGGGCATACATGAGGATATCGCCGTTGGCCTCCGGGTACGTGTTGAAACCCGCGGGCACCAGGACCGGCGTGCCGTCAAAAAGAGTCCATGGCTTCCAGTCTTCGTTCCTGAAACCGAAAAAAGTCGAGGGAGCGGCCAGGGGAACCACATCAGCGCCCAGCGCGCCCATTAGGTCCGGCTTTATCTCCCCCAGCATCTGGTAGGGTTCGATGACTTTGACGGGTGTGCCGGGAGTATCGAGCTTCAGAGCCTGTCTGAGCCTGTAAACGGACCCGACGTGCATGCCGCTGACTACGCTTCCTCCCAGATCGAGGGGCACCCGATCGGGCTCTCTGTGGTTCAGGGCCGTTTCCACTCGCGCGCGTGAAGTTGACATCTTGCTTCTCCTTCAGAGGGATGCGGGCAATGTAGCAGAGGACTTTTCTAGCGTCAAATATCATGCCGAGCTGCGGCCGCGTACCGCCCGTCGGTTTCACCGGCAAATGGTGTTATTTTTTTCTTGACCCGCCGATGGGAAATGATAAAATGGTGGAATGAAGGGTAGGATCGTCGCAGAGATCTTCGGTGGCAGGGTCAAGCCGCTGCTCTCTTTGGGATTGCAGACCAGCGGCAAGCTCAAGTTGACTACGTCGGACGATCTTCAGCAGGCGGGCAGGATCAGGCTATTGCTTCAGCGCGGAGGGGAGGCCTTCCTGCTCGAAGATCTTATAGTCGAGCGCATACCGCCCGCCGAAGCGGGGCACCCTGACATCGATCTCGAGTTGACGACGGTGGGCAGAGCCGCCCTGCAGGCGCGTATCCTGGTTAACGGCCGAATCCACAAGTCGACCCGCATAGATCTCCGCAAGGTCGGCGCCCGGCACGGGTGGGGATTGCCGGTTTTCGCCGCGGCTCTGGTGGTCCTGGCCATGGCGGCCTTTATATGGTTCGGCGGCCTGGCCGCAAAAACCGGCACGACGGCGCCGGGCAGGGCTGACTCGGGTTCGGAGAAACCAGACTCCGTTGCGCAGGCGAAGGCGGCCGTCGACAGCACGGACGGCAAGGGCGAAGCGCCCACAACCGCTGAGCGCAAGCAGGCGGAGCAACGGCAGGCAGGCGGAAGCGACAGGCGGGGAGCTGTAGAATCGACGGGCGGTAATGGGGAGAAGCCGCGGCGGTCTGTTGGGACCGGCAGGCAGGAGAAGGCCGCTACCGCGTCGAGTGAACCGGCCGCTTCGGCCGTCCCGAAGCCGGGGACACGCAGGTTGGCTACCGTCTACTTCTTTCCCGAAGACCATCTGCTGGGCCGCGATGCCCAGGAGCCGCTGAACCGGATTTTACCTGTGCTGCGCGAGAATCCGGAGTGGAAAGTGACTCTGGCCGGCCACTGCGCCCTCTATGACGACGAGGCCAGCCGCGAGCGGCTCTCGTTGATGCGTGCCGACAGCGTGTATGTTTATCTGAGGGACAGGGGGTGGCGGCCTGCAAGCGAGCCAGAGCGTATCGGGTACGGCGGCAAACGGCCCGTAACGCGGGATCGGCAAAACCAGTATCTTAACCGGCGGGTGGAGATTCTTTACTGAAAGGTGGTTCGTAATGGTTGTTCAAGGTGTTCGCGCTCGATTCATGCGGCGCTTCTTTTTATCCGAAGCAGTGGGCTTTGGGTTCGGCGTCCCTCTGGCCGCGGTTTATGCTCTCACCATCGATCCCGATCTAGTGGCCGCCGCTCTGCCGTTCATTCTGCTCACGACGGTCGCCATTGTCGCGCTCGTTGACTGTCCCATGAACTATGTCATTGCCGGCAGGCGCGGCCGGTTCCTCGAGCAGTTCTACGCCCGAAAACTGGGGGCCGCCGAAGTTCTGCGCGGTTTTCTCGATTTGATCCGCCTGCCTGTGCGCCAGTCGCTTTTCATCTTTGCCAGGATCAGCGTGGGCCTCGTTATCGTGATCGGGTTCCTGAAAGTCGGGCTCGGCGCCTCGTGGCTCAACGCCCTATCCATCTTTGTTTTTGCCTTCTTCGGAATCTACATCGCCGCTTTGGCCAACTACCTGATGATTTTCAGCATCATCGACGAACCTTTAAAGGACATCATCCGCGAGGGCTATGTCGATCTCGAGAGCCTGGAGGGAAGCGGGGGAGCAAGGCGCACAAGGCGACGGTTCTTCGGGCTGAGCTATCACACCCGTTCGATTCTGTTCCTGCTCGTTCCGGTTTTGATCGGGTATGTCAACATTGCCCTGCTGAGCTCTCTCCATCTATCGGAAGACTCTTTACAGGTGTTCGGGTCCCGGCTCTTCCAGATGTCGCTAGTCAACGTGGTCTCGTTTCTGCTGGGGTTCATGGCGATCTACGTTTCGCAAAAGCGACTCATAAGCAGCCTGAGCCGGTCCGTGGATGTTCTGGCCCGATCCGAGGGCGAGCTCTCGCCACTCATCCCCACCAATCTGGAAGACGAGCTGGGCTACATTTCCCATCAACTCAACACGGTCTTCGGCAGGCTCAACCGCCTGATTCTCGAGCTGCAGAGCACGGCGGGTCAGGGCAGATCTCTGGCGGACAGCCTGGAACGTGACGCCGGGGTCGTGTCGACCACGATCCAGGAGATCGGGCATACCGTACGCTCGTTCCGGAAGCAAATCGACGCTCTCGAAGACGAGATGAAACAGACCGACGCCAACGTGGGGCAGATAAAGGGCGTAATCGCGCGGGTGGCAGGCAAGATCGAAGACCAGTCCGCTTCCGTCGCCGAATCGTCCGCGTCCGTGGAGCAGACTATGGCGTCTCTGCGCAACCTGACCCAGATCGCCGAGGACAGGCTGGGTCTGATGGGCAAGCTCACTCGATTGGCCCGCATGGGCGAATCGAACATGGACGAGATGATCGAGGGCATAGAGCAGATCGCGGAGTCCGCCGGCTCGATCAGAGACCTGTTGAAGGTGATCAATGATGTTGCGGGTCAGACCAATTTTCTCGCACTGAACGCGGCTATCGAAGCGGCTCATGCGGGAGAACACGGCAAAGGATTCGCCGTGGTGGCCGACGAGATTCAAAAGCTCTCGGAGGCTACGAGCGAGAATGCCGACACCATCGCCTCCTCCATAACCGAAATCATGGAGAACATAGAGGACTCGGCGCGCATGTCGAAGGAGACGGGCAGCTCCATCAACCAGATCATAGGCGGAATAGCCACGATGGCATCCAGTATCGAGGAGATTGCCGCGGGCATGCAGGAAATATCCCAGGGCAGCGGCGAAGTTAGCGCTGTTCTGGGCCATTTGGTGACCATTACTGAGGAGATCAAGGGGTCGACCGCGGATATGGAAGGCAGGCTGGGCGACATCGAGGGGTCGATGAAGAAGATCGAGGGGTTGTTCGGACGGACCCTGGGGGATGTCGACGGCGTCGCTTCGGGTCTGGCCCAAATCGAGCAGCGGGTGACCCAGCTCGCGGAATCCGGAGAGCGCAATTCGCAGAATCTGATTTCCCTGGAACAGGCGCTGGGCAAGCTGCCGGCCGGCCAGGGCCAAGACGCCAAGCTGTTGACGGATAAGAAGCGGGATAAGAACTAATAGCATCGCAAGGAGCACGTACAGATGATCAGGGCAGGAATTATCGGGTGTGGAAACATAGCCAAGGCCCATGCCGACGCTTATCGAAAGAACAACATCGAGATCAAGGGGTTCGCCGATGTGGAGAGGGACGCCGCGGAGTCCATCGCCCGGGAGTTCGAGGGGGCCCGTTGCTACGAAGACTTCGAGGCCATGATCGGCGGGGGAGAGGTCGATGTCGTTAGCGTGTGTACGCCGCCGGCCGCCCACGAGAAGGCCGCCGTTTATGCGCTGGCAAACGGAATTTCGGTGCTGTGTGAGAAGCCGCTTTCCCATTCCGTGGAATCGGCGCGACGCATGGTCACCGCCTCTGAAGGGTCCGAGGTTTTGTTGATGACCGCCTTCAGACACCGATTTCTGCCGGCCATCCGCAGGATCAGGAAGCTGGTCTGGACCTTGACCATCGGGCCGGTCGTCTTCTTTCACAACACTTTCATAGGGTCGGCTTTCGGCATGAAGGAGAAGTGGTTCAGTCAGAAAGCCATCTCCGGCGGCGGCACGCTCATGGACACCAGCAGCCACTCGGTCGACCTGTTCCGCTACCTGTTCGGAGAGGTAGTGGAGAGCAAGGCCGTTATGCACAGGCATCTGGAAGAGACCGATGTCGAAGATGCGAGCATTCTGATCCTCAAAGCGGAGACGGGAACTCTGGGCGGGCTGTGTGCCTCGTGGGTATCCGGCGAGGATCAGGCAACTCTGGAAGTTATCGGCCAGAACGGCAGAATTTCCTACGACTACTTCAAACCCGAAGAGCTGCGCTTGCGGTTGAAGGATGACAAGGAGGACCGGCAAATCACCGTAGAGCCCAGCGATGGTTTCGCTGAGGAGGTGGCCCACTTCGCCCGCGCCGTTTCCGGTGAAGGCGTCCTGTCGTGCACCGGAGAGGACGGGTTGCGGGCTCTCGAGATCATTCAGCAGGAGTACTGAGTTCAACAGGATGGAAGAGCTCTATTTCCGCGACTATCTCAGCCGGTTCGACGAGGGCGGTTCGTATCGGTGCTCCTGCGGCCAAACCCACGGTATCGGTACCCGCAAGATTCTCTTTGGCAGAGGAATCCTCTCGGAGCTGGCCGATCTTGCGGCCCGAAGATTGGGGTCCGGCGGCCGAATCTGGATTCTGAGCGATGAGAACACCGAGATTGCGGCAGGCGCCGAGCTCAAGCGCGCGCTGAGAGCTGTTTGGGGCGGACCAGGGGCGCGTGCCAGGGTGATCGAACGCATACTCCCGGGAACGCCGAAGCCGGAGCCGACTCGAGAAACGGTGGCAGCCCTGGAGAGGGAAGCCCAACGAGGCGCGCCCGCGCTGCTCGTTTCCGTGGGCGGCGGCACCATCAGCGACATAGTCAAAAAGATATCCTACGACCTGGACCTCGAGAACTGGTGCGTGGTCACATCGCCCTCCGTAGATGCCTACACATCCGGAAAAGCCGCCATATGGATACAGGGTTACCACAGCGGCATACCGGCGCGGGCTTCCGAGGTCGTGGCCTGCGATCTGGGGATATTGGAGGGGGCGCCGGAGCCGCTCTTCTTCTCGGGACTGGGCGATCTTCTCGGCAAGTATCTGGCGTTTCTGGACTGGCATATATCTCACCTCGTTACCGGCGAGCACTTGTGCAGGGAAGCCGCCGAGCTGTCATTGGCTTCCGCGCGCAGGGCACTGAGCGCGGCGGAAAGCCTCTCCGGGGATAGGCCCGGCGCCACGCGCTCCCTGGCGGATGCCATCCTGACATCGGGATTGCTCATGCAGAGCATGGGCTATTCGCGGCCCGCCGCGTCGGCGGAGCACACCATCGCGCACTTTTGGGAGATGTCGCGGGCAGTACGGGCCGAACAATACGACCTGCACGGTATTCTCGTGGCCGCGGCCGGCCGCCTGGTGCTGCACGCCTACGGGCTGTTTTTCGGTAAATACGCGGGCTTGCCCGTGCACGTCGAATCCCGCCTGGAAGC
>SDBV01012197.1_pt1 | contig 11033 bp, 13 predicted proteins | sample 2277081 | NCBI WGS metagenome assembly SDBV01 (sample SAMN10402039, study PRJNA504765) | marine sediment metagenome | isolation source: marine sediment core GS10_PC15, 223 cmbsf | place: Arctic Ocean: Southern Knipovich Ridge | collected 2010
GGGTTGAGTGGTTGGGGCGAAGCCGATTCTGTAGAGAAATACGTATAATGGTATAAAGCTACCTATGGGCGAACCAGCACACCTTATTGCCGATTATGCTTATGTGTATATACTAGTATATAGGAGATAACTTTTGAGTGGCTATTTGATGAGTGTTTTGGTGTTTAAACCCTTGGAAGGATAAAAAATGAAAAAGTTACTACTAGGTGTTTTATTGATCAGTTCCCATCTCATGTTCGGTGCCGTAAAGCCTACTGATACGAAGAGGCCGCAAGATAAGGTATTACGTGTTTCGCGCACCACCAAGATAGTCTATAAAGAGGTACAAAAAGAGTCAGATAAGGCTCGGAGTGCTCTCATGTCGGGAGAAAAGGATTACTCTTACATTATTTTTTGTCTCTCTGAGGCTATGAAATAGACTGTATGTCGTTTTATTTTTAAAGGAATCCTCGTTATACTAGTACGAATGGTATAACGAGGATTTCGTATGAAAAAAAATAAAGAACTGTCATTTCCATTGTTTGAGTCTGTTGTTCCTGCCGGGTTTCCATCGATAGCTGAAGACTATATCGATAGAGCACTTAATTTAAATGAGCTCCTTATTCAGCATCCTGCAGCGACATTTTTTGTGCGGGTATCAGGAGATTCTATGATTAATGCCGGTATTACAACAAACGATATTCTTATTGTTGATCGTGCTTTGACGCCGACCGACAATAAGATCGTTATTGCACGCATTAATGACGAGCTTACGGTTAAGCGTCTCCGTCATAAGAATAATGCTGTCGTTTTGCAGGCCGATAATCCTGAGTATGAACCAATCATCATTACTTCCTCAATGGATTTTGAGGTGTGGGGAGTTGTGACATGCGTGATTCATCAAGTTTGAACCCCGGTATTAAGCGGTTTTTCTTAGTTGATTGCAATAACTTTTTTGTCTCATGTGAGCAGCTGTTCAATCCACGATTGATAGGCAAGCCGGTCGTTGTTCTTTCAAACAATGACGGGTGTGTCGTTTCACGCTCTCAAGAAGCAAAAGACTTAGGCATAGCCATGGGCGAAGCTGTCTTTAAACTCGAGAGGCTCATAAAACGTAATAATGTACAGGTACTCTCATCAAACTTCTCATTGTATGCTGATATGTCTGCACGGGTTATGCAAACAGTGGCGAACCTCGCTGCAGACATAGAAGTGTACTCTATAGATGAAGCTTTTTTGTTTATACCCTACACGAAGGACTATGATGCCTATGGACGCCATATTCGTCAGGTTATTAAGCAGCATACCGGTATTCCGGTATCGATAGGGATTGCGCCAACTAAGACGTTAGCAAAAGTAGCGAATAAGTTAGCAAAGAAGGTCCCTCAGTATAAGGGAGTATTTGATATTACCGATCATCCTGAGATCGATTCGCTACTCGACTCATTACCGGTTCAAGATGTCTGGGGCGTCGGTCGGCAGTATAGTAAGATGCTTCTTAGTAACCGCATTAAAACAGCGCGAGACTTAAAGTATGCTTCAGATAAATGGATCCGTAAAAAAATGACCATCCTTGGTCTTAAGATGGTCAAGGAACTGCGCGGCCATTCCTGCATAGAACTGGTAGACCAAGCACCAGCAAAGCAATCTATTACGGTGTCCCGCTCATTTGGAAAACCTGTCTCTGATAAAAAACATCTGCAGCAAGCGGTAGCTTCCTATATGATCCGTGCATCCCAAAAGCTTCGACGAGAAAAAGAGCTGGCCTCTTTAGTGACTGTCTTTATCGCGACCAGTCGGTTTCAAGACTATGACCGCTACTTTAATTCGGTGAGTTTTACCTGTCCTATTGCTACCGATTACACCCCTGAGTTGCTACAGGCAGCCTCTGCTTGCTTAGATGCTATATTTAAGCAGGGTTATCGGTATAAAAAAGCAGGCGTTATGCTGAATAACTTAGTGTCAGCAGAACATATGCAGTTAGATCTCTTTACTCCTATTGGGGATATTGGTAAACAAAAAGAGCTCATGAAAACCTATGATTCCATTACTTCACGCTTTGGAGGACATGCTCTCACCTACGCTTCTTCTGGCAAAAAACAGTCCTGGAAGGCTAAAAGCCGTAAGAAATCTTCGCATTACACTACGAACTGGCATGAGCTTCTGAAGGTTGATTAATTGCTCTGAGAGTGGGGTGAAGCGTAAGCTGATTTCTTTAAAGCTAATGCGTAACAAGATTCCGAAAGGTAATTCAGTGGTTTTTTATAGCCCCAGAGCATGTTCTGCAGTAAGGTTAATCTCACATCCAAGTACTCTGAGTATTTTAATAAGGGTATCGAGGTGTAGGCTGCCGTTTTCAAAGACTGCTGCCTTAAGACCTTTTTTGTCTAAGCCAATAGCTTGATTAAGCTTTTCAAATCCTCCACGGGCTTGTATGACATTTTGAAGACCTCCCAAAAGTATTTCTTGTGATAGCTTGTCTTCTTCTTGATACTTCGAAATGATTACTCTTGTCACATTCAAGTTTCAGATGGATTCAGCTTTACGGGTAACGGCAATATGCATCTCAAGCCCAAGTGCTTTTATTATTTTAATTAAGTTGCTGAGGTCTAGGTTACCATTCCCTGACAAAATTTGGTGAAGGCTTTCTCCGTTCAGCCCGATTTCCTTGGTGATACGGGTGAATGCAGCCTGGGCTTTTGTTATATCTTTTAAGCTACTTAAAAAAATTTGATGAAATATCTCCTCATCTTGATTGTAGTTTGCGATAATCTCGTTAAGAAGGGCAGCAGCAGTTTCAGGATCTTTAAGAAGCTTAACGATAAACTTTTGATGGTTTGTTGTAGGAGTTTTTCTATCCATCTGGTGGCCTCTTTTTATGATCTTAAACTGTACTATATATAGTGGCACAGTTGCATGTGAGAGCTACAGCTTTTGGTTTGTTCTTGCGCATAATTTTAACTTCAACTTCAAAGTCAAATAGGGCTTCAATGATTTTGGTTAGGGAACCGAGTCGAGGATTTCCTGTTTCAGATAATGTTTTATAGAGGCTTTCTCTTCCTAGACCGGTTTTCTTTGCAAGATTACTCATACCGCCTTGTGCGTGAGCAATACTTCGTAAGCAGAGCAAAAGCTCTTCCTGAGATTCTTTGTCGTTGTCTTTATAGTTGGATAATACTTCGTTTAAGTATCCGAGAGCCCTTTCTGTGTCTTTCAAATACTGAAATAAAAAATTGTCAAATGGTATACTTCTAGACATCTTGTATTCCTTTGAATTATTAGGCTGAGCTTAATACGCCTATGCTGTCACATTCAGTGACTTCAGGACTTTCTACTTGATCAGCAGTGGTTTCTTTGATGTGTATTTCAAAGTTAAGAGCTCTGAGAATCTTAAGAAGAGTTCCGAGTTGGGGATTGCCATTCTCAGACAAGGTTTTATAAAGACTTTCTCTGCCTAATCCGGTTGCTTTGGCAAGCTCTGTGAATCCAATTTGAGCACGTACGATTTTTTTCAATCCGCTCAGAAAAATTCGCTGAGATACTTTGTCATCCTCACGATAATTTGCTATGAGCTCGTTGAGAAACGCCGCTGAGATCCCAGGATCTTCAAGGAGTTTTGCAACGCATTTATCATGATTTGTAGGATTTGTTTTTCCGTCATTCATAAGTTGCTCCATTTAACTTGAAGTCGCTCTCAAGTATTGTTTAGCTTTTAAAATATCACGTTTCTGTGTATGCTTTGTTCCTGCGCACAATATCAGAATCTTTTCTGAAGATTCAAAGGTAAAATATATTCTATATCCCGGCCGCAAATTAATTTTAAATTCTAGAAGGCCATTTTTTAATCCTCTAATTTGTCCCAGGCGACCCTCTTCAATGGACTCTAATCTTATTAAAATTTTACCATACGCAATTCTATCTCTTAGATTGAAAAGCCATTCTTCAAACGGGACCTTTCCATTAGCCATCGTATAATACGATATTGAATACTTCATTAATGCCTCACCACCTTGGCATCTTAACACAAGTGTATCATGCAAGATACGTCTCTGTCAAGATACTTTTCCTGGTGAGGACATGTATTTGTTGAAAGGTAGTCTATATGATGAAGCAAAAAATATCAAATTATTTTTAAAGAACCATACACTTTATGATCCTACCTACTCATAAAAGCATCTTAAAAGTATCATGTTATCGGTTCTAATTCGTGCATACCAGAAAGAAGTGAGGGACTGTATGAGTGATCGATCAGTATAGAAAGAAATTATTAATTTCGGTCGTGTGTCGGTAATGATTCACCTGTTTAAAGTGGTGCGAGCGCAGAGTCTGAATTATAGCGTGTTGCATGAGGAATCTTATAGTCATCACATGAAATAGGGCTTGCACTGATGAACGCTAGGGGATCACGAACGGATGTACGTCTTCAAAATAGGAATACTACGATAATCGGTATTGCTTAGGAGTTGCCCAGATAGGGTTATTGAAGATGCGGCATTTGAAAAGCAAGATATAAGGGTGTGATAGACACACCCTTTATCCTAAAAGTAGATTTTAACGATTCTTCGTGCCTTATTACTCAATCTATACGAGCAGGGCGGGTTTAGTAATGAAATTGTTATAACACGTGGTTTTGTTATTTTCTTAGTTAGTTGAGTTGTTCGACTACGTCGAGGCAACTCTTTCCTTAGTCCAATGTAAAGCATATGTCCTCCTTTGATTTAGGTACTACACTTACACTTCTACTATACACTAAATCACGAGCTTGTCAAATTTTGCTGCCTATTACGCATGATTGAAGATCAACTTCAGGGTTTACGATACAAATAGATTGTAGGTAGTAGTACCTCTCTTGAGCTTTATCCTGATTGGGACGCGGAATACAAACCGATCGGTCTTATAGCGGTCGGGAATAGGTGGAAAATCTGCTGATCGTATTATGTTGATAATATAACGGTCTACTTCCGGTATGCCTGAGAGGGAATATTTAGTCATATCACCAAGGGAGCCGTTTTTATGTATTGGTATGGTGATATGGGCCATCATATCGATAGACTTGTCATGGTTCATAGTACGGGTACTTAGTTTAGAGGCTTGCCGTAGCGCTTCAATTATTCTTTGTTTGTAATGGTGTTGGCTCCATTCTTTGAGTCGTGCTTGTACATGGTCTGGGCCATGACTCTCATCAGTTGCACGAGCTTCCCGACGCTCAGCGCGGACTGCTGATTTAAATGCGCTCATAAAGGCCGAAGGAGAAATGTCTCGGGGTGGAGCCTGTTCAGCCGATTCTTTTCTTTCTTGAGGCATAGGTACAGCTTGTTGTGCCTTTTGCTGCTCGAGGATAGGAGGTGTCTGTATAGATTCCTCAGGAATAGGCTCGGGAGTATTTTGAGACAGGGCTTGAGGACGTTGTTCTTGCTGGTCTACAGATTGAGGTGTATCGATATTCGTAGGGTGAAGAGGAAGAGCTTGTTGTGCCTGTGACACCGGTTTCTGTGCTGCCTGTGCGGACGACGTTTGTACCTGTATCTGTGCGGGCTGCTTTTTCATGGGAAAGAGTGAATCGACACTTTGTTGTACGTGGGTATACAGTATTAAAAAAAGAATAAGGGCGTGCAAAAGGCACGAAAGAATAAAGGAAGTATATTTTTTACGTGGGTACGTAGTCTGCATGATTTTTCCGCCCATTTATGTGTAGCCTTAGTATACTGCAAAGTTGTACGAAAAAACTAGAGCTTATATTATTGGCCAGATAGGTTTTTTGTTTGGGTTTGCTTTGATAGTGAGAAGTGTACTATAGATTATTGGGTCGGTAAGTCGGATTCCATTGATTGTCCTTGACACTGAGTTGGTACCAGATAAGAGAATTGAGATATAACTACTCAAGTAGGTATAGATAAGCCCTGGAGATGTGTGGTAGTTGATTAGCGCTTTTGAATAGCGTAGACAACTGCGATAGTTCCTTCTAGGTGACTCAATTCGCATACTTTAAATCAATGAAACAAATCCTTGAATTTTAATACAACTATGTGCTATTCTTAAATTAATGAGAATTGAGCGATGTGCGTTTGTGTAAGATTGTGCAATTTTCCTAGATTAGGTAGGGGTGGTATCTACTGGGATCTTGAAAAGAGAGTACTATTATGATGCCTCAAGCGTTTACTAACCTTATGGATACCTGTAATCAGAGTATTCTAATACTGGAGAGCTGTATTGTTGCAGCAGACTCCTGTGAAGACTTGTGTGAAACTGAGGACCGATGTCCAACGGGAGCGCATGAGTTTATCGAAAAAGCGAACGAAACTATAGCCGCATGCCAAAAAAGCATTAAAGTCTGTGACGAGATGATCGTCCAGTTTAAGAGTGAAGGGCATACCGAGCATATGGAAGCGTTAGACAAAGCGGTAAAGACACTTGGTGAGTGTATAAGAACACTCAGAGCAAATATCGATACCTGTTCCTTAGTAGAAGGGTGCCGAACTGCTTGCCAAGAAGCTCGCAATATTTGTGAACGAGCTTTAATAGCCGTTGATGAATGTATCGAGTCATGTGAAAAACATGAAGTGTTTTACAAAAAGGTAAAACCGATTAAGAAGTACTAAAGGCATGTGCAGCTAACAGCTTGCATAACTGATCCTCTAGTTTTCTTTTGAATATAACCGCCGATTTATGGGTGCGGTTAACCATGATAACAAAAATGAGAGGGAGCCCTGTCTTAGGGGTAATATACCCCGATAAGGACGTAACTCCCGAGAGGCTCCCCGTTTTTGCTTTCACTGCCGCTTTTGTAGAGCGGTGCTTCATTCTATTACGTAGCGTCCCGTCGACACCGCCAATAGGTAACGATGCAATAAAGCTCTCCTTATGCGGTGACTTAGTATATACCCAGGTCAACAGTTTAATAAAGTGATTGGGAGAGACCTTATTCTTGTGCGATAGCCCACTGCCATCTTTAATGATTATTGTACTTGTATTCATACCTACCGTATTTTTTAAGAAACTATTGACGGCCAATTTGCCCTTCGTCCACGTTCCAGGAGCACCATACATCTGAGCACCCATTGCACGAAAAATCGCATCCGCATATAAATTATCAGAAGCTTTCATCATATATCTAATAATCGTACTCAGTTTATTAGATGTGTGCTCTGCCAGGAATTTTGCTGATTTAGGGACACGGCCGGTTTTAACCTTACCGGTAAAAAATAGCTTATTTTTCTTAAGAACTGCTGCGAGTACCTGGCCGGCATAGCGATGTGGATGTTCAACCGCAATACGATAAAACTTAGAAGCGCTTTTTTTTGATACCGATCCACGTACAATGATTTTATTATTAACCCCACGAAGAACATGTATTGAGCGGCCTTTCGTTTTTGCTCGCGTCTGCGCATTATTTTGTATGCGTGAATAGGGGGTATGGGGATACAGGGTAACTATCGGTCTTTTGCCTACAACGCGTGAAGGCTTAACGCGGACACGAATGCAGCTATGGTTAACCATCAATGCCCCGGTTGGTGCTTTATCATAAATAGCACCGTCGCCGGTACGCCAGCCCGGTCCTGTGCCCTGCATATTAAACCGAGATGCATCAACGATAATATCTCCCTTTATTTCAGATATTCCCTGACTTCTTAAGCGGCGAGCGAGGGTAGCAAGGTCTTTGTCCGTTAAGGTAGGGTCTCCCGACCCACGAATATACAGATTATTAATAGCATGAGCGCCTACTTTTCTGTCGGTAAAGAGGGTTGTTTTAAAGCGGTACTGTGGGCCTAAGATATGGAACGCAGCTGCAGCGGTAATAAGCTTAGTATTACTTGCCGGCTTAAATAGCTCGTTCGCATTTTTCTCATAGACGGTACTATTATTCTTCAAAAGTACTACCTTTACGCCAACTGACGCTTTCTTATCAGCTTCTCGTACCAGCTTGTCAACTGTTCGTCTGAGTTCCCGTAAACGTTCTTGAGGGCTTAATCCTTTGACTTTTGGAGTGGGTGTACTGCTTGAATAGGTACGTGATCGCTTACGCTTTGTGCGACGAGGTTTTTTAGGGGGACTTTTTTTCCGTTTTGGCGGTGCTTTTTTTGCTGGAGCTTTCTTCGTAGGGCTCTTTTTCGCAGGCGCACGTTTCTGTACTTTCTTCGGAGGTCTTTTAGGTTGTGTAGATTTTCTCGTTACGGGGCGCGAAGGACTCTTTTTAGCAGGTTTCTTTGAGCGCTGATAAAACTCCTTACGTATAGAATCTCGGATCCGCGCTCGCTCGATAGCGAGTCGTCGTTGTACCTCGCGACTTGGTTTAGCAGAGGATGATTTCCGGATCCGATGAGGAGGTCTTTTTTGTGCAGCGTGCATCTGAATAGTATCACTACAAAAGAGTGTAGCGAGTACAAAAAAGAGTATATGAACGAGTTTGTTCTTGTGCATATCAGTGAGCCGCTCGGTTATTATATTAGTTAATAGAGCTTACCAGATACCGAGGAAAACACCATGAAATTATGAAGCAAAGTATGTAGAATTAGTTAGGAGGACGGCTCCCAGTTTTAATAAGAAACTAGCCAAGGTACCGAGATGGATTTACGCGTTTTCCATTTCTATACACCTCAAAATGTAGATGGGAAGCAGACCTGCTTGTCTTGTTCTTTGAAACGTGTCCCGTCGCACCAACCTTGCCGATTAACTGTCCACATTTCACCCGCTGTCCAACTCTTACCACGATCCTACTCAGATGGGCATAACGAGTCTTATACCGGTTAGCATGTGCAATAACAATGCATTTTCCGTAGCCAGACAAATACCGTGCTTCAATAACCTTTCCAGAAGCGGCTGCACTTACACGTGTTCCCGTTGTCGCTGCCAGGTCGATACCACTATGGAACCCTTTACGTCCTTTTACCGTTCGTGGACCGTAATAGGAACTTAGCCAAAAATTCTTAGGATGTACCGGCCACCTGAAAACTTTTTTTGAAGGAGTTCGTTGTGGTGTTCGTTTCCGAGCTGATCTTTTAGTTTGGGTACGTTTTCTCTTTATTGGACGCGAAGGGCTCTTCTTAACAGAAGCCTTCCTTGAGTTTTTATAAAACTCTTTGCGAATCGAATCTCTGATCCGCACACGTTCAATGGCGAGTCGTTGCTGGACTTCTCGGCTCGGTTTAGCAGGGGATGATCGTCTGGCCATATGAGTAGGTCTCTTTTGGACAGCATGTATCAGAATAGCATCACTACAAATGAGTGTCGCTAGTATGAGAAAAAGTATATGAGAGAGTCTGTTTTTGTGCATATCAGTGAGCCGCTCGGTTATTATATTAGTTGATACAGCTTACCAGATACCGAAGAAAATACCATGAAATTATGAAGGAATGTGAATAGGATTAGTTGAGCAGAAAGAAAGTGGCAGAAGAGCTTCAACGCTACCAATCCAGTTTTTTGCAAAACTCCAAAGCTTATCACGTGAGTGTGGTCTTCTCACCGGGTAATTTACGTACGTTTAATACTAAGACTAGTGCCCGATTTAACGAGCTTCCATGAAGGGTGGAGTTGGTGCTCTTTTCCCTGATTATGAAGAAATCTCATAAGCTCATTAAAGAACCCTTGAGTTGGGGTGAACGGTACACGCTCTTTACAGAGCCAGTGTACCAGAAGTCTATGCTGAAGAAATTCGTCGGTTGCTAAGAGCTTCTTAGTATCAAGGAGTGTTGCTCCTTTGAGAGTTGTGCTCATCGCCTCAAGTGTTACCTTTGTAATACGATCAAGATAGGCATCCGTTTCTTGAATCGTTTTCAGGGTCTTAACAAAAGAGCTATCAAAGCGTGTATCGCAAGCACGAAGCGCTGGAATAACCTGGTGGCGAATAGCATTTCTCAGATACTTAGGATCCGTGTTCGTTTCATCTTCTACGTACGCCATATTCTTATCTTTAAGATAGCTAAGCAGCTCCTCTTTTGTGCAGGATAAAAGCGGCCTAATATAAAGCTCCTTCTTTGGCTTCATAGCGGCCAAGCCCGCAATACTAGCACCACGAATCATGCGTAAAAAGAAGGTTTCTTGCTGATCGTTATAATGGTGGCCAAGAGCGATAGCTGAGGCGTGGTACTCTTTTGCAAGCTCCTCAAAGTAGGCACGACGAATTAAGCGTCCATGGTCCTCTTGAGATTGAGGCTTTTTTGTAAGGGTAATGTTCTGAGCCGTTGTATGCACAAACTCGACAGATAACGATTCAGTAAATGCTCTACAAAATGTTACATCTTTGGAAGACTCTTTTCTCCACTGATGGTCAAGATGAGCCGCTATGAGTCTGCACGTAGGGTACACGTTGTGAAGTAACGTAAGAAGGGCGACCGAATCAGGTCCTCCTGACAGGCCAACAATTAGCGTAGAGCCTTCAGAAATAAGCTGATGCTCATCACTAAAGGCTCGTACTTTTTCTTCAAGTGTCATGAAATATCTTAAATATCAAGGTTCTTAACAAAGCGGCCATTCTCCTCGATAAACTCTCGACGGCCAGCAACGTCACTTCCCATAAGGGTATCAAACCATAAGTCGGCCTCAAGTTCATCACCGATAGTTACTTTTACAAGCGAGCGAGTCTTAGCATCCATCGCCGTTTCCCAAAGCTGGTCGGCGTTCATTTCACCAAGACCTTTATAGCGCTGGATACTCATAAACGGTCGACTAATCTTAGTAATACCACCAAGAAGCTCGACGATACCTGTACCAGCGAGCGATTTTTCTTTGTCTTTGATACGTATGATCCAGCCATCTTCAACAAGATCGAGCTCATGTGTCTTCTTAAGAAGGTCACGCGCTTCATGGGATGTGAAGAAATCAAGGCTCACTTTCCAGTTATCGTTGAATTTCGTGAAGGTAGCATACACCTTAGGAACACTATCCTCAGTTGCATCAGGCACTTCAGAGCTCTTCTGCTTTTTTACGGGGGAAGCTTTTAAACCCGGCGTCTCAGCTTCTCGCTTGCGACTTTGCTGAGATCCTAACAAAGGACCAGGTCCTCTTATTGATGAAATAGTAGCCATATGTACACCTAAAAATTATTTATGAAAAAACCA
>SDBV01012198.1_pt1 | contig 11033 bp, 6 predicted proteins | sample 2277081 | NCBI WGS metagenome assembly SDBV01 (sample SAMN10402039, study PRJNA504765) | marine sediment metagenome | isolation source: marine sediment core GS10_PC15, 223 cmbsf | place: Arctic Ocean: Southern Knipovich Ridge | collected 2010
TTCCACTTCCAAGAACTACAGAAATCAAAAGTTAATAAAGGTGGCAGAATCCCGCTTGGAACACTCGTTTCTAACCTCATTTCAGAAAGCAGCACATACCCTGAAAGACGCTTTATACAAAGTCGCTATAATCAATCTCATGGACCTATAGGATTGTATGGGCATGCCCTTGCTCATGCCTTGCTTGACGATATAACCCTCAACAATAAAGGGCGGCATGATATCAGGCTTTCAGATCTGCGGACCAACCTTGAAACTGCACACTATCCCTTGCCGATAAGTGTTGCTATCAATCCAGGATCCTGTGAATTAGAAAGAATTTGGTACGAGTTTAGCCCCTATTACATTGGAACCTATCAAGAACAGGGCAGCTGGGTCGATACAAAACTATTTGGAAGCACCTTCAAAAATGGAACTCTTGTCCATTGCGTTCCAGAATATCCATTAGCACAACATATGGGCATCTGGGGCTCTGCATTTGCCGTTTCTCCGAACGATATTTCTAAGAAGACCGCTCTTGGAGGAATTATTTCCCGAGCAGTAGCGAACCTCAGTAATGGGGTATCTCGATTATATGATCTTATTATGAGCACGTCCTCTGATGATACCCTTTCAAAGGGCAGATTAACTGCAGGATCTATTCCTAATTATAATTACCTGCGAGATGATAGTCCTTTTGATATAACCAAAGATCCTCTTTTACACCTTATTGATGGAGGCATCACTAAAGAGGGAATGGGACGACATAACTTTGCATCGATGCCAGCCCTCTGGAGAAAAGTAGATATGCTTATCATGTGTGACTGTATTGGAAAGCCAAATAGCGATACAACTTCTCAGCATCTTCTTGCCGTAGATGAAGAAGCTAAGCGCCATTATCTAAGGTTTCCAAACCTCACACGAAGTAGCTTCCACAATAAAACCCTCAAGGCTATGCATCAAGATGTCTCTTCTCTCTTTATCGAGAAAAAGGCACCTGTCGTTGTGTATATGAAAGGCAAGAAAAATGAGCTCTATGATCAGCAGCTTGCCGAATCAGATTCCCGGTATAGGGAAGGATTTGATCCTGATAGATCTGTAGCGAAATTCACCAGTACGCTTAACTTCAATTATACCCCAGAACAGTATGAGGTTCTTTCTGGCCTTACAAAGTCTATTATGATCCAAAGCAAAGATACTATAAAGCGGGCTATTACCCATGCGGTTACCCGTAAATCTTCCAAAGATACAGACTCTTCAAAGACTAACATCGAACTCGTAACTGATCTTATAAAAGCACCCTATGAATATCTCAAGAAGGGACTTGAAAAGGTTGTCTCATAGGGACATTTCCAAGAAGCTTAAATCTTGGTCGGAGCCAAAACCTCTTGTAGATGGCAGATTCCGAACGAAATAACCAGATGCAACCACTCTTTACATTTAGTCGGACTATATGAAAGGCTATCCGGAAAAAATCTTCAGCATTCAAGCTCTGGCTTTTCTAAATTGCAAGACTTTATAGCAATGTTTTTGCCGAGGAATGCAATTCCATATGCGCGAATAGCGTTAATCCCCTGGTCATAGAGCTCTTGAGCATATTTTCTTTCTATGATCTGATCAAGGGCTTTTTGAGCTGCCTTTTCGAGGCCATCTTCAGCATTACCCCAGACTTTTTTAAATTCAATAACAATGGCAGTTCGATTCTTTTGCTTCGGTACAATTAAGATATCGTATCTTCCAAGGCCACTTTCTCTGTTTGACGTTACCTCATAATCATCCTTAAGCAGAACAAGCAAACCAAGAATAAATAAATGATAGCTTTTTTCTGGTTCTGAGCTTGATAAGTCATGAACGCTCATCGATTTTAAAATGAAGCCTTGCAGTAAATGAGAGAAGATTTTGGTGTTTCCCTCAATAAGAGCTTTCAAGAAGTCATGCACGCTCCCACCTGCTACTGCATCGGCGAAGAGCTTTTTAATAAGATCTTGATAGAGAAACTTAACTTCTTTGTTCGGTATAATAAGTGAGCATACTGTTTTTCCTTCTTCAAGCTCATAACTCTGAGAAGTTAAATAACCGGTATAGAGTAATACACTCCAAATAAGATCTTGACGCGTATCTATGTCAGGGTAGACTACCGACTCTTCAATAATTTTCTTAACAGATTGGCCTTTTAACAAAAGCTCAAGTTCTTCTTTAGTTGATGAAGATGAACGAGCAATAAGCCGTTTTAAAAGAATAGTATCACTGGTATTAGCCCAATATATTTTAAGCCCACCGTCATTATGAGCGCATTGTAGCATAGACCATGGATTGTATATCCCTTTCGTATGACCAAATATATACCCATTATACCATTGCTGAATAACCTCAACATCGGCAATATTATAGTACCGAAGAAATGCAGATGCCTCATCATGAGTAAATCCAAATTTATCAGCTAGTTGGGGATTTGTAATGTCATAGATCGCTAAATTATTAAGTCCAGTAAAGATACCTGCTTTTGCAAGTGTCATTATTCCTGTAAGGATTCCCTTTTCTAGTCTATCCTGATCTTTAAGAACCCCCGTAAGAAGTGCTTTAAGAAAAGGTATTATTTTATCATAGAAACCATAAATAAAGGCATGCTGGACCGGAACATCATATTCATCTATAAGAACAATAACCTCTTTTTTATAGTGCTTAAAAAGCATTTCTAATAAAAATTCAAGGCCATCGCCTAACTCACTTTCAGGAACTTCTTTCGCTCGAAATCTTTCAAACGTTTTTTTCTCATGGACACTCAATTCTGAACTTGATAGAAGTATTGCATGTCGCTCAAACTCTTTAGCAATTATATAAGCAAACTTTTTTATCATCGCCTCATACGAGGTATGGACAATATTTTTAAAGGTTACATAGATAACAGGATGGGTACCCTGAAGGGCTCTATATTCTTCGTGCTCCCAAATCTTTAACTGCTCAAATAGATGGGCTGTGGACCCTCCGCTTAGGTCATAAAAAAATCTCAACATTGAAAGGTTTAACGTCTTACCAAACCTTCTTGGGCGCGGTATCAGCACAACGGTTCCCGTTTGCTCATGAATTTCCTTAATAAGGAGACTTTTATCTACAAAATAATAGCCATCTTCAATAAGCTTTTTGAAATTACTTAACCCGAGAGGTAATCTTTTCTTCATACAATGTACCAATTTAAGCCATAATACACCTCAAGTATACGCTCTTTTGTCCTAATTAACAACACTTCTACTCAACTTCCTTGTTAAATGTTGCTTCTTTAAGATTCTTATCTACACTAGTGAGAGCACCTAGCCTCCCCGCATAGTATGCATGTTCATAGATAGAAAGTTCGTTAAACACCTCCATTTACCCTTTAAAAAAGAATCTTTCAATAGGGTTCCTATCCATGCATCTTTTTGGTTTTCTTTGTGGTTTTTGAGTGGCATATATATAGCTTCCATTCCCAGTACCTTCTTAATACCTAAAATTGGAGCAATTATATTTGTTTCAATTATCCCATTTCAACTCACTACTAAAAAACAAGCAACACTCATACTCCTCCTGTTTATAGCTGGCTTTTATCGATACACTTCTCTTCAGAACTCGTTCTCCTCAAGCGCTCATAAGCTCTCTTCCCTCTCCCAACAAAAAGCCTTGTCTGGCACCGCAGTGGTTCTTAACCGAGAATCGTCATCCTACCGTAGCTGCCTTACCCTTAAAATCACCCATCTTAAAGATCACCCCCTTCCACCCCAGAGAACTATTCGCCTCTATCTTCGCAGTAAATCTTCTTTGCTACCTGGCGACACTATTTCATTTCGAGACCTAAGATTTAAACAGCAATCAAATAAGGGCTATGAGCGCTTTCTTTTTAAAGAAGGAATTGTTTGCTGCAGCTACATAAAAAAACTGAAATACAAACGGTTTCATAGGCCATGGATCAATCTGAGAAGATGGCGCATGGGCATAAGAAATCGCCTGCTGAAAAGTCTTTCCAAAAAGCTCTCACCTCAAGCAGGTGCGTTACTTTCGGCACTGTTTCTTGGCATGAAAAAAGGCCCTAAGAAGCATATGCGTTCCTATTATAAGCTCAGGCAATCCTTTACCTGGTGGGGCATAGTTCATTATCTTGCCCGCTCAGGGCTTCATGTCGTGCTCCTCATCGGCATCTGGCGATTGCTGCTCTACAGAATAGCACTTCCCTTCTGGATCACTCAAGTAATAACCCTTTTATTTCTCGGGCTTTACTATCTTATCTCATGGGCCAGTATTTCATTTATCCGAGCGGTTATCGCGTACCTTTTCTATGAAGGATGCATCGTTATTGGCAGGCCGCCCCGCTTGCTTCATATTGTGTCTCTTACTGCTCTTATCGTACTTATATATAATCCCTTCCAGCTATTCTATGTTGATTTTCAGTTGAGCTTTGGCCTCACCTGTGGGCTTGCTTTACTTAAGGAAGCCTTCCAGCAGATAAAGAGATCCAGAGTATAAGAAGAATCCCGCCACGAGAGGCATCCCTGAACCCTTAATTTTTAATTTCAAAAATGAATTAAAATATTATTGATTTTTTATATTCTTTTTTATTATAATTAAAATATAAAAGGGAGAAGGTAATGAAACATAGAATAATGTGGATATTCCTGATAGGGATCTCTGCGTGTCAACTCACAGCTCAAGATACACCGTTATACAGAACACCTGCACTGCGGTCCGTGCTCGTTGTTATTTATATGGCAGCGCGCAATGACCTATCTATGTATGCAGAAACGCATATTCGGCAGCTCTTAGAGCTTGGATCATCTGATCGCGTTAAGATCTTTGTGCATTTAGATCTTCAAAAGCCAGGAGAGCCCTATATCACTAAAAACTTTTTCGTTGAGAAAGATAAGCTCATACCAGTCGGTAAAGATGGACCAATGGATAGCGGCAAGAAGCAAACTCTTATTGCAACAACCGCTATGGCCTATGAAAAGTTTCCGGCAGATGAGGTGGTGCTCGTGTTATGGAATCATGGAACTGGCCCTATTGAACCAAAGCTTACTCCTTCAGTAAACCAGTGGGAACTCTGGCACGTCAATGAACGAACCGGAAAAATAGATCTAGATCAATCGGTTGGCTATATAGATAGATTTTCGCCAGGAGAAGGATCTTTTAATCAGACAAAAGGGATCTGCTTTGATGATGCTACCGGCAATTACTTAACCATTGCAGAGCTGACTGATGCAATCAGATATATTTCTCACAATGTTATCCGCAAAAAGTTTAGTATCATAGCCTGCGACGCGTGCCTTATGGCAGGTGTAGATGTATTTATTGGCCTCAATCCATATGCTGACTACTTTGTCGCTTCACAAGAAGTAGAGCTTGGCCTTGGCTATAAATATGATCGTATTGTAGAGCCGCTGGTGCATGATGAGATATGTTGTGGCGAAGAGCTTGCATGCCATTTTGTTCACGCCTTCAAGGAGTACTATAGCCCGAAAATAGACTTTTATACGCATGCTGCCATAGATCTATCGTATGGCGAACAGCTTGAGGGTAATCTTGATAAGCTAGCCCGCTGCTTAAGCTATGGCCTACAGCACCAGAAAGATAAAACCGTCAAAGAAGCAATCAGGCTCAGTCGCCACAAAAAATACTGCATCAGGTTTAATGAGCCTACCTATATCGATCTTGGAAACTTATATAGTAATCTTCTTAAGAATATCGATATGTGCTCACTAAAAGATGCCGATGATAGAGCATTTAAGAATATACTTCTTGAGATTCTCAAAGAAGGGATAACAATTATTCATGATGCGGTAAAAGCAAATGAAGTAGGAAGCAAGCATGCACATGCCTCGGGGATGTCTATCTACTTTCCTGAGTTTATTGTGCATAAGTCCTACCAATCAAATGCTTTCGCCCAAAAAACTTTCTGGCTTTCCTTCTTAAAAGAGTATGTAGCATCACGCTAAGCCTCTATGGCCTCATTAAAGATTTTTTGCTAGAATAAGAAAGAAGTTACTTCCATTTCTCATTTCACAGAGGATAGTATGGATCCACGAGAGTACAAAGAAGGCCTCCTTAAAGCACTTTATGAACAGTATAATAGCAGTATGCCCTGTCATTTAGGGTACGAGCGTACCAACGTCGTATTTGGGGAAGGTAACCCAGATGCTGACCTTATGTTTATCGGTGAAGGACCCGGAAAAGATGAGGACGCTCAAGGAAGGCCCTTTGTTGGCCGTTCAGGACAGCTTTTAAATAGGGCGCTTTCTCACGTTAATATCAACAGGGAAGATGTTTTTATTACTAATATCGTAAAATGTAGGCCACCAAATAATCGAGTTCCAAGCCCTGAAGAAGCCGCTAAATGCATGAACATGTTTTTATATAACCAAATTAAAATCATCCGACCTAAAATCATCTGTACCCTCGGCGGGGTCGCACTTAACAACTTGCTGGGCAGGCCAAACTCTATCTCAAAGATGCGAGGCAAGCTTTTAGAGTGGGACGGCATCCGGATTATCCCAACCTATCACCCTGCCTATATCTTACGAAATCGAACCCAAGCAACAGCCTGGCTTGAGGACTTCAAGGTTCTTAAAAAAGAGCTTGATAAGGAACTATCCAAGTAGTTTCCGATTGAAATGAACCTAAAAAATCAGATGCGAATGAGCTGTGGATAACTGGTGAATTACATGAGAATGAATGGTGTATAACTCAGAGGCCCAAAAAGTTATCCACAGTAGATTCACACCCTATTCACCCTTCAGTCACCCCTTTTTCTGTATCTCAATATACTCAGTAGATACTACGATAGTAGTTACAAAAGAACCCTTCATCCACAAAAAATCACCCCACCTACAACTACTATATATAAATATATATATAGTAAGTAATAATAGAGCATACTCATATAGAAAAGCAGAGGTCTTTCACCTTAAAAACAAAAGCTAAGATTATAGAACTCAAGGTTCTGTTTTTTTTAAAAACTGGTAGACTTATAGTAGTCTCTCAATCATTAACGTCTGATTTGTATACAAGGAACATAGTACGTGAAACTTTCTCAAGTTATAGAAGAACTCGTAGAGGAAAGAGGCCTTGACCGATCGGTGCTGAGCGCTATCATATGTGAAGGACTACTGGCTGCTTACGAAAAAAAATATTATGATTTGCCGCTCAAGGTCGACTACAATAAAAAAACCGATGAAATTGAGGTTACCGTAGAGAAGAAGGTGGTTTCTCAAGTTGAGGACGACTTAGCTGAGATTAGCTTGCGAAAAGCGCGAGCTGTTAAAAAAGGTATCGAGCTTGATGAAACCATCGTGGTTCCTTTTAAGGGTCCTATTGGTCGCATTGAGATATTAAAAGCTAAGCAGATTATTGCCCAAAAGATCCGTGCTATTGAATATGCTGCGGTATATGATGAGTTCAAGCCAAAAGAAGGTACTATTGTTCACGGAGTTATCCACAAATGTGATCGTCATGGTGTAACCGTGAAAGTTGGCGATGCATTGGCCTTTTTGCCTAAGTCGCTCCAGATTCCTGATGATAAATGCATGGTAGGATACTCCATTAGAGCGCTCTTAAAAGAGGTTCTTGAAGAGCCAAGAAATGAGAATCAGTTGATATTAGATCGCTCATCTGCCGAGTTTTTAAAGCGGTTATTTGAGCTTGAAGTGCCAGAAATCTTTGAAAATCTTGTTGAGATTAAGCGGATTGTTCGTGCCCCTGGCTATAAAACTAAGATTGTGGTTGCCTCAAATGATCCAAATATTGATCCGGTAGGCACCTGTGTTGGGGTAGGTGGTGCTCGTATTAAGCCGATTTTGCGGGAATTAGGCCTTGAAAAAATCGATATTATCGAAACAACAGACTCTCTTGATGAACTTATCAAGAAGTCTTTAAAGCCTGCAGAAGTTAATCGAGTGGAGATTCTTGAAGATAAGACCGCAAATGTCTGGGTTGATGAAGATCAACGTTCGGTTGCCATCGGTAAAATGGGCAAAAATATTGCCCTTGCTTCTCAATTAACCGGCCTCCAGCTTAATCTTGTGAAGAGTGAAGCGCCAACAGCAGAGGATATCTTTGAGGAAGAAGCTCCAGAGGTAGAAGAGGTTTTAGAAGAGGCTCCTCAAGAAAGCGAAGTAGCTGAAGCTGTCAAAGAAGAGACCGTTAACGAATAAGTGCTTTTAAATCGCATAAGGAAACAGATATTATGGCTATACGCGTCTATGAATTGTCAAAGCAATTAGGGCTTTCAAATAAAGAGCTTGTTAAGCTCTTAAAGGAGCATGGTGTTTCTTTGACGAGTATTGCCACAGTACCGCCTGAAGCGCAAGCATTAGCAGAGAAGCTTGTAAAAGGTGGTAATCCATCATCTAACCCTGAAAAAACTGCTCAACCCAAGAACGTTAAAGCCGCTGGAAAGCCTCAGAAAGCTGCAGCTAAGCTTGCTACAAAACCTCAAGAAGTTAAAAAGAAAGAAAAAGCCCCAAAACCAAAATCTCCCGCTAAAAAAGTTATTATTCACGAGCATGAACCAGAAGTTCCGACATTAGAGCCTGGTAGCATTTATTTAGAGCCTATGACGGTTGCTGTCTTTGCTAAGGCTGCAGGGCTTTCTACCAGTGAAGTTATTATTGTCCTTCTTAAGAAAGGCATAGCAGCGCCCGTTACCCAATTACTCGCTGAAGAAACGATTATGTTCTTAGCTGATCAGTATGAGCTGACGCTTGTCAAAAAAGAAGCGATAAAAGATGATAAAGAAGCGCCTTTAGTTGCTGCAGAAGTAGAAGGTGAATGGAAAGAGCGCATTCCGGTGGTGGTTGTTATTGGTCACGTTGATCATGGGAAGACCACACTTCTTGATTTTATTAGAAAAGCGCGCGTTGCTGCCCGTGAAAAAGGCGGTATTACCCAGCATTTAGGGGCCTATGATGTGCAAACAAAGCAAGGTTCCATAGTATTTTTAGATACGCCGGGTCACGAAGCATTCTCATTAATGCGGGTTCGCGGTATTAAAGTTGCCGATATTGCAATCGTTATTATTGCTGCAGATGATGGTATTATGCCGCAAACCGAAGAAGCAATTAATGCAGCGAAAGCTGCCGAGATTCCGATGGTTATTGCGATCAATAAAATCGACAAAGCAACGCCAGCGCAGATAGAAGCAGTTAAAAGTCAACTATCTCGGCATGATCTTGTACCCGAAGAATGGGGCGGTCAAACGGTTGTGATGCCGATATCCGCTAAATTAGGCACAGGGGTTGATGATCTTCTTGATGTACTTGTGTTGCAAGCACAACTTATGGAGCTTACAGCGAATCTCACCGTGCCAGCGCGGGGCTATGTGCTTGAATCAAAACTTGAAAAGGGCCGTGGACCGGTTGCAACCGTTATATGCCAGCATGGCATCTTAAAAGTAGGCGACTATTTTGCTGCGGGTGAAGTAACAGGTCGCGTCAGCTCGATGGTAGATTCTGATGGCAAACCAATAAAACAGGTAGGTCCTTCAATACCTGTGCAGGTAGCAGGTTTTTCAAAGCTTGCCCAGGCAGGTGATATTTTTGAAGTCCATCCCCAAAAAGTTATTAAAAAAGGCATTCCAACTGCCCAGCTACGTGCTGATCTTCTTTTAAGAAAAGTGGGCGAAGCTAAAGAAGCAGATATCGATATTATTCTCAAGGCTGATAATGCCTCTTCTCGAGAAGCTGTTGCAAATTCATTGAGCCGCATAACATCTGCCCATGGCTCTATATCTATTATTCAATCTGGCATTGGCGATATCTCTGAAAGCGATGCTATGTTTGCAGCGGATACTGGTGCTCTTATTTATGGGTTCCATGTAAAAGTACAGCCGAATGCCCAAGAGGTTATCAAGAAGAAGGACGTCAAGGTTAAAACCTTTGATATCATTTATAAGCTTATTGAAGAGGTAGAAGCACTCTTAGAAGCACGTAAGCCGGTCGTGATGATCAGTAAAAAGATTGGTGAGGCTACGGTGCTTAAAGTCTTTGATATTAAAAATCTGGGCGTTATTGCGGGCTCTATAGTTAAAGATGGTCGCTTTAGTAGGCAAGGTAAGGTGAAAGTCTATCGGGGCAAGGAATTGGTCGGTGAAGGCCCTATTAAGAGCCTCCAACGGGAACGTAAATCAGTTAAAGAGGTCCATTCTGGATTTGAATGTGGATTCTTAATTGACGGGTTTAATGATTTTGAGGTTGACGATCGCGTAGAATGCTACGAAGAAGTTCCTGAATAATCTAAAATATCTTCTAATTTCTTAAAATTCAGAGTAATTTCTGCAATTTTCTCTTATTTCCAAAAAAGCTAGAATTTCTCGTTTAGGCAAAAAATGCTTTTCAATAGTCCTTTCAGTAGGAGCAAACTCGAGAAACAGACGATTTTAAGCCCTTTTGTGCACAGCTCGTTGCTTTTCGGTTGTTTTTTCAATATAAAGACCTGGTTTCAGAAAAAAGCCCCTAAATGTAGGGCTTTTTTGTTGTTGCAATAAGTTGTTTAAAATTGATTGTTGTTTTTTTGATCAAATTCATAGAAACTTAAAAGTGCTTCATGGTTAGTGTAGCTTTAATGACTATCTTTCTCTCCCTTCAATAGTTATTAAAGTCTCCTAATTTCTGAGGCACTGCTTGTAAGAAAGTGTTAGTTAAGGACTCGTAATTTTATACTACAATTCCTTCTTAGCTATACTACGGGTCTTTAACTACCACGATCTTATAAGAATCTCCCAAAATCCCCTGTATAGAACACCCACCCCTTTGAGAAGTAATCTTTAGGCGCACATATAGAGGATCCAATCTTGTAAAGGATTAAGAGAGCTATTAATGTATGCATGCAAAGAGGCACCTATAAGAAGGTGCCTCAATTAAGAACTGTTCAGAGAATTGGAGATTATCCTCGAAGTAGAGTTGCAATTTCATCATTTGCAGCTACATCAAGGGCAGTTCGGCCAAATCCATCTGTTATGGTACGATCAGCACCAGCTTCTAGGAGGAGCCTGACAACCTTTGTATGCCCTTTTTGAATGGTCTCGTATTCTTAAG
>SDBV01012199.1_pt1 | contig 11032 bp, 6 predicted proteins | sample 2277081 | NCBI WGS metagenome assembly SDBV01 (sample SAMN10402039, study PRJNA504765) | marine sediment metagenome | isolation source: marine sediment core GS10_PC15, 223 cmbsf | place: Arctic Ocean: Southern Knipovich Ridge | collected 2010
ACCAATTCGAGATTGTTACGCTCTGCCCGATCGATCTCTCCCTTGTCAATCCCGCCCTGTTAACTGCCGCTGAGATCGGGTATCTCAATCGCTATCACGAGCGAGTTCAAAGCACCCTCTCCCCATATCTTTCGGGGGAGGATCTGCGTTTTCTCGACGAAGCATGCCGGCCTCTTGTGAAATAGTGACTGTACGATTAGTATTGGATCTGGAAATCGAAAGAAGTCGATGAGACACGCGACTGCCGCAGTCCTTGTAAGAGAGGGAACCGTTCTCCTGGCCAGGAGAAAACCCGGGGGGAGCCTCGGGGGGAAGTGGGAGTTCCCAGGGGGTAAGCTCGAGGAGGATGAAACACCCGAGCAAGGTCTCGAAAGGGAGCTTCGAGAGGAGTTAGGGATCGACGTGCTGGTCGGAGACTACATCGGATCGGTGGATTTTCAAAACGGCCCCAACGATTACAGAGTCCTGAGCTTTGTCGTAACACCTCTGTCGGGGGAGATAATCCTTCATGAACACGAAGAAATCAGGTGGGTTCCAGCCGGTGAGTTGGATCACTTCGATCTCGCCGATTCTGACAGATCTCTGCTACCGCAGATAAAGAGACACCTCGACCTCAACTCAGTGTAAACTGCCCGCCCGGCGGCTTTTACCAATGGTTCTTAGCAAGCGATCGCAATGAAATTCATAGCCGACCTGCATGTGCATTCTCGCTACTCCATAGCAACGAGTAAAAAATCGAACCTCGAAGGATTCTACCAGTGGGCTAGAATCAAGGGGATCGATCTCGTCGGAACCGGTGATTTCACCCACCCCGGATGGTTCGCAGAGCTCGAGGATAAACTCATTCCGGAGGAAAACGGCTTTTTCAGATTAAAGGACGAACCGAGTGAACCGGAAGCTCAGGCGATCGAGGGACTGTCCTGCCGCGACATCGACATCCGCTTCTGCCTCTCGTCCGAGATCAGCTCGATCTATAAAAAAGGTGACAGGGTCCGTAAGGTTCACAGCCTGCTCTTCGCTCCCGATCTGGAAACGGCATCAAAGATCAGCGCTAAACTATCCACCATCGGCAATATCAAATCAGATGGGCGCCCCATTCTCGGTTTGGACCCCAAGGAGCTGTTGGAAATCATCTTAGACATTTCTCCCGAGGCCTATCTCATCCCGGCCCATATTTGGACACCCTGGTTTTCGCTCTTCGGATCGAAATCGGGATTCGATGCCATCGAGGATTGTTTTGAAGAGCTGACCGAGCACATCTTCGCTCTCGAGACCGGACTCTCGTCCGATCCAGCTATGAATTGGACGTGGAGCGCCCTCGATCGATACTCCCTGGTCTCCCACTCCGATGCCCACTCTCCAGCCAAACTGGGAAGAGAGGCGGACCTCTTCGACACCGAGTTCAGCTACGGCGGTATGTTTCGCGCTCTGAAAACCAAAAACGGTCACCTGGGCACCATTGAGTTTTACCCGGAGGAAGGCAAGTATCACCTTGACGGGCACAGAAAATGCGGAGTCTGTATCGACCCCAAAGAAACGAAAAGACTGAACGGGAAATGCCCCGTGTGCGGCAAAAATCTCACGGTCGGGGTTTTGCACAGGGTCTTGGACCTGGCCGATCGAAGCGAGAGCAGCAAACCCGCTCAGGCGGGAGACTTCCGCTATATCGTACCCCTCCAGGAGATCCTTGCAGAAATCATGAACACCGGTCCCAGCACAAAAACCGTGCTGTCACGCTACAGAGAGATTGTCGGAAGCTTTGGTAACGAGTTCACATTCCTGTTGGAAAGCCCCCTGGAGGAGATACAGAACGAAACCGACAGCCTCACCCGCGAAGCTGTAAGGCGAATGAGAAACGGGGAAATTCATCCTCAACCGGGCTACGACGGGCAGTTCGGTGTGATACGGCTTTTCAACGAGGAAGAGCTCGAGAAGCTGCAAGGCCAAGGAACCCTGTTTGAGACTATTCCGGTAAAACGGAGCGTAGCGGCCTACAGAGAGGCAGCTCCGAAGCTCGATGGGCATGCCGAACCGATCCCGCAGGAGCTCTTTGCCGACGCGGAGCAACTCAACACGGAACAACAGAAGGTCCTGAGCATGTATCGAGGCGCTGTGCTGATCACAGCCGGACCCGGAACCGGAAAACCCCGGACCCTGACCTCGTGGATCGTGAGACTCATCGAGGCGCATGGAGTCCCCACCAGCAGTATCCTGGCTATCACTTTTACGAACAAGGCGGCTCGAGAGATGGAATCACGTCTCGATTCCATGCTGAGAGACGTGACTTCTTCAACAGTAACCGTCTGTACATTCCATGCCCTCTGCTTTGACTTGCTACGCCAGCGGCACCCTCATCTCATCGCAGTCTATGACGAGAGCGCGCGTGAAACCCTCCTGAGGCTCCTCAAACCCGACTTCAGCGGGAAAAAGATCAGAAGGTACTCTTCGCTTCTGCAGAGACTGATGGAAGGGACAGTGGAGCCGGATCGATCCACCGATAGGGAGGTGCTGGAGCTCCTGCGTCAGTATCGAGAGACTCTGGACGGAATAGGTTCCGTTGATGTATCCGATGTCATAGCGCAGCTCAACAACCTTTTTGCAGGGGAGTCGTTTTTTCTAGAGAGCATCCAGAACCGCTTCCGATTTATTGCCGTTGACGAGTTCCAGGATATCAACGCGAACCAGTATCGGCTGCTTGCCCACCTCCTGGGTGACTGTAGCGACGAAAAGGGCTTTCTGGCTATCGGCGATCCGGATCAGGCGATCTATGGCTTCCGCGGCTCGGATCTCAGGCTTTTCTTTAGATTTCGCGAAGAATACCACCCTCAAGAAATTGTACTATCCACCAACTACCGCTCAACCCCCAGCATCGTCGAGGCAGCGAGAGGCCTGATCGCACACAACACCGTTAAAAGTGAAGTGCCACTAAAAGCTCTCAGATCCGAGGAGTCCAGGATCCAATTGAGCTGTCTGGATCGTCCCTTTGATGAGGCCCGCTTCATAGCCCGCGCCATCGAGGAGCATGTGGGCGGTACGAGCCATATCTCAATCGATAAGCTTCAAAGCCGCGACGAAGGCTCCTACTCCTTTTCCGACTTCGCTATTCTGGCCAGAACCCGAGCTGCGCGAGATGAAATGATTTCCGTTCTTTCGGCGCGGGGCATTCCCCTCTCTCTTGGAGAGAACAGGTCCCTCGCCTCAACTCCTCCACTCTCAGATGCCTTGCCGGTACTCAAATTGATTGTCAATCCCCGCGATCTGTCAAGTGTCAGCGAGGTGCTCACCCATGTGTTCCCCGACATTGGGCTCTCGAATATCAGAGACGCGTTGCTGCGATGGAGTAAAAGACCACCTGCCAAGCAGGTGGTCTTTTACCAAGCAGTTTCGAAACCACCGGCATAACCGGTGGCCTCGAAACTGCAGTGAAGCAGGTTCTTCTCTTTCCGACCTGTCGGGAGCGCTCCAGGAAACCGGGACTATCACTTCGGAGTCCCTCCGGGCATTTGATGATTTTATCGACTTTTTTGAGGACATCGAATCGCATACAAATGAGAGAGGACTCGTAGATACTCTGCGCAGGATCTGGGAATGGTTTTCGATGCAGGAGACAGACATCGATACCCTGCTGAGGGGCGAAGCCCTGCTGCAGATGGCGAAAGAGTACGAGTTCAACATAGGGGGATTTCTCAGACGTATCGCCCTGAGTCCCTTCGAAAGCGAGGGTCCCCTCAAAACCGAGAGGGTCAGTCTTCTCACTTTTCACGCTTCAAAGGGACTCGAGTTTCCGGTTGTCTTTGTAGTGGGAGCCGAAGAGGGAATCTGTCCCATCTCCAGCGCGACCCGCAGAGGAAATAATATATCCGGCACTGAAGATCCCTTGGAATGGAATTCCATGGAAAAGGATTCCATTGAAGAGGAGAGACGGCTCTTCTACGTCGCCCTTACACGTGCTAAGGATAGACTCTACATCACATCCTGTGCCAGGCGCAGAATCTTCGGAACCTGGAAAGAGATGAAACCAAGCCGGTTTCTCGATGAGCTTCCTGCGGAATCTACGGAGATCCTGACGGTCAAGAGCAAACCATCAAAAGAAAACGGAGAACAGCTACAGTTGTTTTGATGTTAGGCGAATGGGTCCAACCGTCGGGGCTAGCGGCTCCGCTCCGTGAAATAACCGATGCCGAGCTGGTTGCGTCCGTCCAGAACGATCTCCAGAAGCTTTCCCCCTCTCTCCGTCGGGATGTGGGCCACATGCACGATGTTCTCGAGATCACCAAACTCGGGCAGCAGTTCCCCGAGCCTGTTGTCCGCTTTCAGAAGGGACTGCTCGTCAAAGTGATCCTCCGTGGTGTCGGGAAAGATCGGAAGGATCGCTATATCCGATTCGACCAGATCCTGAAAGAAATGGGTCCCGTAGGAAACCTCCGGAGTCATTCCGTTCTGGGCAAACGCAATTTCCCCTAATACCCTGGCGTTGTTGATGTCTCCGTACTTCACCTGCACGCCGAGATTCACATCGTTGCTTCCCCAGCGTCCCGGGCCGAGAAGAGCAAACCTCTTTTCGTAGAGGATGTGGTTCAGATTGTTGATGACCCGTACGATCTTCACCTTTTCCTCATATCGCTCTATGGCGTTGTAGGCTTTTGGATCGACATAGATAACATATTCGATATTCTTGACCACACTGTCCGAAAGGCCGGAATGAACACGGAAAAGCGTGTCTTGCAGCGGGACATTCTCAGGAACCGTGATATTGTCCATGTCTTTTCGTGTCGAGAGTGTTCGGCACTGAAGCAGGTAGAGCTTCTCGTCGTCCCAGGCGAACTCCACATCGACGGGACTTCCATAGGCCTCCTCGAGCCGGTCGAGGATTTTTCGCACCAGAGAAAGAAAGGGGGGATTTTGAATCAGTCTTTCAAAGGTTAGACAGAGAAGCTCATTCTTGAAGTCGTGCATCTTGTGCAACGGTGGTGTGACGGTCCCGTCCTTGACAATGGAGACAGCGTTTATGAGATCAGGATAATCGATGCTCTCGACGAGGGTTTGAAAATCAATGGTCTCGAAGCGGTTTTCCTCGAGGTTGATCACATCGACCTGCTTCTGAGAGTACTTCAGGATCTGTTCGGTCGATGCCTCCGGTCTGATCTCCGGATGACTCAGAGCGATCATCCTTGGATAATCCGAGCCCACCCTGTCGACGGCGCGTGTGCCCAAGCCAAATACGATCCGCGCCAGTCCTCTCTCACCCTCGATCCTCGTACTCCACCGGTAGGAGTTGTACGAAAAGAGCACGCCCGCCGCTAAGGGGAAGAAGTAATCGCCGAACCTGCGACCCACCACCTTCTGCACGAGCACTGCCATCTGTTCGTTGTAATCCAGCAGCCCATGGGCCCGGCGATAGAGAATCGGATCGGTCTTGTAAACACTGGCCAAAACCTTCTTCACTCCGTTGATGAAGGCCTCCAGCCTCTCATCCAGGGTGCCCTGATTTGCGAGAAATATCGACTCGTACTTGCCGGAGAAGGCCAACCCGAAGCTGTCTTCCAGATGGCTGGACGAGCGAACAATAATCGGATGCTCACCTGTCTGTTCCAGCAGATCCCGAAACATCTGCAGAGTGTCTTCGGAGAAGCTTGCCGCTTGAAACTGCTCTTCCACGGAGGAGAATTCTCTTTCGATATCCCTTCGATCCTTGTACTTAAAGGTCCTTGTGAAGTAGAGTCCGTTCCGTTCCAGATAGGAGGAAAAGATCTCCGAATCCAGGTACCAGGTCTCAGGAATAACGAGCCGCTCATCGAGCTCTGCATCATGCGTTGAAAGCGTTGGAAGAAGAATCAGCTTAGCCAGAATCATACCGGCTGCCTTTCCCCCCAATTTTCCGAATCGCCGTTTATCCCACAGGCTTCTCTTCAGGATAGAATCCACGTCCCTTATCGTAAGATAATTTTTGGCGATACCGATGAACCTCAGCTGGCTCGATATAAAGTGGCTGATCAGGGCAACCCTGATTCCCTCTGCCTCATCACGGGAGATGAAAACCCCGCCTTTAGGAATCTCACAGAAATCCCTCAGGGCGCGATAGATATCGAATGAGGAGGAGCTTCCTGTACCGAGAATACGCACTAGGTTCTGTGCCCGTTCCCTCTTTCTTACAAGATTGATGTAGTCGTCGTGTCTCTCGATGTAGGTGGCAAAGTTAAGATCAATGAGAGATTCCCAGTACTCCTTGAGATGCGCTTCATTCGCCTTGACTCCGTCCCGCTCCAGATGCTTTCTCGCCTCCGCCCATAACCGGTCTCGCGTCGTAATGTCCTTTTCCTCCAGAACGTCGATGAAGGTCTCACGCATCTCGTCCATGAGAGTCGGGTAGCTGCTGATCTTTTTGAACAGATTGTACGCCTTGATGATATCAAGGTCTCTTTGGGGATTGTCCAGCGTCCCTCTCAGATCCATCCGCGCATCCTGCACGCCTCGGCGACCCGTGCCACGGAAACGAGATAGGCGGCATCCCTCATCGATATCTTGTCCTGTTTTGCACGAACGTAAACGGAATGAAAGGCACGGGTCATCGTACGGTCCAACTTGGACTCAATCTCTTCGCTGTCCCAGTAGTAGTTATACGAATTTTGTACCTGCTCGAAATAGCTCGCCGTGACGCCTCCGGCGTTGGCGAGAAAATCGGGAAGGATAAATACCTCCGCCTCTTCGAGAATCCTATCTGCTGCGGGTGTTGTGCATCCATCTGCAAGCTCACACAGCATTCGGCACTGAACACGCGGAGCGTTCTCCTCGCTGATGGCGTTTTCCAGTGCCGCCGGAAAGAGTACCGTGACCGGCAGCTCCAACAGAGCCTCGTTCTTGATAGCTTCGGATTTTGGAAATCCTTCGAGAGATCCGGTCCGCAGCTTGTAACCGATCAACGCCCTCGGATCCAATCCATCCGGACTGTAAACCGCTCCGGATGAGTCGGAGACAGCTACCAGCTTAAGACCCAACAGCTCACTCCCCAGCCTGGCAGCTGCTTTTCCTACATTCCCAAATCCCTGTATCGCCATCGTTCCCTGTTTGGCCTTATTACCCGTTCCCTGTTTGGCCTTATTACCCGTTGCCTGCGTGAGATCCAGATTCAATATCTTGGCGGCCTCCCGGGTCATGACGATCCCTCCCCTTGCCGCCGCATCGGCACGATTGTACGAGCCACCCAGTATCTTCGGCTTACCCGTAATAACACCGGGGTGACGCTCGCCGATCATGGTCTCGTACTCATCCATCATCCACCCCATGATCTCCGGAGTCGTGTAAACATCCGGACCGGGCACATCGGAGTTCACAGAGAAAAAACGTCCCAGAGCGCGCATGTAGGCGCGGGCCAGCCGCTCTCTCTCCGTACGGGAGAGCTCCTTCGGATTACATGTCACCCCTCCCTTTCCTCCACCCAGTGGTATATCCACGACAGCGGTTTTCCACGTCATCCATGCCGCCAGAGCCCTGACCGTATCCAGTGTTTCGTCGGGATGCCATCGAAGGCCCCCCTTTGTCGGACCCCTTGCCCAGTTGTACTGCACCCGGTACCCCCGGAAGACACGAACCGTACCGTCATCCATCCTGACCGGGAGCGTTACCGTGACTTCGCGTTGAGGCCAACGCAGCAGCTCTCTGGCTGATTGGTCCAGCCCCAACTTAGCGGCCGCCGCGTCGAGTTGTTCCTGAGCCGTTTTGAAAGGATTATACATCTCACGTTCCTTGCACGGAGAGGATACTATCATTTGTGCTGATCTTTGATCAAACGTCTTCCACAACCCCAACAATATTAGAAGAAGGCGTTATTTATCTTGACAGATTCCTGGAATTGTGATAAGATAGGTCTGATCTGTTAAAAGACAGATCGACGCCAAATACACAATGTTTGACTATTCAAAAAACAGCACTGCTCTTGTTCTAATGCTCCCAAAAGCCGAAAAAATAACACCCAAGCAATCTGGTCGATCCTCACAGAGTAACACTGAGCTAGTGGGTTTGGCGTAACCGGGCGGTTTTGCCCGGATCTCATTAGTTTTTTTATTTGGAGGTCTCGATGAAAAAGTACGCTCGATGTCTTCTCGTGGTCCTTCTTCTTTTTGGACTGCTTTCGGCAGCCTTTGCCGGGGGTAAGCAGGAAAAATCTGCAGAGGGACCAGGTAAACTGGTTTTGGCTACGAACAACGCTCCGGAAGGAAAATCGATGGCCAAGGCGCTGCAGGAGTTCGGCAAGCTGAAGGGAATCAAGGTGGAGGTTGTGGAGGCGCCGTATTCGAACCTCTTCGAGAAGATCGTCCTCGATCTATCCAAGGGAACCGGACTCTACGACATTATTCTGTTAGACGATCCATGGTTCACACAGTTCGCCGAAAATAAGTGGTTGACGGAGCTGACCTCTTACTTCCAGGCCAAGGGGGAATCAGGCCTCTCGGCTGATTTTATCGACAAATCCCAGGCGATCTGCAGGTACCCCTATGCGCGGGGTCTTCTGTATGCGGTACCCGCAGTTGGTAACGCACAGATGTTCTTCTATCGAAAAGATCTCTTCGCCAAGTACGGCATGGCCGCCGCTCCGGCAACTTGGGACGAAGCGTTTACGGTCATGAAGACGATTTCAGATCAGGAGGACAAGGTACACGGCTATGTGTTGAGGGGTCAGCAAGGCAATCCGGTGGTGGCCCAGTTCATGCCGATCTTCTGGAGCTTTAACGGCAAGATGTTCAGTAGGGACAAGAGCAAGGTGCAGATCGATACTCCCGAAGCCTTGAACGCGCTGAACTTCTTCCTGGACTTAAAATCTGTTTCACCTCCCGGAGCGGAAAGTTTCAACGCTCAGCAGCTTGCCACACATATGCTTCAGGGAACCGCTGCCTCGACCATCAACTGGCCGGCGTTTGTTCCGACCTTCGAGGATCCAAAAAAATCAAGGATCGTGGGCAAGATCGCTTACTCGTCTATCCCATCTTCCAAGGCGGTTGGATCTTCAGAAATCGGGCACTGGCTTGCTGCAGTCCCCAATTCTTCTAACAACAAGGAACAGGCCTTCGAGTTTGTCTATTGGGCGACCTCAGCCGAAAAGCAGAAAGAACTCGCTCTGAAATGGGGGAATCCACCCACCAGAAAATCCGTATTTCAGGATCCCGAGTTCATAGCTAAAGCCGAGTACCGACACTATCCTGTTCTGTTGAGCGCCATCTCCAATTCAACGCCCCGACCGAGAATCGCCAACTGGAACGAGGTCGAAAACACCTTCGGCGTCTATCTCTCCCAAGCGGTGGCCGGAACCGTTTCTCCGAAAGAAGCTCTGTCTACTGCACAGACCGAGGTCGAAAAGTTGATGAAGAAGGCTGGTTACATCAAGTAAGATTTTTCGACTGCGGACGGCTCTGCCGTCCGCAGTTCTTTATACATTCATAATGAGACTTACGGCACTATCCCGGTGGACGGAGAAAAATCTTAAATACCTGCTTCTGGTGCCCACAATACTGCTTCTCCTTCTGCTTACCATCTACCCTCTTATCTACGCGGTTATTGCCAGTCTTCACACCATCAATATACGAACCGGGGAGCAATATTTTATTGGGATCCGGAACTTTGCTCAAATCTTTGAAGATAAGTTCTTCTGGAATGCTCTAAGAAACACGGCCATATATACTGGAGTAGGCGTTTCAGTGGAGTTTTGTTTTGGTATGGGACTGGCTCTACTACTCAACAGTGAGCTCACAGGGAGAAACATCTTCCGTTCTCTTTTGCTCACACCGATGATGCTCCCGCCAATCGTCGTTGCAGTAATCTTTAAAGTCATGTACATCCCGGATTTTGGCATCATTAACTGGCTTCTAAGTCTGGTAGGTATTAGTGGAATCATCTGGGAAGCCAGCGTTAATACGGCTCTTCTTTCTCTCATCATAGTCGATATCTGGGAATGGACCCCGTTTATGTTTCTCATTCTTCTCGCTGGCTTGCAGGCCTTGCCCACCGAGCCGTACGAGGCAGCAATTGTCGACGGCGCCTCTTACCTGCAAGTCTTCAGGCATATCACCTTGCCGCTCCTCATACCTGCGATACTGATCGCTTTGCTACTGCGGCTCATGGACACGCTCCGCATCTTTGATCAGGTCTTCATCATGACCGGAGGCGGACCTGCCAATGCGACTGAAACGATTAGTCTCTATATCTACCGTCACGCATTCCGATTTAGTAACATCGGCTACGCGACGGCAATGTCCTTCATCATGCTGATCCTCACGGTTCTCATCAGCAATTTTTTTATCAATCGGCTCAAAGCCGAAGAGGTGTTTGCCCGATGAAAAACGCAGGGAAATATATATTCATCGTTATCGCCACTCTGATCGTTATTTTCCCTGTAGCCTGGCTCATCAGCAGCTCCTTTAAAAACCCCGTGGATATCTTTGCCATCCCTCCCCTGCTTGTGCCGCCGGATCCAACACTGGACCATTATAGTGTGCTCTTTCTCGAGATGGGTTTCCTGGAGTACATTTACAACAGCATAATTGTTGCGACGTCAACGGTCTTGCTATCCCTTGGGGTTGGAATCCTGGCTGCCTATTCTCTTGCAAGGTTTAAGCTTCCCCACAATCTAAATACCCATCTCTCATTTTGGGTCCTATCCACGCGAATGTTCCCTCCAATAGTAACGATCATACCTCTGTTCTCCATGCTTCGGTGGCTCAACCTTGTCAATTCGCGCATCGGACTCGTTATAGCCTACACCGCTTTCAACCTCCCCTTCGTGGTCTGGATGATGAGAGGATTTTTCGTGGAAATTCCCGTCGAGCTCGAGGAGGCAGCAATGGTGGACGGCTACTCCCGAATGGCGGCTTTCTGGAATATCATCATCCCTATTGCCAAGCCTGGCATTATGGCCACAGCCATTTTTACCTTGATTATGTCTTGGAACGAGTTTCTCTTCGCACTGATCCTCTCGCAGACCCGTGTTGCCGCAACTCTGCCCATTGGGGTATCTTCGAGAGTCACTCAGTATGAAATACTG
>SDBV01012200.1_pt1 | contig 11032 bp, 9 predicted proteins | sample 2277081 | NCBI WGS metagenome assembly SDBV01 (sample SAMN10402039, study PRJNA504765) | marine sediment metagenome | isolation source: marine sediment core GS10_PC15, 223 cmbsf | place: Arctic Ocean: Southern Knipovich Ridge | collected 2010
TACTATTGGGGAGATATGTGCTATCGAGGAGTTGGGTTTCTGTGAGCTCGGTGAGGGTGGCAGAGTCACAGAGGATGGTGTGACAGAGATTGGTGGCAGGATACCTGTTAATACCTCGGGGGGTCTTAAGGCCAAGGGTCATCCTGTTGGCGCAACAGGTGTGGCTCAGGCTATTGAGGTGACTTTGCAGTTGCGTGGTGCGGCTGGTAAGAGGCAGGTTGATGCTGATATAGGTTTGGCTCATAATGTGGGTGGATCTGGCGGCACGGCTGTTGTTCATATCTTGGAGAAGTGATGAAGGATGAGTATACCGAGGTTTTGGAGGAATACACAAAGCAGGTATAACCTGATTGGGACTAGATGTGGTAAGTGTAATGAGACGTATTTTCCGCCTAAGAGGATTTGTCCTAAGTGTCGTAGGCAGAGTCAGCTTAAGAAGACAAAGTTCGCTGGGACCGGGGAGATTGTGAGTTATACCGTGATCCATGCTGCTCCTGAGGGCTTTGAGAAGGAGACTCCTTATGTTATGGCTATTGTTAAGTTGGATGAGGGTCCGATGCTAACAACTCAGATAGTGGACTGTGATGGCCTACAGATTAAGATCGGGATGCGTGTTAAGAGTGTTTTCAGAAAAATAAGGGAGGACGGGAAGGAGGGACTCATATATTATGGATACAAGTTCAAGCCAATCTCAGGTCCATGCTAGCCAAAGAGTGATATCAAGGGTTAGAATTGTGTCACTATGTCCGGCTCGTGCATTATACGTTCGCAGTATATGCACCTTATCTTTATCGGGGCTTTCTCCTCTATCTTGAACCTTGTCTTGGCGGTTTCGGAGTTGCTTATGCAGTTGGGGTTGGCGCATTTTAGTACGCCTTCTATGACCTGTGGCAGTGCGACCTTCTTTTTTTCTGTTGTCTCTTTGTTTCTTACGATGTTTATCGTTGCGTCTGGTGATATTAGTGATATCTTGTCGACTTCATCGCTTTTTAGCTCTCTTCCCTCGATCTTGACTATGTCCTTTGATCCCAGCTTTTTTGAAGGCACGTTCATGGCGACGCTCACAGGTGTTGTGGGATAGGCCTCTGTTATCCCAAGGATCTTTAAGACGTTTAGTGCTTGGCCGCTTGTAATATGATCGATGACTGTCCCGTCCCCTATCCTTTTTACCTTGATCTCTTTAGACATGGATTATTAAATCAGGCTTTTGGGATATAATTGTTTTTATCTAATGAAGACGAATAATAGTGTTTGATTCTCTCTCTTGGTGAGGTGTGTTGGGCGGTGAACAAAAGAGGTTCTATTTTGGAGAAATATAATAAGATGGGTCTAATCTTTTTAGTAGTCCTCTTTGTTGCTGCTTCTTCCATAGGCTATACGTTTCTCTCCTATAGGAGTTCTCAAAAACGGCTCACCGCCCTTAGATCAGAGCTAACTAATGCAAAACAGGGGGTTCAATCTACAAATGAGAAGATGCTGTCGCTCCAGGGAGATCTTGAGTCATTAAAGGATGAGCTCTCACTAGCATGGGAGGACCGCATGACATCTGAGGCACGCTTGAACAGCCTCTCAGATGAATTGAGAGAAACCAAGTTCGACCTGGGAGCGGCAAAGACAAAGCTGGACAAGACCCTGTCCAAGCTAAACCATACAGAATCGGCTCTAAGAGCTTCTCAAACCGAGCTAGACGCTGAGAAGGAGGAGTCGGATCGACTGAAAGCAAGAAACGATATGCTTGAAGATGACTTCAGCCAGCTTACCAGAAACACCGTCCTGAAAAGAGAGGTTACATGGTCTGACAATTTCTCACCCAAAAACGAGTGGTCGTATCTTTTGAAGATTAACAGGACAGACTACCTCGCATATGTGATTCGTAAACATCCTTTCGATATCGATTATCGGCTGATAGATGATTTTATCACCCCCCAAGATAGGGATATCAAAAATATTTCAGAGTATCTGACCAATCATTATCCTGAAAAGCTGGATCAGGCAGAGCATGTCCTGGCTTTTGTTCAGTCCATGTCTTATGAGGGTGATATTGATGAATATCCCAAGTATCCCCTCGAGACCCTTGTTGAGGGCGGGGGTGACTGTGAGGACACCAGCATCCTGTATGCAACTCTTATGAAAGGTCTTGGATATGATGTTGCAATCCTCGGGTTTTGGGATCATGTCATGGTGGGGGTTGCGTTTCCAGATCCTGTGCCCGAGTCTCTTATTGGAACGAATAGTTTTGTCAAAAACGGCAAAAGGTACTATACCGCCGAGACAACGGATAAAAAGTGGCGTATCGGAGAGATCTTGGAAGATTATGAAGACGTGGAGGCCGAGGTCTATCCCGTATAGGTTTATAGGGCTCCGAAGATCAAGCCGAGGATTGCCATTCTGACCGGGACGCCGTATGAGACTTGTTTGAAGTATTTAGCGTGCTTTGTCTCGTCAACCTCGGGGGAGATCTCGTCAACCCTTGGCAGTGGATGTAGTATGATAAGGCTGTCTTTTGCGTTTTTCAGTGTCTCAAGTGTTATGTTGTAGGCCCCTTTGACCTTCCGATATTCCTCGGGGTCCGGGAACCGCTCTCTTTGTATCCTTGTCACATACAAGACATCTGTCTGTGGGATTACTTCTTCTAGGCTGTTGCTTACGGCTACTTCTGCCCCGAAATCTTTGATATCTGATAAAAATTCTTTTGCTATCTCCAACCCCTTGGGTGAGACAAGCTTTATGTTAGCGCCGAACATAGCAAGAGCGTATACTAGGCTGTGGACTGTTCTGCCGTATTTCAGGTCTCCTACTATTGTCACGTTTGTTGCTAGGCTTTTTGCCTCTTTTCTTATGGTGTAAAGGTCAAGGATTGTCTGTGTCGGGTGTTGGTTTGATCCGTCTCCGGCGTTTATCACTGGTTTTTTTGAGACCTCTGCCGCGAGTCTTGCCGCACCCTCTTGAGGATGTCTAATGACTATAGCGTCCGCGTAGGACTCCACGGTCCGGATGGTGTCGATGAGGGTCTCGCCTTTAGCTGTTGACATCGTCTTTGAATCTGCAGTTGCCACAACGTCACCCCCCATCCTCTCCATGGCAGCCTCGAATGATAATCTGGTCCTCGTGCTGGGCTCAAAGAATAAGCAGGCGAGTATCTTACCGCTTAGTAGATCCAGCTTTTGCCCCATCTTCTTCTCCATGTCCTCAGCGACATCTAAAATGTGGTTGATCTCTTCTTTGCTCAGATCCCTTACGGAGATGATATCTCTCCCTTTAAAGTCCATGGCCTTGCCTCTATATTGTTTTGGTCTAAATAAAAAAGAGTTGAAGACGGTGGCTTTTATAGTTTTTCGTTGCATCTGGTTGTCAATCCTTATAAAATAAGGATTTGCCCCCAAATCTTGCTAGTATATTACTATTCGACATCCAAACCCAACATTTATCTTTTAAACCCTGTTTTTACTTTTATATCGGTGAATGATTTGAAGGACGCCTTAAAGGCCATCTGGCTGCTTGAATTCAGATATGGAGTTGCCTCTGAGAACGGCTTAAAAAAAGAGCTAGAAGAGAAAGATGTTGTAACAGTCATCAACGGTCTCTTAGAAAAAGGTATGATTGAGAATATCGAAAACGGATACACTCTAACCGAAAAAGGACGGAAAAAGATAAAGATCATAGCTTGCGGAGGCGTCTTTGACATCCTGCACCCGGGCCATGGTTTCATACTGGAAAAAGCCAAAGAAATAGGGGATATCCTAGTAGCAATAATCGCCCGAGACTCAACGGTTAAAAGGATGAAGAGGATCCCTGTCGTCCCGGAAAACCAGCGAGTAGAGATGGTAAACTACCTAAAACCGGTTGATATAGCGATTCTGGGACAAGAAGGCAACTTTCTGGATATCATAGAGGACATAAAGCCTGACATCATCGCCCTAGGCCCGGATCAGCGCCACAAAGAAGACCGAATAAAAAAAGACTTAGAAGAGAGGGGCCTTAACGTGGATATCAAAAGAATAGAAGAGTACCGGGAGTGCCCTCTGCACAGCACAAAGGACATCCTACAGAAGATAATAGAGCTTGAGTATCCAAACTCACGTCAGGAAGACGAATAATCACTCATCCAGCTCTTTCATCTTCTTTATCATCTTAACAACAGATTCCACAGCCCTCTTGGCATACTTGACCCGGGTATGTGCCTCAAGCCTGCTCATATCGGGACCTGAAATGCCCAGCGCCACGGGCTTGTTATACTCCAGGGACAAGTCAACTATCTTCCTAGCGGCGTGCTGCATAACAATCGCGTCGTGCCCGGTCTCACCTTCTATGACCGCACCAAGAGTAACCACACCATCAATGTCTTTTTTCCCTAAGAGCTTCTTCACAGCGAGGGGCATGTCAAAGCTGCCAGGCACTTTTACAATGTTAGAGACTTCAACACCCAAGAAACTCGCGTGCTCTTTTGCAAGCTCCACCATCGCATATGTTATATCATAGTTAAATTCTGATGCCACTATACCTATGCTTGTCATTATACTATCACCTCTTAAGGTGCCTATGTTAAACCAACGTAATATATATAATTTTTGAGTAGCTACCCAATATTGAGTTGATAATTAGAAGATACAAAAAAAACACACCAAAACCCACTTAGCCGCGGCTAATATTTATTACACAAAAGTTTATTACCCCACAATCAATTTCTTTTTCCTAGAAGTCGTTGACTTCGGAATCTGGATCCAGATAGTATATAAAACTAAAGAAGACTTGAACCATGGCATCTGATGAAGAGATACAAAAGAAACTCAAAGAAGGCTCTAAACGTTTAAGAGAGCACATAGACGAAGGCTTATTAGTCCAGGTCATGACCCACAACGACGCAGATGGCTTGACTGCAGGAGCGATAATGCACAAAGCACTTATGCGCGAAGACTGCGGGGTCCAGACAAGATGTATAAAGCAGCTGAATGAAGAGATCGTAAAAGAACTCTCAAAGGAAAATAAAGACGTGATCATATTCACCGACTGTGGTAGCGGACAGCTGGACAACATAAACGAATACCTACTTGAAAAAACCCACGTATACGTTCTAGATCATCATCAAACAAAAGAGCTTGACCACCCTAATTTGGTCCACATAAATCCCCACAACTACGGGATGGACGGAGCAAGAGCTGTAAGCGGATCCGGGGTGACCTATCTATTTTCAAAGGCCCTTAATCCAGACAACATCGATATGGCACACCTGGCCATCATAGGCGCGGCAGGAGATATGCAGGATCCAGAGGGCAAAATGACCGGGCTTAACATAGGGATCATGGAGGACGGAGAAAAGGCAGGCGTCTTGAAAGTGGAAAAAGATCTAAGGATATGGGGGAGGCAGACAAGGCCACTTTATAAATCCCTTTCATACACATCTGAGCCATATATACCAGGCTTGAGCGGCAATGAATCTGCATGCATACAGTTTCTAAACGACCTAGGTATACCAGTCAAGCGGGAGGATGGTGAGATGACCCGTCTTGTGGACCTTTCAAAAGACGAGAAGAAAAGACTATCAAACGCCCTGGTGTTAAGAATGCTTGAACATGGTATCTCGACAAAAAAGGCAGAAAGCCTCATTGGCGAGGTCTATACCATAACTGATGAGGAGGAGCGGACAAATCTAAGAGATGCAAGAGAATACGTCACCATCCTAAACGCCTGCGGGAGATATGAGAAATACGGAGTGGGCTTAGGCATATGCCTCGGTGACCGAGGCAGCCTCTACGAGGCGGGGATGGATCTTCTAGTTGAGCATAAGAAATATCTCTCAGGATGCTACACGTGGATATCTAATAACTCCGATGCTATTGAAGATCGGGAGGTTTTGTATACTTTCCATGTCCATAACGAGCTTGACGAAAACGTAATAGGGACGGTGACCACGATGGTCATAAACTCAGGAAATCTAAAACCGATAAAGCCAGTTATAGGGTTTGTTGAGACAAACGATGGAGATATCAAAGGCTCCTCTAGGGGAACAAAAGAACTTATACAGGAAGGACTAAACCTCGGCGAGGTAATGATGAATGCAGCAAAAGAGGTGGGCGGCGAAGGAGGAGGACATAACATAGCCGCTGGGGCTCAGATGGAGAGGGGAAAAGAGGAGGAGTTCTTAAAACATGCAGTTGAAATTATCAAAGACCAGCTCTATAGGGATAATACAGACTCTAAAGAAACAGCGTTTTCTCATCTAGAACAGGAATCAAATCAAAAATAAGATCATAGTGAAAAGAATATTAGTGAGCAAGGCAATAATGAGGGGTGGGCAGAAAGAATGGAACAACACATTACAAAGCCTTTCACTGTAGGAGTGGACCTCGGCGGAACCAAGGTAGAGATGGCCTTAATCGATGCTAAAGGCCACGTTTTATCCTCAAACCGCTATTCAACAAACCCAGAAAAAGGCTCAGATGGAATAATTGCTGACATCATAGACTCAATAAGTAAAGTTCAAAACCAAGCTGAACAAAAAGCCGCTGCCCTTGGAATTGGCGCAGCCGGACAAGTAGACAAAGAAGGAGTTTTACGTTCTGCACCAAACCTCCCATTCCATAACGAACCACTGAAGATGAAACTAGAAAAAGAACTTGGACTGCCCGTCGTTGTTACAAACGATGTTAGCGCTGCAACCTATGGTGAATGGCGTTATGGCACTGGAAAAGGTATAGATGATCTGGTTGTGCTTTTTGTAGGAACCGGCATCGGCGGAGGGGTGGTAAGCGGGGGTCAGTTACTTGAAGGATGTAACAATACAGGGGGAGAACTAGGACACATCACGCTTGTCGCGGATGGCCGAAGCTGCCGCTGCCCCAACAGGGGTTGTCTGGAGGCCTATGCCGGTGGCTGGGCAATAGCAGAGAGAGCCCGAGAAGCAGTTTTTGCAGATCCTAAAAAAGGAGAACGGTTAAAGTCCCTTGCAGGCGGCGTTGAAAACATAACAGCAACTACAGTAGGCCAAGCATACCATGAAGACGATCCATTGGCAAAGAGTTTGATAGAGGAAACTGGAAGATATCTCGCAGCCGGAGTAGTTAGTATTATTAACGCCTTCAACCCCTGTCTATTAGTGCTAGGTGGAGGCGTAATCGAAGGCCTCCCTGAACTCATACCTATTGTAGAGGAAATAACTAAAAAACGGGCGTTAGAGCCTAATATAGAAAAATTGAAGATAGTCAAAGCCTCATTGGGAGGTAAGGCGGCGATTGTAGGGGTTGCATTTCTTGCGCAAAATAAACTGTCGAAAATTGGGGGAGGAAGCACGATATGAAGGATCCAGATGAACTCTGCGTAAACACAATCCGTTTTTTGGCTGTGGATGCAGTGGAAAAAGCAAAGTCTGGACACCCCGGGCTGCCTCTGGGTGCTGCACCAATGGCCTATGTGCTATGGGACCGCATCCTAAACCATAATCCCAAAAACCCGGGTTGGATCAATCGAGACCGCTTCATCCTCTCAGCAGGGCATGGCTCGGCCCTTCTTTATTCACTCCTCCATCTCTATGGCTACGATATCTCCCTAGATGATCTTAAGAGGTTTCGCCAGTGGGACAGCAAGACACCTGGCCATCCAGAGTATAGCCCTTCATTAGGAATTGAGGCCACCACAGGCCCCTTAGGACAGGGCTTTGCCATGGGCGTTGGAATAGCGATTGCAGAGAGGTTTCTCGGCAACTGCTTTAACTCTCCTGAATTTCCAATCATAGATCACTATACTTATACAATCGTTTCAGACGGAGACCTGATGGAGGGCATCTCCTCCGAGGCTGCTTCCCTAGCCGGATATCTAAGGCTGGGCAAGCTCATCTATCTCTATGATGACAACCATATCTCAATCGAAGGAGACACCGATATAAGCTTCACAGAAGATGTTAGGCGTCGATTCGAAGCATACGGATGGCAGGTCATGCAAGTACTTGACGGCAACGATCTTGACCGCATCGAAAAGGCCATCAAAGAGGCTCAAGCTGAAAAGAAGAAGCCATCTCTTATCACAGTACGAAACCACATCGGCTACGGAAGCCCAAAACAAGACACCCCCGCAGCACATGGCGAGCCACTAGGACCAGAGGCAATGACGGCAACAAAAGAAGCGCTTGGCTGGCCCCTGGAGCCGGACTTCCACATTCCAGACGAAGCCCTGAGTCATTTCCGCCAGACAACCGAGAAAGGCGCTGAAAAAGAAGCTGAGTGGAAGAAGGTTTTTGATAATTATCGTAAGAAGCAACCTGAGCTTGTAGAAGAATTTGAAAAAGTCGTAAACGGAGAGATACCATGCGACCTGAAAAAACACTTGCCGGTTTTCGAGCCAGAGGATGGACCAATCGCAACAAGGAGCGCCTCAGGCAAGGTGATGAACGCCATCGCTAAACAACTCCCCCACTCTCTAGCAGGTGGTTCAGGCGACCTCGCCCCCTCAACAAAGACCGTCCTCATGGGCTATGGCGACTTCGGATTCAGCAAAGCCTGCTCCCACAATGTCCACTTTGGTGTTCGAGAGCATGCCATGGGAGCCATCGTTAACGGCATGGCTCTACACGGTGGGATCATCCCGTATGGAGCGACTTTTTTTGTCTTCTCAGACTATATGCGTCCAGCAATACGACTAGCGGCGCTGATGCAGGTTCACTCCATCTTCATCTTCACCCATGACAGCATCGGCCTTGGGGAAGACGGACCCACACATCAGCCAATAGAGCATCTGATGAGTCTTCGTGCTATGCCGGGGATGACTATAATCCGTCCCGCGGATGCCAATGAGACCTCTGCAGCCTGGAGGGTCGCGGTTGAGAATAAAGGCCCTGTGGTATTAGTGTTGACACGACAAAAGCTTCCAGTATTAGATTCTGAAAGATATCCTACTGTCGAAGGTGTCGCTCGTGGAGCCTACATACTTGCAGAAGCCGAATCTAAGAAACCGGACATCATTATTATAGCAACAGGCTCAGAGGTGCACCTGGCATTAGACGTGAGGAAAGAGCTAAAGGCTAAAAGCATTCAAGCTAGGGTTGTCTCTATGCCATCTTGGGAGTTATTTGAAAAACAATCCATGAAATACAAGGAAGAGGTCCTTTTGTCTGATGTGCCAAAGCTAGCGGTTGAAGCAGGTTCTACCCTGGGTTGGCACAGATATGTAGGTGAAAATGGAGATGTTATCGGGATAGATAGATTCGGGGCGTCTGGCCAGGGTAATGTCGTGCTTGAAAAGCTTGGCTTCAGCGTAGAAAACGTAACCAAGCACGCTGAGGCACTTTTGAGGAGAGCTTAAAAATGAATCCATTAAAAGAGCTGGAAAAATATGGTCAAGCCCCTTGGCTAGACTACATCCGACGTAGTCTTTTAACAAGCGGCGAACTTAAAAGGATGATAGATAAAGATGGACTTAAAGGGGTGACAGTAAACCCCTCGATATTTGAAAAAGCCATTGTAGGAAGCGAAGACTATGACGATGTCCTAGCTGATCTTATAAGAGATGACCCTCACAAGGACGCCCGAGCACTCTACGAGAAACTTGTAGTCGAAGATGTTCAGATGGCGGCCGATATCCTAAGACCCGTCTATGATAAGACCAATGGCGTCGATGGATATGTAAGCCTTGAGCTATCCCCCAGTTTAGCAAATGATACCCAGGGGAGCATAGAAGAAGCCCGTTACTTCTGGAAGCTTGTGAACCGCCCCAACTTATTGATAAAAGTTCCGGCGACACCGGAAGGAATTCCGGCAATAGAGATCCTTATAGCCGAGGGGATAAACGTAAACATCACCCTCATGTTTTCACTCTCCCACTATGAGGCTGTGACCAACGCCTACATAAAAGGTCTTGAAAAGTGCGAGGAGCCATCGAAAATGGCTTCAGTGGCCTCGTTTTTTGTAAGCCGCGTTGATGCCATTGTTGATAAAGCGCTGGAAGATAACGGGTCTCCGGAAGCCCTGAATTTACGCGGCAAAATTGCCATTGCCAACTCAAAGATGGCCTACCGGAGGTTTAAAGAATTATTTAGTGGAGAACGATGGGAACGACTGGCTCAAAGAGGTGCCAGAGTACAGCGGGTCCTTTGGGCGAGCACAAGTACTAAAAACCCCTCATATCTTGATGTGCTCTATATTGAGGAGCTTATCGGGCAGGACACTGTAAACACTATCCCCCCGGCAACCATTAATGCCTTCCGTGACCATGGAAGGGCTCAAGCAACACTGGGATCAGGAGAGAAAGAGGCAGAGGCCAGTTTAAAAAAATTGTCCGAACTGGGGATAGACCTTGATGCTCTTACTGAGAAACTTCAGGTAGACGGCCTCAAAAGCTTCTCTGACTCATTTGATACGCTGCTTGGTGCACTTGAAGAAAAACGCACAGCCATATTGCATGGGCAGGTTGACAGGCAAGTTCTTAGAATAGGGGGGTATCAGACTCTGGTGGATGAGAGGCTTAATTCCTGGAAGAAGATGAACTTTAATCGTCGTCTCTGGGAAAAAGATCCTACACTCTGGTTTGACAAGCCCGTCCCTGAGATCACCAACCGCCTGGGTTGGCTTACCCTCCCTGAGATGATGCACGATCAACTAGAAGATCTTGTCTCTCTCGCAGAGGAAGTGAAGAACAGTGGAACACGCCACATCGTTCTCCTTGGGATGGGCGGATCCAGCCTGGCCTCCGAGGTTTATCAGAAGACCTTTGGTAACAAACAGGATTATCCAGAGCTTATGGTTCTTGACAGCACCCATCCTGATGCTGTCCGGTCTGTTGAGGAAAAAATAGACTTAGAAGATACTCTTTTTATTGTCAGTAGTAAGTCTGGAACCACCCTTGAGCCCCTCTCTTTTTTCAAATATTTTTGGGAGAAGATGGGTCAGGTGGATTATGATACTGGCCGGCACTTTATCGCCGTAACCGATCCAGGTAGTCCTCTTGTGATGCTTGCAAAGGAGAAGGGTTTTCGTCGAATATTTCTAGCGCCTCCTGACTTGGGGGGTCGATACTCTGCTCTAACGGTGTTTGGACTGGTATCTGC
>SDBV01012201.1_pt1 | contig 11031 bp, 8 predicted proteins | sample 2277081 | NCBI WGS metagenome assembly SDBV01 (sample SAMN10402039, study PRJNA504765) | marine sediment metagenome | isolation source: marine sediment core GS10_PC15, 223 cmbsf | place: Arctic Ocean: Southern Knipovich Ridge | collected 2010
GTGCGCACCTCAGGCAGCATTCCCTCCACCGGTCCGCTCGCTGCCCTGTCCGGTGTGACGTATTCGCTTGGCCTGCATGACTACAACACGGCGGGGATCGATGCGACCCAGCCGTGGGCCTATGGGCATGAAGACGGCCGCAATCCGTATCATTCACAGGACGTGGATGGCCGGCTCGGCTACGCCCATGACAACTGGTCGATCTCCACCTTCGCGCTGTATCACCGCTCCAATCTCTCCTACGACGACGCAGGCGGCGATGACTGGCAGCTCGATCACCAGTTGACGACAGGCGTGGCGTTCCATCTGGACATCACGCCGACCACGCAGTTCGATCAGTCGGTCGGCTACTCGACGGACCGCCAGTATGTCTACTCGCATAATCCTTCTATCCCGCCTGATGAGATCGACTCGACGCGCTTTAGCACGTCGACCTCGTTGACCCATCAGGAAAAAGGCCTGACGCTCTTCAATCTGCCGCTGTCCGGCGAGACGAAGCTCGCCTACGACTTCTCCCGCGAGCAAGCGTTTCTGCCGTTCGATATTCCGACGGGGGTGCCGACACGCAACGATTCGGCCGTCTCGCTGCATCAATCGGCCACGCTGGGTGATTTGACGGTGTTCCTCGCGGGCCGTCACGAGATTGTCGAAGGACAGTCGGTCAATACCGGCAATGTCGCTGTCGCTTATGCGATTACGCCGGTCTATACGGCGCGCCTCTCGTATGGCAATGCATTCCGTCTGCCGACCTTCGACGATCTGTACTACCCAGGGTATGCGAACCCGAACATGCTGCCCGAGCGCAGCGATACGGTCGAAGCCGCACTGGATGCCGCAACCTCGTTCGGCACCTTCACAGCCGCTGTGTATGACACGCGCTATCACGACCTCATCAGCTACAACTCGGTCACCTTTCTGCCGGTGAACATCGGGCGGGCGCACATCCAGGGTCTGGAACTCTCGTACAAGGGGACAATCGCCAAAACCACGGATGTGAGCGCCTCGGTCAGCATTCTTAATCCGCAGGATGTTACCGACCAGACGTGGCTGAATCGCCGCCCGCGCCAGACCGCCAGCCTGAGCGTCGATCACACGTGGGACGAGTTTCACCTGCATGCGCTGAGCACGGGCGTCTCGCTGCTTTACGGCGGATCGACCTTCGACGACCAGGCCAACACAATCTATCTGCCGTCGTATACGACCGTCGGCCTGCGTGCCGCATATAAGGTCAACTCGCATCTCACGCTGTCTGCGAATCTGTCGAACCTGTTTAACCGGCAGTATGAGACGGCGTATGGGTACAACACGCTGGGCCGTACGGCATTCGGCAAGCTGGCTTATACGTTCTAGGCTCTGACCCGGACTGATTCGGGGCCGGCACTGTGGCACCATAGGCACGCATGCCTGTCCCAGTGCCACCTCAATTTCGCCAAACTAACGGAGTGAACCATGGCTGGATTTAATCCGATTACGCTGCGCGCAGTCGACAACACCAACAAGCAACTGTTCGAGTATTCCGTTCCGTTCACCCCGGAAATCACGGCCCTGCAACTATTAGAACAGGCGTTTGTGCTCGGGCAGACTCCTGCGACTTCCGATCCGTTCCTGTTCACGCTCGAATACTACGGCTATAGCGAATCGACGCAGTTTCCTGGGTACCTGGGATACGAAATCGAAAGTATCGCGGGGCTGCCGAATAACTCCCAATTCTATTGGGAGCTGCTGGTCAATGATGTTGCTTCGCTCAGCGGGGCGAATACGACTTATCCGAATCCGGGTTCGACGGTGACGTGGCAGTACACGGCCATACCGTCGGCGCCCGCTAGCCTTTCCAGAAGGGCTGCGCTGGTGCAGAAGCGGCACGCGGGCTGAGGCGTTCAGACTGAGCGGATAAATTTCACGCACATCGCGTGAAATTCTGGAGAGTGCCAGTCGCTAGTAACGAGCAGACCACGGCGGGTCATGGCGCGACTTCCAGCCTGATCAACGTAACCGGTGCGCACCTTGAAGGGACGGCAAGCCTCGCGGGGCTGGTCACGCTGAATGTGGACGTCGCGCTCGCTGCGCCCGTGACGCAGACTGCGCTGGTGCAGCCCGCCCCGCAGTGCGCGAGCTCGGGGCAATTCATCTCGAATCCGTCCGACGCATCCGCGTTCTATGTTTGCGCCGGAACGCCCCCGCAACCGATCGAACGCATCTGCCCGACCGGCCTGCTGTTCAATGCCAAAACCAGCGCCTGTGACTGGCCCGACGTGGTGCAGCAAGCGGAAATGTAGCGGATCTGCTTCGTTCCAGTCGTGCGAACACCGCGATCGACAGCAGCAGAACCAGCGCGACTGAAACGAGTGCAACGCCAAAGTGCCGATAAGCCGTCTCGCGATCCGCTGAAGTCATGAAAATGCCAAACACAGCCACACCGAACGCACCCGCTATCTGCCGGAAGAAATTCACCACGGCTGAGATCATGCCGCCGCGTTCCGGGCCGATTGAGTTCATCGCCATCGCCGTGATCGTCGAAGAAATGAAGCCTATGCCGAAGGTCGTCACCGCGAAGGCCGGCAGCATCAAGCCGTAACTGGTGCGCAGAGCCGGGAGAGCGAGGTACAGCAAGCCGGGAATCATGAGCCAGAAGCCGATTGCGATGCTGCGCTCCGGGCCGTACGTCCGGCTGATCCTGGCGCTCAACAGGTTGGAGACGATCAACGGCAGTGTGACCGGTATAAAGGCAAGGCCTGCCTGCAACACGGTCATCTTCAGATAGTGTCTGAAATATAGACTCGAAAAGAACACCACGCCGAAGTAGACGAAATTCACCATCACAGCGATCAGGAATACCTTCTGCAGTCCGACATTTCTGAAAATATCCAGTGGAATCGCGGGATCTTGCGAGCGCTTCTCGACCCGGATGAAAATGGCGAGGCTGACCACGGCTGCGGCCGCAAGCGCCAGTCTTGCATCGCGCGAAAGCTCCGCGAAATTGATGATGAGAACCAGCAGCGCGGTCGCAAAGCAGAGAAGCAGCAACTGGCCGATCCAGTCCTGGCTTCGTGCGTCGCGCCGCGGTGTGGCCTTTACATGGCGCGCCGTGAGAAAGACGCCGAGCGCGCAGATCGGCAGGTTGATAAAAAAGATGTAGCGCCAGTTGGCAATGGAGTTGATGATGCCGCCGAAAATCGGACCGCTGGTCAGCGCAGCGCCGCCAAATGCCATCCAGATGGACACTAGCGTGAGCCTGAGACTCTTGTTGTCCGGGAGCGCCCAGTTGATGACGGCCAGCGAATTCGGCACGATGATCGCCGCTCCAATGCCCTGAACGAAACGCGCCAGCAACATGGTCGGCACGGTGGGCGCCATGCCGCAGGCGAGCGATGCGGCGCAAAAGACCGCATAGCCGAGAAGCAGAAAATTCTTGCTGCCGTAGCGGTCGCCGAGCACGCCCGCGGAGAGCAGCACAACGGAGAACGACAGCGTGTAGCTATTGACGATCCACTGCAGCATCGCCACGTCTATCTGAAAGTAATGCTGTATCGCGGGCAAGCTGAGGTTGACGATCGAAACGTCGAGCTGCACCACGAAGTAGCCGAGCGACGTGGCCGCCATCAGCAGCACGAGTTGCCACATGCGCATTGTGTTTTTCGCGCCGGCAGTCGCGAACGCGGTCGGGGTCTCGCTCATCGTTCTTCTTCACATGGGGAGGGGGATGGCGGCACGTTGCGCTCCTGCTGCCGCAGTGATCCGAAGGAGACAAGGTGTGCCGGAGTTTTGTGGCCATGCAAGAATGCGATGCGCCAGGATAAACGTCCAATATATTATTCGCTCGGTATTAGGTCGAAGAATATATTAGCGGGGCCGCGTTCAATCAAAGACCTATTGAAGCGCGCACGCGGCTAGAATGCTGGCCGGGTTCGATGGTCGCGTTGGTCCCGCCTGGACCTGCCTAGATCAGGCAATTGGGGCAACGACACATAAAATCAGCACGCAGAAGGAGACATGCATGGCAAGTCCAGAACCAGCCGGGTCCGCTATCCCTGCTACTACCGTGGGCGGCACCGCTCACACGCCAGGCCCCGGCGCTGCGGCGGCGCCAGACGCCGGCACGATCTCCGCGCGCCTCGACCGCTTGCCGGCTACGCGTTCCATCTGGAAGCTCGTCGTGCTGCTGAGCCTCGGCTTCTTCTTCGAACTCTACGATTTGCTCTATACCGGCTACGTCGCGCCCGGTCTCGTCAAAAGCGGCCTCTTGACGGCGACGACGCAGGGCCTGTTCGGCACGACCGGTGTTGCGAGCTTTATCGCCGCGCTGTTCTCGGGGTTGTTCATCGGCACCATCGCCTGCGGCTTCCTCGCCGACCGCTTCGGGCGCCGTGCGGTGTTTACCTGGTCGCTGCTGTGGTACACGGCAGCCAACGTCGTGATGGCGTTCCAGGAGAGCGCCACAGGCCTGAACTTCTGGCGCTTCCTGGCAGGCGTCGGGATCGGTGTCGAACTGGTGACGATCGGCACGTATATTTCTGAGCTGGTGCCGAAGGAGATCCGTGGCCGGGCGTTTGCCTGCGAGCAGGCGGTCGGCTTCACGGCGGTGCCGGTGGTGGCGTTTCTTTCCTATCTGCTGGTGCCGCGCACCTTGCTCGGTCTCGACGGCTGGCGCTGGGTCGTGCTGATCGGTGCACACGGTGCGCTGTTCGTCTGGTGGATCCGCCGGGCGCTGCCGGAGAGCCCGCGCTGGCTGGCACAGCAGGGGCGCCTGGCCGAGGCGGACCGGGTGATGAGCGAGCTCGAAGCGAAGGTGCGCAGCGAGTATGGCCGCGAGCTGCCTCCTCCCGCCGCGCCCGTGCCGGTTGCGCCGCGCGGCAGCTTCCGCGACATGTGGGTGCCGCCGTACCGCAACCGCACGCTGATGATGACGATCTTCAACGTGTTCCAGACGGTCGGTTTCTACGGCTTTGCCAACTGGGTGCCGACGCTGCTCATCAAGCAAGGCATCACGATCACCACGAGCCTGATGTATTCGAGCATCATTGCCCTCGCTGCGCCGCTCGGGCCGGTCATCGGCCTCTTTATCGGCGACCGCTTCGAGCGCAAGACGGTGATTGTCGTGATGGCGGCGGCGAATATCGTCTGCGGGCTGTTGTTCAGCCAGGTTGCGCAGGCCGTGCTGCTCGTGAGCCTGGGCGTCTGCCTGACGCTGGCCAGCAATATCATGTCGTACAGCTTCCACGCCTACCAGTCCGAGCTGTTTCCGACCAGCATCCGTGCGCGGGCAGTCGGCTTTGTCTACTCATGGAGCCGCTTCTCGGCGATTTTTACGGCCTTCCTGATCGCCTCGGTACTCAAGGGGTTCGGCACGACGGGGGTGTTCGTGTTCATCGCCGGCGCGATGCTGATCGTCATGCTCGCAATTGGATTGATGGGGCCGCGCACCAACGGACTCGAACTCGAAAAAATCTCCAGCTAACCAAGGCGCGCGAAGCGTGACTCGTGAGAGAGGCGCAGTGCTCAATCCTCTCAATCAGTGCTTGCGCGCCCACTGGGCGAGCCCCGCGCACGCAACCAGCATCGTGCCGGTGACGAAGAACACGGAATGCAGCCCAAGAGACACACCGATCGCACCGCCAATCACTGGGCCGACTACTTGACCGCAGAATTGCGCGGACTGCAGATAGCCGAGCATTTGCCCCGTTTTGCTCTCGTCGACCGATTGCCTGGCCAGCTTGGCGATGGAGGGCAGCAGTCCGGCGAGCGTCATCCCCATCAGCACGCGTAATCCAGCGAGCTGCCACCACTCTACGACGAAGGCCTGCGGGATCATCACGAGGCCGGTAAGCACCAGGCAGCCGATGATGACGTTCCAGCTGCCGATGCGGTCAGCCAGAGCGCCGAGCCGGGCCGCCGTCAACATGCTGCCGAGCGCGGAACACGCCATCACCACGCCGGCGACGCGAGTCAGGTGATCGGCCCGCACGCCCAGACCGCCTATATACACGGTGATGATCGGTTCGATCGACATATTTGCGAGCAGAACCATCATTGCCGTCACGAGGAGCGCCGCCACCGCCGCGTAATTCGAGCGGCGAACCGGGGTTGCGCTCTGGCTGGCGGCGCGGTTCTTCGCGTGGTCGGCGGGATTGAAGTCCTCCTTGACGACGAAGATTGTCAGCAACGCCGCCACCGCGATCATCGCGCCGCCGGCAAAGAAGGTGCCACGAATCCCGATCCACCCGGGCAGCAGGCCGCCAATCAGCGGTCCGACCAGGTTGCCGGCGAGGGCGCCGGTCGACAGGATTCCCAGCGCCCAGCCGGCCCGCTCGCGCGGCGCCTGTGAGCCGACCATCACGGTGGAGGCGGACGAGTAGCCGCCCACCAGACCGGCGATCAGGCGAAGCGCCACCAGCTGATGAACCGTATGGACGACGCCGATCAACGACATCACCACGGCCATGCCAATGGCCGCGCGCACGAGCATCGGCTTGCGGCCGTAGCGATCCGCCAGACGCCCCCAGAGCGGCGCAGTGGCGGCTGTGCCGAGGAACGTCGCACCGAATGCGACGCCTGACCATTGAATGATGGCCGACGGCGATTCGACACCCAGTTGCCGGACATACAACGGCAGGAACGGCAGCAGCATGCTCAGGCTGACGAGCGTGGTGAACGAGCCGAATACGCAGACCGCGAGATTGCGCTTCCAGTGATTCTCATTGCGCTCGGCGTAACTCGGCGAGATCCGCTGGCCGACTGGACGCAACAGGGAGTGAGCAGCTTGATTCATTTCAACCTCAGCGCGGCAAACAGATCGACAGCCAGGGCAATTGCGAGCGAGGCGGCGCCGATCACGAACAGCATCAGGTAGTTGCCGCCGCTCGCGGAAAACAGGAACGACAGGCCATAGGCGGCAACCGCTTGCAACACGGCGAAACTGGTCGTGGCCTTGCTCCAGGCGGCTTTCTGCGCGGAGGGGTGGTGCACCAGCAGTTCATTCACCCTGCCTAGCACGAGCGGCACGATGCCCGGGGTGAACGCGCCGACTACGACGCTCGACACAATCAGCCCGGCGGGGCCAAGCCCGAGGACCGGAAGCGCAACGGCGACGATCTGCATGACATAGGCGACCCGTAGCGCCGGACCGAAACCGGCGCGGTCGGCGAGGTGCCCGGTAAGCAGGGGACCGACGATGGCGCCGAGGCCATACAACACCCAGTACTGCGCGCCGGCATCCACGCCTTTGCCGAGTCCGCGGGCGACGAAGTCCACCAGAAAGATCATGTGCGGCACGAGACCGGCGGCGTTCAGCGCGTATTCGACATACAACGCGCGCAACGCCGGCGCCGGATGAGCTGCGCGGTGCGCAGTGTGCGAGTGGGCGGGCGCAGCTGCCGCCGGGTCCTGTTGCGGCCAGCCATTCCATGCGACGGCGCTCAGCAACAGCGACACCACGCCCAGCCCCAGCCACGTCTGGGTCAGCCCTTGGCGCAGCAGCAGCGGCACGATCGTCCCCGACGCTGCGATGCCGAGACCAATGCCGGTGAAGATGGCGCCGCCCGCAAAGCCGCGCCGCGACGGCGCGACGTGCGCCAGAATCGTCGGTGCGGCGAGCACCATCAGTGCGCCACCGGACAACCCCGACGCGAAGCGCCACAGGAAGAACCATAAAAACGACACAGGGAATGCGCAGGCAAAGAAGGCGATTGCCGCCAGCAGCATCATGGCGCGCAACACGGTGGCGGGCGACGACCATTTAACCAGCAGGCGTGCGGCAAGCGCTCCGGCCAGATAGCCGCCCAGATTCGCCGCGCCAAGATAGGCCGCTGTCGATGCCTCGAACCAGTGGGCGCCGATGATGGCCGGAAGCAGCGGCGTATAGGCGAAACGCGCCAGCCCGATACCAACCAGGCTTGCACTGGCGCCAGCCACGGTGCCGCGCCACACATTGCAGGCCGGCGCTTCCGATTTACCCGACACTGCGTAGTCCACGCTGCCTCCGCTCCACCAGATACCTCGCCGGGTATCCGTTTCAATGGAGCCAGTCTAGATTGAACCGATTCTGGAGAGAATCGCCTCGCGCCGGAAGACATTCTTCCGCCGGCCGATTCAATCGGTATCGGTAATCAGCTCGAACTGCTTGAAATGGCGGCGCAGGCGCGGGGTCGCGAAATCGACGAAGGCGCGCACCTTCGGGACAGAAAGGCGCCCCTGCGGTGTGAGCAGATGCACGGGGAGCGGCGTGTGTTCGCTATCGCGCAGGACGATCTTGAGCGTGCCTTCCTTGACCTGCTGGGCCACGTGGTAGGAGAACATGCGCGTAACGCCGTGTCCGGCGACTGCCGAGGTCACCGCGGCGCGGATCGTGTTGACGATAAAACGCGGTGTGAATTGCACCACCAGCGGAATCGTCGAGTGGCCCGTCGGCGGAAAGCTCCAGGAGTCCAGACCGAAATGCGTCATCGAGATGATGCGATGCTGGGCGAGATCGGCCGGCTCGTCGATGCGGGGGTGCTTCGCAAGGTAGCGCGGCGATGCGGCCACGACCCGCCGGACTTCGCCGACCGGGATCGCGATCAGCGTCGAGTCGGACAGATGGGCGATGCGCAACGCGACATCGATACCCTCGTCGATCAGGCTGACCGGACGGTCGAGCAGTTGCAGGCGCACCGACACGTCGGGATAGCGTTCGACGAAATCGTCCAGGATCGGGCGCAGCACATCCTCGCCGGCGGCGACCGGTGCGGTCACCGTCAGGAGACCCCGCGGCGAGGATTTTTCATCCGCAACCAGCAGATCGGCTTCCTCGAGTTCGGTGAGGATGCGCCGGCAAGCCGAGGCGTAGCGCTCGCCCGCTTCGCTCAGCTTGATGGTTCGGGTGGTCCGGTGCAGCAGGGCCGTCCCCGTGTGTTCCTCGAGGAAGGCGATGGCCCGGCTCACTGCCGCGGGCGAGCGGCCAAGCCGGCGAGCCGCGCCCGCCAGACTGCCTTCGTCCAGCGTGGCGACGAACACCTTCATCGCGTCGATTCGGTCCATGTTGCGTCAGAGGGTCGGTGGCGTGATTGCCTGCCGAAGTCTACCGCGCAAGGGGCGTGGGACTTGAAAATGCAGGAATTCGATTTCTACACTAATCTGAACAAGCCAATACGTGGGCTCTACTACCGTTATCCCCTGGAGCGACTGAGCCATCATGGAAATCTTCGATGCATTCCACCTTGCCAGGTTGCAGTTCGCGTTCACGGTATCGTTTCACATTATCTTTCCCGCTATCAGCATCGGCATGGCCAGCTTTCTCGCCGTGCTCGAAGGGCGCTGGCTGCTGACCGGCGACGTCGCCTATAAAGACATGTTTCAGTTCTGGTCGAAGATCTTTGCGGTCGGCTTCGGAATGGGGGTGGTGTCGGGTGTGGTGATGGCCTACGAATTCGGCACCAACTGGAGCGGATTTTCCAGCTTCGCCGGCAATATCACGGGGCCGTTGCTGACCTACGAAGTGCTGACGGCATTCTTTCTCGAAGCCGGCTTTCTCGGCGTCATGCTGTTCGGCTGGCAGCGCGTCAGTCCCCGCGGGCATTTCTTCGCCACGCTGATGGTTGCAGTCGGCACGCTGATTTCCACATTCTGGATTCTCGCGTCGAACAGTTTCATGCAGACGCCGCAGGGATACGCTATCCAGAACGGCCATATCGTACCGGTCGACTGGGTGAAAGTGATCTTCAACCCGTCGTTCCCGTATCGCCTCGCGCATATGACCATCGCGGCGTTTATCGTGGCGGGCTTTATCGTCGCCGCTTGCGGTGCGTGGCATCTGCTGCAGGGCCGGCGCGACAAACCGGTTACACGCAGTTTTTCCATGGCATTGTGGATCCTGCTCGTGCTGACGCCGATCCAGATTTTCGTGGGTGATGCACACGGCCTCAACACACGCCAATATCAGCCGGCCAAGATCGCCGCGATCGAAGGGCTGTGGGAAACCGAGAAAGGCGGTACGGCGCTCAATCTGGTCGGCCTGCCCGACATGAATGCGGAAGTGACGCGCTACACGATCCAGATACCGCATCTGGGCAGCTTAGTCCTGACCCACAGCTGGGATGGTGAGATCCGCGGCCGGAAAGAGTTTCCGCCTGAGGACCGCCCGTATTCGCCTATTGTGTTCTGGACCTTCCGCATCATGGCGGGGCTCGGCATGTTGATGCTGCTGACGGCGCTGCTTGGGCTGATACTGAGGCTGCGCGGCCGTCTCTATGAGACCCGGTGGTATCAGCGTTTCGTGCTGTGCATGGGGCCTTCTGGAATCGTGGCGCTGCTGGCGGGGTGGATTACGACGGAGGTCGGCCGCCAGCCATGGACGGTCTACGGCGTCTTCCGTACCGTGGATTCCGTTTCGCCGATCGGCTCGCAGCAAGCCGGTGTGTCGCTGCTGATCTTTGTGCTGGTGTACTTCCTGGTGTTCGGCATGGGGGTCTACTACATGATGAAAATGATGAAGCGCGGACCGGAGGAGCATATCGAGGGTAGCAAGTCGCGCCGCCATCCGGTGCTGCGTAATCGCCCGCTCGACGCACTGGAAGGGGAGTGATCGCCATGCAAATCGATCTGCCGGTAGTGTGGGCCGCGATCATCGGACTCGGCGTTTTCATTTATGTGATGCTGGACGGCTTCGATCTCGGCATTGGTCTGCTGTTTCCATTCTTCGAGCAGAAAGGCGACCGGCAAGTGATGCTCAATACCATCGCGCCGGTCTGGGACGGCAACGAGACCTTCCTCGTGCTCGGGGGCGCGGGGCTTTACGGGGCGTTTCCGGTGGTCTATTCAACCCTGCTGCCGGCCAACTATCTGCCGCTGATCCTGATGCTCGTGGGTCTGATCTTCCGTGGCGCGGCCTTCGAGCTGCGCGCGAGGGCCACACGCACCCAGCACGCCTGGGATCTCGCCTTCATGGGCGGCTCTGCACTCGCGGGGTTTTGCCAGGGCATCGTGCTGGGGTCGATGCTGCAAGGTATCAAGATCGTCGATCAGTTCGCGATTGTCGGTGGTGAGCAGGTCATCGCGGCT
>SDBV01012202.1_pt1 | contig 11031 bp, 17 predicted proteins | sample 2277081 | NCBI WGS metagenome assembly SDBV01 (sample SAMN10402039, study PRJNA504765) | marine sediment metagenome | isolation source: marine sediment core GS10_PC15, 223 cmbsf | place: Arctic Ocean: Southern Knipovich Ridge | collected 2010
GAACTCCCCCAGGGGCAAGTCTTTCCCACAATCCTTACATCGCTTTTCCGTTGATATTTTAGATGCTGCCATATCTCCCATACTCATACATAGTAAGATCCGGGAAAATGGCAAATAAATTATCCGACTTTTTCCCACATTCCCAGATAAAAGTGAATATTCACGGTTTATTTATTTATTATGTACAAAATGTACAGAATACACACTTCGCCCCATAACTACTTTGTTAATAAGGACTTATGGGAGGGTGTTAATTCTGTGTGTTTGGCGGCTCAATAAAGACGTCTTGGGTAGTATATATACCACCCAAGATCCCGGTGCCGGAGCTTCATTTAATACCAGGGGTAAATGCTAATCTGACATACATTAGTATGAGATTAGTAAATCCATGGAGATCCATCTATCACAATTAGCATATCCACGAGGTTCAAAACTCAAGGCCCTCAGTGGCGACTCAGGCGATGATCTCGTTACTTTGGGGTCGTTGTCTCCCGCCGACACATGGCCGTCACAGAGGCTTCTGTTAGAATATTACTGTAAACCCTTGTGGGTAAAGGACTTATGGGAGTGGAAATCGTGGGGGGTGTGTAAAAATCATGTATATTTTGTGCGTGGGGCATAACTCTTTGTGCTACAAGGACTTATGACTTTCGTAATAAGGCGTGGATTTCCCCGTGTTCTTTAGGTGTCAAAAACTCGATGTTACCCTTCATGTAATGGCTGTTGTTATTTATCCGGTGAACCTGTTTACCTTTGATCTGATCGATACGGGTTATACCCAGGTCATTTGTTACATAGTCCCTAAATTCATCGAGTGATGTGAACTTATTTTGAATCCCGCGGCCACCATATCTCTCGTACCTGTTGTGTTTCGGGTTATTACAGCGTTGGTTCATCCCGTTGAATATCACCCCTAGATGGCCTTCGAGTGTAGCCCGATACTCCTCACCCCGCAGTCGAAGCCCCTCTCGATGAGTCTCACGGTATTCTTTTTTCCGCGGCCCCGAACACACCTTACACCGAGTTGAGTATCCGTCTTGATTGGTTGGGACTTCATCGAACTCAGTGACGTGGAGTATTTCGCCACAATCCTTACATTTCTTTTCCATCGATATTTTAAACGTTGCCATTTTTATCGTAACCTCTTATATAGTAAAGGTTTACATTTTAATATGAGCGGCAGGGATCACCGACCGGGGTACTCCGGGTCCGGGAGAATATGAAGACCATCGCCGAAGAGAGCGAAGAGCTGCACGAAAATAAGCTCTTCCGGTATATCCTCTGGGGTTTCATCTGGAGTTTCCATGGGGTCTTTATTTAGGGCTACCAATCTCTTGTTTCCCTTCGTTCAGCTTGGTGTTGACGGGTCCACGTAGTTTGAGATCTGTACCAACAGGGAAAAACTTGTCGAGCCGATCCCCAACTCTGGGATAATCCTTTTATCCACGCGACTACTTTTTTAATTACTCCCATTCTAATATCTCCTGTGTGTATGTAAGTCCTTATTATATAACGCCTTACGTTCGACCTTTATGATTTTAACCCACAAATATTTCACTCCCCAGTGTAATGCTTTTTCATGTGGGGTGCAAGAACTATTTGGATCAAAACCGAAAAACACGTCAAGGCGATTTCCTCGGATTGCTGATCCGCGATCTAACACTTCAACAGGCTTATTTTGATTGTAACCCGGTATAACTAACATCGTACCGTATGGTATTTCGGGATCTGCTGCGACGAATCGATCCCCTTTTTCAATAGTATGACCCGAAGCTGTAATACCCGGCGATCCTGTACCGCAACATATTTCGCAGGCACAGTAAGCCGAGACAGTGAATTTTTCGAGCTTCGGCGTTGACCCCCCTATTGACAGGATACTCGTCAAGATCAGATAGATAATCGTTTTCATAAGTTTTCCCTGTCGTCATCACGATCAAATTCTTCGGGTCCAAATCCGAGTTCAGGTTCAGGTTTTTCTGGGAGACTGCCGTCTTTTTGTGCCACTAATATGTACCCAACAGTCATGTTCATTGTCTCTTGGCTCATTGTCTCTGATCCTTACTGGGGGTCGCTAAAAATTCAGTGCCGTCTTTCGGTAAGTCCTTATCGCTGTCTATTTCTATCCACGGACTTGTAGGCTTGATGCTGGCAGCCTGTATATCAGCCTTAGCAACATTGAGAGTTTGTTTAATTCCATCGGCGATAGATAATATGCCTTTTCTTCCAGCATGATGACTTCGAAGCATATTTTCAACGTGCTTTAGTCTATCAATGCACCTCTGGGTTATTTTATCCAGTCCTACGGTTGGGCTGGGGCGGGTGAGTTGTTCAATAAGCTCTATTGCATCGAGAAAAAGTCTATCATCACCTCTTTCTTTGCCTGCATCATGTCTTTTCTGCAATTCAGCCATAATTATTTCCGGTTTCAGTTCTTCGCTCATCTTATTCCCCTACTGTTGTCGATACTGTGTAATTTTTTATTGCTTCGCTCTCCTGTTATCGAGGATGTACTAAACTTTTTTCATATAGAAATCTGTATTTAATACAAAACCTGCTGTCACTAATTCGTCCCTGAAACAAAACATATCACCAACACTAAAATCATGTTCTCCGTTATTACTCGCTCTCAACATCGCTCCGACCATATCGCGGTAGCTATCCTCTGATTCAGATGTAGGACAACTTTTCTCTATCTGGAAGTCCTCAAAGCAGTGTCCGCTTTTGTCAATAAAACGGTACATTTGTTCCTTGTCCATCGTCTCGCCTTATATAAGCTGTGCTAGGATGAAATTATTTTGTCTTTATAGAATATCCGGGGTTGAAATTTCATACTGCTTTATGTTATACGTTATCATAACTCGTTGTCCTACAAGGATTTACGATTCTTCCTCTGCATCTTCGTTCGGGCATTTATAGTCCCATGCGGATCGCTGCATCTGCCAGCAATTTTTATTACGGGCTTCTCTGCGGCGGTTCTGTCGGGCTAACTGCCAATTTTGAAATCTCTCTTTTATCCATCGAATTGCTTCTTTGACAAGTTCCATGTCCCGTATCTCCATAACTTACTATCTTTACTATGTTCGATTCTCAGACTATCTCCCGAGCCATCCAAACAATACCGCAAGCACGAGAGATATTATCCACAGGGGGAGGCCCCAATTGTCACCCCACCACTCTTTTACTCTTTCATTCATTTCATCTTTCATTTTTATCATCTGAACCTCCGGTCTTAACATAATATGATATAGATCAATACGGCCAACAGCGTGATTCGTTTCCAATTTCTGTTCATGGGGATTTACGTTTTCTTCTCGGCCTTTGATTATTAGAGTTCTCTTTAGGGGTTACAAACCTTATATTGCCTTTTTCGTAATGCCCGTCATTATTTATTCTATCAATCTGTAGCCCCTGAATCTGTTCAAAGGTTGTAATGCCGAGGTCGTTCACCACATAGTTTCGGAATTCATCCAATGTAAATTTATTTTGTATTCCTCTACCACCGTAATCTCTATAGCTGCGGGCTTTGGGGTTGGTACATCGACCATTCATGCTGTGGAATATACTTCCGAGGTGGCCCTTGAGGGTGGCAAGATATTTCCTCGACGCTCGATGCTTTGCCTCTTGGCCTTTTTCTGTAGCAAAATATTTTTTATGCCGCTGGGCTTCCTGTTCTCGGTTATCAACATAGTATATCTTCCGGCAGGTGTTACATCGGCCTTGTAGTCCATCCCCCCTCGACTGATCCCTACCGAACTCACCTATCGGCAAATCGATCTTGCAGTCTGAGCATCGTTTGGTCTCAATCGTTGTAGTCATTACACCCATCACTCTTCTTTTAAAACCCCCACTGCTATGTATTCTTCAAACTGGTCAACTAATTCTTGCTTGAAATTATGACCGTTCTCATACCTGCCAAGCATTTGATTACACTTCCAACACAATAATCCCCTTACCTCGCCGGTATTAGGATCACAATCAATATCGAAATGTCGTTCCTCCTCGGATCGGTGCTCTTTACAAATACCGCAACAGCCATCTTGACTCAAGTACATCTGTTGATATTGTTCCGGAGTTAATCCATAAAGATATTTTAATTGTCCTCGGCGTTCAACTTCTTTGCCCCGTGGTGTTCCTCGGTATTGTTTCTGGTATTTCGATTTCACTTGTCGCCCATGTTCCGAAATATTATACTTTTTCAGATATTGTTGGCGTGCGTTTCTACCCTGTTCGGAGTTACGATATTTCTTCGCTTGTCCACTCCCACATTTCCGGCACCTATCGCGTAAACCATCAGCCCGAGATCGGTCTTTGTTGAATTCGCTTATGGGCAAACTTTCTTTACAGCCGGTGCAGGTTTTAACTTTGACTTTAGTTACTCCAGTCATTACACCCATCCCAATAGTCGTAACCATAAGCATCTAATCCCGGCCAGATATTATTGTAGTAACCGCCATTATAGTAACCGCCATTGTAGTAGTTTCCATATCGCGGTTGAGTTGCCTGTACTGGGGCCGAAGTCGGTGCCGGTGCCGTGGGTAAGTAAATTATCACAGGAGGGGCGGGGGTATTCCAAATTCCAGTCGAGAATGTACGATCCACCGATGCTGAAATTCTATCATACGTTTCCGACATAGACCTTACTGGAGGTGCATATCCTATTTCTACTTGAACCGTCTGTCCGGGGAATTCGGTTGCGTCGTCAAGCCGTGCAAAGTCCGGAGTTGAGTTCCGGGCCGTGACTTTATCATATAGGTTATCCCAGTCGGTTTGATCCGGGGCCGAGTCGGTTCGACCTGAAATAAATAGTAACATTCCCATTAACAAACAAGTCAATGTCGCGGTGATTATGATGGTTTTAATTATTCTTGAATCAAACATCTTTCATATCCCTCTATACATAACTTCTTACTCTATAAGTGTTTATGACTCTTTTTTGTGTCATCGTCGCCATACATCTTCTTCAAGATTTCATCGACTTCGGCAAGATCTTTTTCGCTACCAATGATGTCAAACCCGATCTGGACACCTTCATCTGGGTTTTTGAAGTCGTGAACAGTTACGCCATTAATCTCTAACACCAAGCGTTCGGCGACATCCTCGGATAGCCCGTCGTCGATCAGCATTTCAAGATAAATTTCACGCGACATACGATATTCACAGAAGTAAGCGTCTTTGATTTTCATTTTGTTTTTCCCTTTATCGTAACAATAATAATCTTCGTGGTCGTAAAATGTTTTTAGAAACCGCTTAACCAGTCTCTTAATTTTCTGATCGGACATCTTGGGGAACCGGTTTTTGAATTCCCACTGAAATTCTCGTAACTCAGCGATGACTTTATCGACATTTTTCATTTCTCATAGCCCCTTGTCCTGTAAGGACTTACGATTTTTTAGCATGAATTTTATTATGCTCGGCCGGTGTTAGAAACTCGATATTGCCGGGTTCGTAGTCCCCGTCGTTGTCGATCCGATGTATGTGTTTGCCCCTCGGATCAACTTTTAACTCATTGATAACGTAGTCCCTGAACTTATCAAGAGACTGGAACTTATTCTGCGTGCCGCGGAGGCCATAATATTTATAGTTTGGGTTCTTAGTGTTATTACATCGCTGGTTCATACCGTTGAATATCCGCCCCAAACTACCTTCAATCGAGGCCTCATATTCACGCCGGGTCTTATGCCCCTTCTCACTCGCCCGATATTTACGCATGATTTCACAGGCGGTTTTATGCCCTTTTTTGGTCGCAAAGTATTTACGACGGGTTTCACGCCCGCGTTCTGTGTTGCGATATTTACAATCGATTTCGTGCTGACCCCCTAAAAAAACCTTGTCTTCAACTATATTATTAATACCATATCCAGTCTATCTTCTATTATCATCGCTTTGGAATAACCATTCCCTATCTATTACATAGCTGTTCGACCGAATATGGCAAAGCGATACCGCTTCTTAATATCCGTATGGACATTTTAGGCAGTTATTTTATTTCGCGGTCGTTATAATCGTCAACCCCTGTTTTGATATTTTTGCCGGGTAGGATATTTTCGTCTTGCAATAATTATGCGATTATGGTATAATGATAATATGTCGATAATAACGTATCTTAATCGAAAGGGATATTATGGAGTACAGAAATAGCTACAGCGATTATAATGATTGGTGGCGGGAAAAAATGAAACCATCAAATTCAGAGCTTATATTCGGCCTTGGTGTTGGTATGATTCTTCTTATGGTTCTTACCGCGAATTTATGGATACCAAGTATATGGCAGATATGGCATACTTAAAGCAACGGTAATACTATTTAGTTGGAAGGGATATTATGAAACTACCTATAAATTTGACAATTGTTAGTCTTGTCATTTTGGTTATTATGTTGATAGGATATGTTCTAACTGGGAACAGTATCAACCGAGTAAATACGGAATTGCTTACGACCCTTGAGCAATACTCAACACAACCTACACGGCCCTATCATATATCCAAATATAAATGGGATCAAAAGCACGCTAAGTAATACCGTCCCTGTAGTAAACAGTTTCACTATACCTTATAGCTGTAATAGGCTGTAGGGTATTTTTACGTCCACAGTTTTTATGGAGAAAAGGAGTCTCTATATCCAAACCCCCCAGGTAGTACCCTCGAACTATTCGGCCTTCGGCCTCTCATACCTTCTCTAGGACCGTCCGCCTCTCCAGATATATAATATGATAATTCGGGCTATGAGTATAATTACCTATAAGTATGTTTACTTAGGGCGGACCTCCTCCGCAGATGGATCGGTAAATGAGATCTTGAGATCTTGGGCGTGAAAAATAAAAAATAAAAAATAAAAAAATACTTGAAAAATTGATTGGACAAAGTGCCCCTAAATTGCTATGATACTATAGACGAATGAACAATTGAAAGGGGGCGTAATGCCGGATACAAAAATGTGTCACGGGCCGTGTGGCCTGGAACTCCCGTTTAGTGCATTTTACCAGAACCGGACAACGAAAGACGGCTATGGATATAAGTGTAAGAAATGTCTGAAAGAGTACGGGAAGAAGTATTACCTCAAATGTGGGGAGAGGCTGAAAAAGTACCAGAAAGAATACTGTAGAAATAACCGGGAAAAAATAACCCGGTATCAGCAAGAGTACTACACTTCTTTTATGGGTCGCTTGAGGCGTATCTTCCATAACCTGAACCACAGGTGTACTGATCCGGAGAATAAAGATTATCCTCGATACGGCGGTCGAGGTATACAGAACAAATTCAAGTCCCCCGACGATTTCAGGGATCATATCATCAACGATCTTGGTATCACAACCTTCGATCAGATAAAAGGCTTACAGGTCCATCGAACCAATAACGACAGCCATTACATGCAGGGCAATATCGAGTTTCTCACCCCCGAAGAACATGGAGAGGCACATCATCCCTGGGACTACTCTATTGGAAGTTAGGGGTATAAATACGTAGGCTGGATCGGGTCGGATGAATCGGCATGAACTCCCGGCACACGGCTTGATTAATTTATTCTAAAAACCTTTTGCCAAAACAGGTCAAATTTGCTATGTACTTATGTGGGAGTGTTATGTTCGTAAATCCTACCAGTATTGATGTGGTCGAGGTACATTCGACACGCCGATTACCCCGGACTCGACTCCCTGCCCGACCACTCTATTTTACAGAGGCCCGAGGGCTTTTTGTATAAGATGGATTTCTAAAGTATCCCCTGAATGTTCTATATAATAGTATGATTCCATAAAGGACCCCCTCATTTTATCGCCCACGAGTACCCCGAGCCGGACCAGCGAAACCCGAGATACCCAATGGACGACGTATTTTATTCTAGGTATAATCTCTTTGCTGTTTCTTTGAGTTGTATCCCGGTATAGACACGTACACGTTCGTTTTCAATGCGTGGTCGAGCGGAACCTATAGTTGATGGTAGTGTTTGCCCGAAACGTGTATGTTTCCCGGGATATTGGCCGTTACTGTCGCACCAACCCCTCCAAAGATCGAACAGTGTTGACTTGGGGACGTTATCAGCGTCAGCACCGGTAATCAGACAACACTCCGATATAAATCCTAGTATGGGGTTTGTGACAGCACGAAACAATTCAAACTCTTTTTCCGAGGATTTTGGGATCGTAAATTTATCACGTTCTCTCAGTCTTCGTAATCCCTCCAAAGCCCATGGTATTAGTTTATGGGCTGATTTCGCCATTTGGTTTTTTAGTCTGGGGTCTACACAGTCAGCGTAACAATTTGGATAGGATAGAATATTTAAACGAGACTCTAATGCTCCAGCCCCGTCTGAAATTTCAGGTATGAGATTAACCGCCATAGTGAACTTACAAGTTATTTGGACTCCGCTTCGGACCTTTTTAAACTTAGCATTAACGTCAACCGGGTCTCCACCAATTACCTGCAATAATTTCTCTAAGGCTCGATTAGCATTGCCCCGTGTCCCCTCTTTGTTTGTGTCCGGTAAAAAAGCCGCCGCTTTTCCTACTAGGGGAGCATACCCAAAATCAGTAGCTAACATCGCTAAATCTGTTGATGTTATTTGCTTAGTCCCGAGCATTGTTTCCAGAATTTTGAGCGTTGTCCCTTTCCCTGATCTTTTCTTCCCCCGAAGTAATAGCATTTTTTCATAACGTATATTGGAGGACAGATGATACCCAAACCATTCTTGGAGTAGGTCAATACAATCCTGTTGATTGTTAAAGAGTCTCTGAAAGTAATCTAAGATATCGTCAGCTTTGGATGACGGATCGAAATCGTAGGGGATTGCGTTCAAGCAGAAATATCGAGGGTTGGGTTCCGAGAAGTATTCCTCCCCCTTAAAGTATTTTTCGAGGTCGATAATTCCATTCCGGAACACTAAACAATTTTGTGGGTCCGGGCCTTTATGCCCATCTAACCATTGTGGGGGTTCCCCAGTAATAGCCGTCCATGAACTGAAAGCATCTATCACATACGAAACCATACGACTGTCGGGCCGGAATTGTGGATATATAATCTCACCCTTATTTGCTATTTTTTTATGGGTTTTATTTCTGAGGTAGGCATATATTTGCCCTCTCAAAGTGTCGTCATCCGCTTCTATATAACGCCCCTCTTTAAAAAACCATCGTGTTTTGTTGAGGTTGCGAAGAGTTAGGGTTTTACCATGAGAGTATCGGTCAGTCAAAAATGCTTCCGCGATGGTCATGGGGCTATCATCCTCTAAAATATCTGTGGGAGTTGTATCATCCCCGTGTTCTTCGATATACGCGAGTAATGACTCATGTGTGAGTTCACCTTGTTGGAACCATTTACGCAGGTCTTTGATCCCTTCGGGCGGTAATAGTTTCTGGACTAAGGAACAACTGGATCGAAGAGCATGGAAAGTTTGTTCCATCCCTGTAATCCCCACGCCACCGTCGTTCTCACCGACTACAATTACTTCCTGACCTTGTGTTAATTCAGCGAGGGATTTTATTTTGGACGCTGCGGACGGTTTACCGATTGCTGTGAAACCTAAATCAAAAGCTGCGGCTACGTCACTGTGGCCCTCGACTACTAAGATGGGGGAACCAAAGGACAGAAATACGGATTGATTGCCCCCACCAATACGCCCAACCTCTTTTCGAATATGTAGATGGCCTGAGTCTTCGATATATCGCACGGCACCCTCAGATACCCGTCCACATATAACTGCGGAGGGATCATAGGGGTCGTCTGCGGAGACGAGACACCAGTCATTCTTACCACAGATCGGGCAATTAATATCCCCTTTAGCTGGTTGCCAGTTATGCTTACCGGGTGCGTACCTCTTTACCCCGGTTTCATAATTAGGGTTTAATATATACGTAAGCCCTCGCTTGGAACCCGCGATCATTATTTTTTTACCGTTGGAGTACCGCTCTACCAGTCCCACAATCTCTCCAGTTTCGTCACGTTCCGGGGAAACCCATGATTGGTGTAGTGGATTGAAGCCGATACCGATTGTTGTTAGGGCTTTTGTCGAAACCCTTAAATCCTCGGCGAGTTCTTTTAACATTGCGGGATATACGTTTCTGGTATACCGTTCGAATTGTTCGGCGAAAGTAAGATCCGCCGAAGGTGTAGGTTGTGTTCTATTCATTTTCTGGTCCTTAAATATTACTACTAACTACTTAATTATTTTTGCCCCTTTATTTATTTGATATTCCTGATACAGTCCATCTACTTCTTACTCTCTAAATATCTTCCGCTATATGTATCATAGCCGGATCTTCTGTTTTTGCAAACTAAATATCCCCATATTATTATGATGTCGAGCCAAAAAGTAGATAACCCTTTGCTCTCGCGGAGTTTATAACTAAAGTAATTTATTTATTTTTTTTTTTTTTCCGAAACGTGATTTACTCGGTAGAGGCTTGGGATTAAATACTTTTTTGAGTCGCTTCCTAGCCCGTTTTAAAACCCAAAGTTCCTTTTCCTTTTTCTTCTCAATTACGGCTTTCTTAGCCGCAGCTTTCTTGGCCGCAATTTTTGCTTCATCCACCTTTGCTCCCGCATTTATCATGTCTTGGATTCCCTGCGGTTGTCGCTTGAGTTCCTTCGAATACTCATATTTTCTTTTCATCTGCATATTATAGTGTCCCTGTTATTTTACTATCCCGACGATTATTACTATTTACTTTCGGAGTTACAAATCTGATATTCCCCGGTTCATAGTGGCCATCATTATTGATACGATCAATCTGCAAGCCTTGAATCTGATCGATGGAAGTGATACCTAGTTCGTTAATGACATACTCCCGAAAGGCATCGAGAGATTTGAATTTATTTTGTATGCCGCGTCCGCCATAGTTTTTATAACTTATATCGTTCGGGCTGTTGCACCGCCCCTCCAAATGGTGGAATATTCGACGCAAACGACTCCCGAGAGTATTGTAATATCTCCGGATGTTTTCGCGGCTAACCCCTCGACCGTGATTCGTTTGACGATACTCCTTCGCCCGCTGACCCCTACATTTCTGACAATGACATTGTAATCCGTCTTTCATGGAGC
>SDBV01012203.1_pt1 | contig 11031 bp, 11 predicted proteins | sample 2277081 | NCBI WGS metagenome assembly SDBV01 (sample SAMN10402039, study PRJNA504765) | marine sediment metagenome | isolation source: marine sediment core GS10_PC15, 223 cmbsf | place: Arctic Ocean: Southern Knipovich Ridge | collected 2010
CGAAAGTATGGCGATCAGAAACGTTTTCGGTGAGCACGCCTACAAGCTGGCGGTCAGTTCGACGAAAAGTTCCCTTGGGCATCTTCTCGGGGGAAGCGGTGCTGTCGAGCTGGTCATTGCGGCAAAGGCAGTGGCGGATTCTGTCATACCGCCGACCGCCAACCTCGAAAACGTGGACAAAAAGTGCGATCCGGAGATTGACTACGTACGGGGGTCTGCCCGCCAGGCTGAGGTTAATGTCGCCATAAGCAATTCGTTCGGTTTCGGCGGGCACAACTGCTGCCTGGCGATCGGAAAAGTCTGACGCTTCTTGCGCAGGCTGCCTTTCGTCAGATTCAGACTTTCACTGCAACATATCCGTAATATCAGCGTCTAATTAGCTTGCAATGGTGGTGTCGGTGCACTACTATCGGGCCGCCGTGGCGTCGCATTGGCGGTGTCGCCTGCGGCAGAGGAAATATTATGGGATTCGAGATGAATATGTTTTGGGCGGTTGTCGGGCTGCTGGCCGGGCTGCTTATACTGCTCAAGGGCGCAAACCTGCTGGTTGACGGCGCGGTCGCCCTTGCAGAGAAATTAGGGATCAGTCCGCTGATCATCGGGCTTACGATTGTCGCGATGGGTACGTCGGCGCCGGAGGTTGCCGCAAGTATTAAAGCGGCACTTGGCGACAAGGGCAACCTTGCGATAGGAAATGTGTACGGCTCCAACATTGCCAATCTCGCCTTAGTGGGCGGTATTTGTGCGCTGCTTCGCCCGCTGTCGGTAAAGATAAGCGTTCTGCGGCGTGAACTGCCTGTAATGCTCATCGTTGTGCTGCTGCTGTATCCGGTTTTGGCGGACTTGTCGCTTGACAGGTTCGAGAGCGTTATCCTTCTTGTGATTTTTGTCGGCTTGATTCTTTTCACTGTTGCAGGTGCGGTTTCCGAGTCGAAGGCAAGACCCGATGAGGTCAGGCAGGTGAGCAAGCATATCCACGAAACGACCAGCCACAGTGACAAGCCGCTTGGAAAGAGCATCGTATACATCGTGCTGGGCCTTGGCGGACTTGCGCTGGGTGCGCATTTTACGGTCGAGTCGGCGATCTTTATCGGTGAAAAGGCCGGACTCAGCGATGTGGTGATCGGCCTGACGATAATTGCGATAGGGACATCACTTCCGGAGCTTATGACGTGTGTGGTGGCGGCGTTGAAAGGGCATGACGATATTTCGATAGGTAATCTTGTCGGGTCGAATGTGTTTAATACGCTGCTGGTGATAGGAACCGCCGGCGCGATCAGGCCGTTTGGAATAAACGCCCGTCTTATCGGCGTCGATTACTGGATCATGATCGCGGTAAGCGCGGTCTTTATGCTCATTGCAATCTTTTGCAAACGCATTGGACGAAAAAGCGGCGCACTTCTGTTAGTTGCGTATGGCGCCTACATGGTATACCTGTTTGTCTTCACGCGCGGTGTCTGAGAACGCCGATTGCAGGATTGAGTTTACCCCACCGAAATCACCTGCGTTCATGCCCTCAGGTGGATTGTGCGAACATTAGTGATTCGGCGAAGACCATTTGGAATTCTGCTTCGTGGGCTATCTCGACGTATTCGATTCCTGTGGCGATGGCTTTTGCGATGTTTCTGCACTGGCTGCTTACGAGGATCATCCTGGCGCCGCTGCTGGCGGCGTTTCCGACAAAATGTACTTTTTCTACGCCCACCTTAGGCAGCAGCCCGATGGCGAGTGCGCTTTCGCGTCGAATATAGTTTCCGAAAGCGCCCGCCAGGAGCACCTGCTGGATATCCTCGTCGCCTATGCCGGCTTTTTTCTGGAGGAGTTGAATTCCGGCGCGGATCGCCGCTTTTGCCAACTGTGTCTCCCGGATATCCTTTTGCGTCAGGACGACTCGCGGGTTGCCGTTGTCGCCGTTATGCACCAGTACAAAGGCGGGCTGGCCGTTCTGTTCGATAAGCCTGTCGAGAATCGGTGCGTCGAGTCTGTCCGCCAGAGCCTGCTTTTCAGCGAATCGTCCGGTCTCGTCGAGCAGTCCCAGTTCCAGAAGCACCGCCACTGCGTCGATGAGGCCGCTGCCACAAATTGTCATGGCGGGGGGACCGCCGATCACGTCCACGTCAATATCTCCGCCGTCATCGCTGGAAACAAACACTGCTTCTATCGCCCCTTGAACCGCCCTGCTGCCCTGGCTGATTCTCGCGCCTTCCAGCGCCGGGCCGGCGGCACAACTGGCGGCGTACATGTGGTCCTTTGTGCCGAGAATGATTTCTCCATTGGTCCCGATGTCCACGACGAGGGTCATTGGCTCGGTCTCATCCATGCCGACGGCAACGGCGACGGCTGTGATGTCTGAGCCGACAAAGCCGGCGATACTCTCGATGACATGAACATTGCCGCGCGGGTTGATTGCAATTCCCATTTCACCGGCATTGCGATCCTGCGCCTTGGTGGACCAGGCTTTGTAGGGCGCCTGGCCCAACTGCTCGACGGGAAAGTTCAAAAAGATATGATTCATCGTGGTATTCCCGGCCACAGTGAGCTCATAGATGTGCGATGCGGCGAGGGTCGTCTCTCGGCATAGTTTTTCAATGAGATCGTTGACACAGGATATGATGGTGTCGTGCAGTTCATTGAGGCCGCCGGCGCCTGCGGCATAGGCGATCCTGCTCACCACATCGTCGCCGTAGCGGATTTGCGGATTCTCGACTGCGGCCGTCGCCTGGCAGCGCCCGTCGGCGAGATCGACAAGCATCGCCACGACCGTAGTCGTGCCGATATCCACGGCGACGCCGAAGAGATGCTCGGCGGTCTTCAGGTCCGGGTACTGGTCATGTATGCTGGGGGCGATTTCAATCTGTCGGTCAATGCCGTGATGGAGTATCTGTTGCTCGAAAAACCTCGACTCGCGAGGGACCTCGACGGTGATATCTCCCTCGATGTGGTGCTGGCAGGCTGATACCTTGCGATCGCCGGGCTGGAGTTTGACCTGACATTTGCCACACGTGCCGACTCCTCCGCAGACGGTATTGAGGATGATGCCCGCCTGGCCGGCGGCTTCGAGGATGGTCGCCCCGGCATGGATGGATATTCGCCGGCCCTCAGGCCTGAAAGTAACCGTGAAATGCTTCATCGCAAGCCAAATCTGTCGTCAGGACAGACCCTTAAACAATGCATTCAACAGCCCTGTTTGTCGCTTAGCCTCTGCCTATTGCGGCATCGGCGAAAAAAAACGCTAATCAGTCGACAAGAGCCTGTCAGACTCCTCATCGGCTGAAAAAGATCACATACTTAATGCTGCGGACAGAATTTAGCTTATTTTATGACGCACTTTCCAACGTGCGCGCCGCTTTTTGCTTCCAACTTTGCGTCTGCGTCTGGACTTACCCATCAATGACTCCAAAAAAACAATTTTCGGTACCGGCACAAAATAGATTTCGATTCCGTATGCTATATGTTATTATAGCACAAATCAAGGACTGCTTAATTTTTTTTCTCAAATTTGGGGCAGGAAAATGATTCAGTGTAAAGACTGCGAATTCTACTCCGAAGACGACCAAGGCCGGCGAACGTTTGCGTGCGACCCTTTCAAGAACATAAAAGAACCGGACTGTCTTGCAAAATGGCAGTTATTGCGGCTGGATCTGCTTGTTGCGGCGTTTCGTGGCATGGCGGGGTTTCAGCAGAAAATGGCCCCGATGCAGGACAAGATTTTAAAATATGTCCAGAGGGAGCTTGAGGATCTGGATGAGTCCGAGAGTTGGAAGGTGGACGACGAGGACGAGGACGAGGACGAGGACGAGAACGAACCCTGCCTGTGAGAATCCGGTTAGCGGCGGTATTCAAGATGGTGATATGCATAAGGGGGTCCGATAAGATTCCTTTGACGTGGAAATCGCGGGTTTTTCACACCCCTGGCATTACTATTTTGCCGATTTCTGCAATATTGTGCTGAAATGATGCGTCTGAATCTATGGCGAACCCAGGTAAAATGGATGACAGGGAAGAGCTGAATGAGATAATTGCCGGCTGTCAGAGGCGCGACGACGCGGCGTTCTGTCGGCTGGTAGAGAGATATTCGACGCGATGTTATGGGTACTTTTATCGTTTGAGCGGCAATGCCGAGACAAGCGATGATCTGCTGAGCAAGCTGTTTATGCGGCTTGTTGAGAAGATCGGTTCATTCAAAGGCGGTTCTTTTGAAAAATGGCTGTTTACAATTGCGTCTAACATTTTTTACGACTATCTGAGGCATGAATACCGCCAAAGAAGGCTCCTGGAGGCGCGTGGCAAGCAGCTCATGGAAGAGACCCCGGCGCGTCCGACGGACAGCGAGATGGGCGACAAGTTGCAGCAGCAATTGTCAAGACTGGACGACGACACGGCCGAGTTAATTATGCTGCGGTTTTACGGGCAACTCAGCTTCAAGGAACTGAGCCAGTTGCGCGGTGAGCCAATAGGGACGACTCTTTCAAAGGTGCATCGCGGCCTGAAGAAGCTCAGAGAACTGATGGGAGGCACAGATGACTAATAAACACGACAATTTGGAGGAGCTGTTCGGGGGGTTCCTCGACGAGAGTGAGGCGCGCCAGGCGGCGGAGGATATTCGCGCCGGCGACAGCTTTCTGCACGATTATCCTGCAGTCCGACCTGATGCTCGGCTCCTCGAGGAGATCAAGGCAAAGGTCGGCGACTCGCTTGGGGCAGCAGCCCGGCGGCGGGTTTACTGGATGGGTCGGGCGGTCGCCGTTGCCGCCGCGATAATCGTTATAGCCTCGGTACTGCTCTTGCGGCCCAGCCCCGGGCCTTCTGACGTGGTTGCTCCTGGTAAGGAATTCTGGAACGCTGGGGCGATTGCGAGTCTCCGTGCTGAAATCGATGCGGTTGTGGACACGATGATTTCCATCGGCACCGATGAATCCGGTTTCGACGAAGGTGCAGGCGATTTTGCCGAGGCGGAGTTGGAAGAACTGGAAATGGTTGCGATGAACGATGACTTTTGGAAGGGATAATCCAATGGTTATGAAGATAATGCGCATATGCCTTTCGGCGGCTGTTTTGGGCGTGGTTGCGGTGCCGACGTGGGCTGCGGCGGGTTCGGATAAGACCGACGCGTTTGAGGGCATATGGACAGAGGACCTGGATCGAGAATCCGGGCGGGCGGAATTGAGCAAGGAGCGGCTTGACCAGATCATCAAGTATGCGTCAGAGGGCAAAGCGGATGAGGAAAAACGGCTGCGCAAGCTCTATGCCGACGACCAGCCGAAGTTCTGGGGCGAGGTACGGGAGTTTTTTCACCGGAATCGGCCGTCGGGTCCGAACGGGCAGCGTCCGCGGGGCGGCGGACGATGGCGGGAGCGATTGCAGAAGCAGCATGATGAACTGTTAGCGTTGATCAAGGAACACCGTCCGGAGCGGGCCAGGAAGCTGGCCGATCTGCGTGAAGGCGACGCTGATAAATACTTCAGGGAGTTTTCAGCCCAGCGCAGGATATGGGGACCGGTATTGGAGGCCAGGAAGAAAGGCGCTAAAAAGCTTGCGGCGCTGCTCATCAAAGATATCGACCTGGTGGAGGATCGCGACGCATTGCTGCGGGAGATTCATGGTGCCGACAAAGGGCAGCGGGCGAAACTGATCAAAGAGCTTGAGGGGGTTATTGGCAAGCGTTTTGACCTGATCCTGAAGAAGAAGAAGCTGCAATACGAGGCGTTGCGGAGGAGGCTGAAGCGATTGCAGGAAGAACTCGAACGCAAGCAGCAGGAGCTTGAGAAGCTCACAGGCAGCAAGAAACAGGCCATCACCAATCGCGTCAATGAATTGGCGCCTAAGGAAAAGACCAACTGAGAACAGGCGGACTGGATAGTCTGTAAGAGCCTCGTGAAATCACGGGGCTTTTTTTTGGTCAGCGTTTCTGCTGCTGTTCGCGCTGGGTTGCCTCGCGCAGGACGGTCTTTTCCCTGCGTGTGAGGCTGTTGACGCCGGATTCGTGAACCTTGTCGAGTATCCGGTCAACCTCGGCCTGGAATTGTTGTTCATTCTGTATGCGGCGCTGCCAGGCGCCTTTCTTCTGCTGCATCGCCCTGCCTTCGAACCATGGTCGCCCCTTAACATACAGGAACCCGCAGAGAGCGCCGGCCAGATGCGCACATTCACCGCCGGCGTTGTCACCCCTGAGAAAGTTGAGGATGCTGATCCCGATGAAAAGACCGGCTATAACCGCTAAGGATACGGGAAATACGAAGGCCAGGAGGACCCGATTTTTCGGATATAAAATTGCGGCGCCCACAATTACGCCGAAGATGGCTCCCGATGCCCCGACCATAGGTGCGGCGCCCAACAGACCGATACCCACAAGAACCGGGTACACAATGCCACCTGTCATCCCGCAAACCAGGTAGAATATGAGAAATCTCCTGCTGCCGAAATTCCTTTCCAGCATAGAGCCGAAAAAGTACAACACGATCATGTTCATCAGCAAGTGCGTCGTGTCGGCATGAAGAAACTGGTATGTTATCAAACGCCATATCTGGAGGGTCATACCGAGCGTGGCCGGAAAAACCGAACCGTACAGCATAAAATAGTTGACCGCTCCCTTGTTAAAGAGTCCGAAAAGAAGCGACTCGATGAGGAAGACACCGATGTTGATAATCAGGAGCCATTTGACGGCGGGCGTTATGCGCGGCAGCATGAAGCGCATCTGTGGGCCGCCGGGGCCCCGATAATCGCTATGTGTGTAATCCCTATCGTATATTCCCATAAGATGAACTCATTATTCGCTAAACACAATCGTTGAGAATCTATATAATATCGGCAGAATCGCTTACAGTTCAACGGGAAATTCGAGAAATGGAAAAATTTGCGTTCTTACAGGACCAACTGGACTCGCTGGAGGCGGGTGATCTGCTGCGAACGCTGCGATGCATTCGCTCGGCGGCGGGCCCGACGGTTATGGTCGACGGCGATAGTCGAGCCAAGGTGAACTTTTGCAGCAACAATTATCTCAATATCGCCGCTGATCCGCATGTAATGCAGGCCGTATCGCAGGCTGCGCGTGAGTGGGGGTACGGGGCGTCGGCGTCCCGCCTGATTTGCGGCACGATGACTCCGCACGTCGAACTCGAGGAGCGATTTGCGGCTTTTGTGGGAAAAGAGCGATGCGTGATGTTTCCTTCCGGGTGGATGGCGAATGAGGCTGTGCTGCGCACCATCCCTCAAAAAGGCGATCTTGTCCTGATGGACAAGGCCGATCATGCGTCTATCATCGATGCGGCTAAGGCGGGTGAGGCGACGTTTCGCACGTGGCGAAGAGATAACCCGGCCAGGCTCAGGAAATTCCTGGCCGACGGCGCATACCGACGCAGGTTCATCGTCACCGAGAGCGTTTTTTCCATGGACGGCGATACAGCGGACCTTGAGTTGCTGGTTGAGTTGAAAAACGCATACGATGCCATTTTGATCGTGGACGAGGCACATTCGGCAGGCTGTATGGGCCCGACGGGCGCAGGGTTTGCGGAAGAGCGGGGTCTGCTGGAGCAGGTCGACATCATGATTGCGCCTTTGGGCAAGGCTTTCGGGGCGGCAGGCGCAATGGTGGCCGCGAACCGGACCGTTGTCGACTACCTGATCAACAGGGCAAGGGCCTTCATCTACACGACGGCGCCAACGCCTGTCAACTGTGCCGCGGTTATGGCCGCTCTTGACATTGTCCAGTCTGAGCCGCAGCGGAGAAGGATGCTTGCCGACAATGCGGCATACCTGCGAAACCGCATGACCGAGTGCGGACTGGATATCGCAAACAGTTGCTCGCACATTATCCCGGTCATCATCGGCTCTTCGAAGGACGCACTGGCGGCATCAGAAGCGCTGTATGAAAAGGGCTTTCTTCTGGTGGCGATCCGGCCGCCAACCGTGCCGGCGGGTTCGGCAAGACTGAGAATATCCGTGCAAAGCCGGCATACACAAGAGCAGATGGATGCATTAGTTGATGCGCTCAAAGAGGTGGTCAGGGATTAGCGCGTATTTGTCATTCCGGAGAAGTGCAGATGCAGGACGGGGCTTGCCCCGCCATTGGCGACCAGGAGCCCCCTACTGGCCAGGGAGTCCCGCAGGATGAATAAACAGGTAACCGTCCCCTGTTTTTGGCAAGCGGCTATTGATAATGATTATCGTTATCACTACTAAATAGGGGACGGTTACCTGTTTTTCCCATCAAGACGCCTGATGGCACGGCAAGTTCATTGGCCGAGAACCAAAAAACACCTTTACGTTTTGCCGTGGGGCTGATGTGGCATTCTATATCATCCTCGCAAGATTGCCTCGACTAAGCAGCAAAGAGTTCTGTGGGTAGGCCCGATGGGTAGCGATTGCGGTGGGCTAAGAGCCCACCCTACTGAGTGTTAGCCGGCGCCGGTTTTGCGGGTTTTGCTCTCAGGGAGGTGATGAAAATGATGAGGCCTGTGGCGGCCAGATAGATGGCGAGGCTTTGCGATACGGTCCAGCCGTCATTGAGTGACCACCAGTCGTTTCTGAAGGGGTTGTCCTCGCGAATCGACTCGAGCAGGAAACGCATGGGCCCGTAGAGCATGAACATCAGGCCGAGTGTGCAGCCGGGCCGGCGGATCCCGAATTTGTGCCAGAACGTGTAAAGAATCAGGCACAAGACAAGGGCGTCAGCGGAAGAATACAGTTGTGTGGGGTGGATGGCAACGGCGCGGTGTCTGGTCCTTACGGCAAGCTTCTGGGCGTCGGTGAGCAGTTCTTTTGGTTTGAGATATGCCCTGTATTTGTCGGCCTCGGAGACGCTGGACCACGTGTTGGCATCGGCGCCGTCGAAGTAGCCGAAATACTCGGCGGGCAGGTCAAGACGGGGCTCGGCGCGATTGCGGCCGGGGTCCGGCTTGACCTGTGTCAGGTATGGCGGACTGCCGTATGGAAATGTCACGGCGCAGAACAAATGCGTGGGTTGACCAAAACAGCAGCCATTGAGGAAGCAGCCTATTCTGCCGAACGCCAGGCCTAACATCAGGCCTATCGCCAGAATGTCAAAATAGCGCCTCAGCGGGAGTTTGTTCCAGAGCAGATACACAAAGATGACCACGATTGCAAGCAGTACGCCTCCGAGGAAGACCAACCCCCCCTGCCAGACGGCAAAGACACTCCAAAAATCACCTTTGAACTGCGAATAATTGTCCACGACAAAGAATATCCTTGCGCCAATCACGCCTGCAATGAGTGCATAAAGGGCGACATTGGTAATGTGGTCGGGGTTCTGGCGGGCGCGGCGGCTGATGTGCCGCATCAAGAGGACGGCCAGGAGGAATCCTATCACCATCATCAGGCCGTAGCTTTTTACCGTGATATGGATGACGGGCAGTTCAAAGAGTTCGGGAAACATGGGCTTATCTCATAAAATCCGTTTAATTCTGTTGTGTTCGTCCGGGACCACAATTTTTGGTTTAAGTTTTGCGACCTCATCCGGCGTGTACCAGGCGAAGTTTATGAAAATGACAATGTCACCGGGGCTGAACATCCTTGCCGCGGCGCCTAAAATTTCAACCTTGCCCGAGCCCGCCGGTGCGGGTACGACATAGGTTTCGGCGCGGGAGCCGTTGGTGACGTTGGCCATCAGCACCGCCTCATACGGCAAAATGCCTGCCGCTTCCAGCAGGTCGGTGTCGATTGCGACGCTGCCGGGGTAATCGACCTTGGCTGCGGTTACCGTAGCCCGATGTATTTTGCCTTTTAACGCTTTTATCAGCATCGAATCAATTCTTTCTCCAAAAGAGATTGACGCCTGTTATAGAACACAGTCGTTTTATTATACCGGCTCTTATTGTTTGTTCAAGTCCACTATTATATTGTCTATCAGTCGTGTCGTTCCAACCGTTGCCGCCAGGGCAATAAGAGCCCTGCCGGTGATTGTATCGAGTTCGGCCAGCGTCTCAGGGTCGACGATGCTTACGTATTCCACCGCCAGTTTCGGCGCCGATTGCAGGATCTCGTTCATGGCGGCTATGATCTGTCGGCTGTCGCGGACGCCCTGGCGAAGGAGTTGGCGCGCTCTCGTCAGTGCCTTGTACAGCAGCAAGGCATCTTTTCGCTGTTGTTCATCAAGGTATTTGTTGCGGCTGCTCATCGCCAGACCGTCTTTTTCGCGAACGGTGGGGCAAATCTCGATTTCAAGCGGCAGATTTGTGTCGGCAACCATCCGCTTAATCACAATCGCCTGCTGGGCGTCCTTTTGCCCGAAGAACGCGACATCCGGCCGGACGATGTTGAACAGCTTATTACATACGGTCGTCACCCCCCTGAAGTGTATCGGGCGAAATCGGCCGCACAGCGGCGTCGTTAATTCGTCAACGGTTACCCAGGTAATATTGCGGCTCGGATACATCTGGCTTACGTCCGGGGCAAAAATAAGTTCTACACCGGCGGCGGCGCAAAGGCGGCTGTCGGCTTCGAGGTCGCGGGGATATTTGTCAAGGTCTTCATTGGGTTCGAATTGTGTCGGGTTTACGAAGATACTCACGACGACGTAGTCGCACTTTTGTGCGGCGGTGTCGATCAGTGACATGTGGCCGGCGTGCAGGGCGCCCATCGTGGGCACAAGACCGATACGTTTGCCATCGCGACGGGCCTGCTCCACGCGGCTTCGAACCACTGCTATTTTTCCGGTCATTTCCATGTGTAATGCCTCACTTCATCGGCCAACATGTTGACCTGGGCTGGGTCCGTACAATTAAACCGGCCGGCGTCCATCCGAATCACAGGACATTTGCGCCATCCGGCAAACAACCGGTCATAATCCCGGGCAAAAGCCTCCAACGCAGGCAGGTCGATATCTTTTTCATAAGGACGATTTCGCGAATCGATCCGTCTGAGGCACGCGGCCGGCGAATCATGAAGATAGACCGCCAGGACGGGCTCTGCAACAGTGGCGACGACGGCGGCGTGTGCGGGCGCGTATGAGTCCAACTGGTCGGCTGCAAGTGTCCTTGTTGCGTAGATCATTTCCTTGTCGAAGACATAATCGCT
>SDBV01012204.1_pt1 | contig 11031 bp, 9 predicted proteins | sample 2277081 | NCBI WGS metagenome assembly SDBV01 (sample SAMN10402039, study PRJNA504765) | marine sediment metagenome | isolation source: marine sediment core GS10_PC15, 223 cmbsf | place: Arctic Ocean: Southern Knipovich Ridge | collected 2010
TTAGTTTTTTTTATTTTTTTTGTTTTTATTTGACTTTAACGTAACATTTTCGACCTCCGTCCCTCTTGTCCCTTGTCCTTATATAATTAGATCTGTCATTGTCCCTGTCCAGTCTTGACCTCCGTCCCCAAATAAAATTTGCAAATAAAATTTTTTTCTTTGTGCTGATATTTACAGAAAATTATGTGCGAAAGTTGAGTAATATACTATTAAATCCAATAATTTTATTTTTTTAACAAGATTATTATTACTTAAACGCAGAAGGCGTAGAAAGTATAAAAAAACTAAAAATTCTTTCTCTGCGTTCTCTGTGGTTTAAAAAACTACTTGTTTTAAATATTAGTTGCAGCTCTACTGCCATATGTATTTAAGGATATAGAAACTAATTAATATATTAAAGGTATTAATCTATATTTTACTTTTTTCATATAACTGCAATATATACTGGATTCCTTTAAAACAGATTCTTCTGCGTAGATGCGGATTACAGCAAATGGAACCGCAAGAACAATTGTAATAATTGATAAAATAGTTAAATTAGATAAGGCACATGCAGCTATCATAATAAATTCACCTGCATACACAGGATGACGGACAATTCTGTAAGGGCCTTTAACAGAAACATCCCTTAGGACAGGAAGTATTGCAAAATTTTTTCCAAGAAAACAAAAACTAATAAGAGCTATTATAGCACCAAGCAGAAAAATTATCTGTGCATACCATGGCCATATGTGCGGTAAAGCAGATAATTTAAAAGCTATCCCTGCATTTAATAATGAAGGAAGGCTTAACAGAACATGACGCAAAACGGTTTCTTTTTTAGCACTTATCCTTCGAAAGATTAGAACACCTATTGCAATATGTAAAACTGCAATAACTACCCGGACAATGGTAAAACGGTCTTCCGCTTTAGAATATAATATTCCTAAACAGGCCCAACTCAAAAATGATAAACCTAAAAATATATTAAATATCTTTTCTATAACAGAATCAGTAGAATCTATCAATAAAACGAAAATCCCCAGTTAAAAGTAGCACTAAGAATATTTAATAATACAATAACACCAATAGAAATCAGTATGCTAATAATTCTTTTGTTCATAAGTTCCTCCTAAATCTGAAAAAGCAAGCAATTACTTATATTTTAAAGAAATCATTTTAGAACTGCAAGTATTAATAATCATTAAAAGGAAGTATTTTAGAACTGTCGTCCAGTTCTGCATCTTCTGCCATATTGTCTCTGGAATTAATATTTACAATAGTAACTTCATCCGGATTATTTTCCGGCACAGGAGCTTTTATTGCTTCTGCCTCTTTAACAGATAAAGGTTTAATCTCTGCGGCTGTACTAGTGGCTATATTGCCGGATTCCTTTATTCTTTTGTTTAATTCATCGAGGCGTAATCTTAAAGTAGATATAGTCCGTTCTATCCTCTGTTTTTCTGCTTTTAAAGCCTGCACAGGATTTTTCTCTTCCTGTTTGGATAAAAACTGCATTTTTACCATGTCTGGGCTTTGTCCACTCAGAAGTGCAACCTGGGCTTCTTCTCTTTTTTCATTGTCACCAATTCTTGTTAATACACGCATGTTTTCAAATCCGACCCGCTCATCCAGGTTCATGTCAAATGTCTTCATTATTGTATTGGCGCTGGTACGTGGTAGATTTAGGATTCTATCAATATAGTCTTCAAAACTAGCATGATATTTATCACAAAGTTCACGCGCCCTTCCCAAAAGTCTTCCAAACTCTTTCATAAGCCCGCCGTTTACTCTTAGGATCTCGTTCTTAATTTTTTCTGTTAACTCTTTAAACGCATCATTAGAATCGAAAACACTTTTATACAGGCCCAATTCCTCAGCTTTAAAAAGAAGTGTGTGAAATGTATGCCAGAATTTGTTTGCGTGTGAGCGTGTGGAAATTGGGAGGGAGGATTCGGAAAACTGGATATGATGGGCATACTCATGTATTGCCGTATACATAAGTTCATCTTCTGTTGTAAAGTTCTTATTATGTATGATTATTTCTCTGCTTTTTGTTTTATATAGGCCGTCTACTTTTTTACTTTCTTTGCCGGAAAGTATCACAGAAAAGTCTTTATCGGTAGGTTTTATCTGTAATAATTTTTCCTTTATCTGTTCATTATTCATTTTAATTTACTGTCTGCTTTTAACAAAGAATATCCGCAGCAGCTCTGTTTTTAATAAAATGCCCCTGCAAAAACAGGGGCATTGATTTACAAATTCCAAACCTTAGTCATTACCATACATATCATATAAGTAATTAAAATATTCTGCATCTGTAGAAAGGGTTATGATAAAATTCGGCATAGTCCTTTTATAAGATTCTATAGTACGCCAAAACTCAAAAAAGCTTGTATCTTGCGAATATGCTTGTGCATATATATCTGTTGCTTTTGCATCTGCATCACCTTTAATTTCTTCTGCCTCTTCATATGCTTCTGATATTTTTATCTCAACATCAGCATCAAGTTCACTTAATATCCTTATTTTTTCACCTTCACCAATAGAACGTTTTCTTTGTGCAAGCTGGTTTCTTTCCTGAATCATTCGAGAAAAAACACTTTGTGTGAGAGCATCAGAATATTTAATCTGTCTTACTATAACATCAATCAATTCAATACCGAATTTATTAATTTCACCATCGATCATCTTAGCTCTTGCAGCAATTAGCATTGCTTCTGAGAGCATTTCCCTGCCCTTTTCTATTCTAAGAGCGTCTATACTTTCCGGATCCGATAATGCAACTTCTAGTAAAAGCTCACCTATTTCAGCTGTTACATCTGTTTCTAATAATTCGGCTGCTTCTACATCCTCTGTTATGTGTATTATTTCTTCTTTTATTCCTTCCAATTTATCATAAATAGCATTAGTAGATCTTAAAGCTTCTATTAAAAAGTTGCCTGATATTACATTTTTTACACTGGATTCAATAACATCATCGAGCCTCGATTGAGCACTTTCTTCAGTAAGAACAGATCTGTAAAATAATTCAGGATCCACAATTCTCCATCTTGCAGTAGTATCTACTACTATAAACTGAGATTCAGGTTCACGAGAGGGAACTTCCTGAGGATCTCCGTCCCAGGCAAGAATTTTTGTAGGATACTTTATAACATTATCAATTACAGGCATTTTAAATTTAAAACCTGCTTTTATCTGTACATCCACTATTTCACCAAAACGTATTACTATGCATTGATAACCTTCGTCTAATATATAAAAAGGCCCCGCTAAAGCAATTAATATTCCGATAATTCCGATTACAACTAAGACGACAATTACTTTTTTCATCTATTTGTACCTCCATCTGTTAAAGCTTTGAAAGGAATAAAGTTGGAAAGGTTTTTATCTATCAGGTCGGTATTTTCTATACTGCCAAATACTTCCTCGATCATTTCTATATAAAGCCTTGTACGTGTTACACTCGGCGCTTTTCTATACTCTGCATACACTGCACTAAATCTTGCAACATCACCATTAGCTTCATTTACACGTTTCTGAGCATAACCATTTGCTTCAGCAATTATGCCCTGTGCAGTTCCTTCTGCCTCTTCTATAGCCTCATTATACAGCTGCTTACCTTCATTTATAGATCTTTCACTGTCCTGATCTGCTTTATTAAGGTCTTCGAAAGCATCTCTAACAGGGCCTTTTGGAGGAAGTACATTTTTAAGAGCTACAGTACTCACATTTATACCAAGATTATAATTATCAAACATCACATTCATCATGATTCTGCCTTGTTCCTCTATTTCTGTTCTAGATGTTGTAATAATTACATTTATAAGCCTGTCACCAACAAGCTGATTTAAAACAGATTGGGATACATCCCTTATCATCCTTTCCTGGTTACGCACATTAAACAGCCATGCAACTGGCTCTACAATCCTAAACTGAACTACCCATTGAACATCTACAATATTTTTATCTCCGGTAAGCATTATGGATTCATGAGGATAATTTTCCGAATAAACTGTTTCTATTCCGGCAGATTCAGTCCTAAAGCCATATTCCATTTTTAGTTCACTTTCTGTTGGAACATTATAGTTTTGCTCTATACCAAAGGGCATTTTAAAATGCATCCCCGGCGCATGCAGAATCGGATGTTCTTTACCATCGGCACCCACATAAGTTTGTAATTCACCTAAAATCAGTATAACTGCCTTTTCATTTGGTTCTACAGTATAAACACTGGTTGCAACAACTGAAATTACGGCTATAGCAACAATAATTATAACAATAACCGTAGGACTCAGCTTTGGTAAGTATTTGTTTGGATCAAAACCTTCTGACATATTTTCTCCTTTTATCTTAGATTTGAAATTACAGGATTAAAACTTAAAAGTAAGAAATATTATTCTAAAACATTTTTACCTGTAATTTTTAATATTTTCATTTCTGAATTTATTTTTAAATTATCTTTATAATAATTCCAAGTTCATGTCTTCGTCAAGGAAGAAATTCTCCAGGCTGTTTGCAATGTTTAGGTTTTTTATATTCCAGGCTGCAAAATAGAACCGGAATTATAAATATTTTTTATATAAGGAAGCCAGCTATGATAAAAGTCAAGAACCTTTATGCAGCAATCAGCAATTATAAATATGGATTCTAATAAACTTTTTTTGTACAAAATTTAATTATTTTAAATGTTTAGACACAGATTAACAGCATTTAAAAGGATTTTTATATAATATTTGTATAAATTTTATTTAATCCGCGTTAATCCTGTAAATTGTATATTAAAAGTATAATTATTTTTTATAATATATTTTCATATTGAGAATTGCTGTGCAGCAATATTCTTTAAACATATAAAGTTAAAACATTTTTCAAGAATATTTTAATTTTGATTATAAAGGTTTATATACAGTTACATATAAGTTTATCATCATCCTAATAAACATACATGACTCTGATTTTATATATTTTTTGTTTATACTGAAGTTAGTAAACTAAAAAAGATAAAACAACTAGAAACAACGTCCGTTTTTCCTGCTCTCCTGTCTTCCTTATAAATTTATTAAATAAGCTTCGTTAACATCCTCAGTTTAGCTTTATAATTAATTAATTTTCATACCTAGCAAGAAAAATATTTCATTATATCTTTTGAACTCTTACCCCTTAAGATAATTAATATTAATATTGACTTTATTAAGGGGTTATTAGTATTTTATTAATAACATAAAAGCAGGAGATATGATATTGAAAAAACAGATTGGGAATTGCCCTGTATGCAGCGGAAACATGATAGTTTCCGAATATTCATGTATAGAATGCAATACAAAGATAAAAGGAAGTTTTAGCAGGTGCGAATTATGCAACCTTCCAAAAGAACTGCTCCACTTTGTAAGAACTTTCTTAGGCTGTCAGGGAAACATTAAAGAAGTAGAGCGCGAACTTGGAATGTCCTACCCTACGGTAAAATCCAGGCTTTCAAAAATAAACAGGATGCTGGATATTGAAAATTTTTCAAAATATGTGGCAGCCCAGAACAGACTGGATCTTCTAAAAGGCTTTAAAGAAGGAAAAATCTCCATGGATGATGTATTAAACAATCTTTAGATATTTTTACAAGGAGGAAATATGGAAAATATTAAAGAAATAAACTTAGATATAAACAAACCTATTTTTATTCAGGGAAGTAACAGTAATTTCAAAATAACAGGGGAAGAAATTGAAAAACCTTTTATTGATTATACAGGTTTTAATACTGCAGAAAAGATAGAAGATTTCTATGAAATATTAGAAAATGACAAAACAACGATTACTATAAAAACGGATTTTGAATTCAAGAGCAAGCATACTATCAATTTTCACTTTCCAAAGGATAAAAAATACAATTTAACTGCAGAAACAAATAACGGAACAATTACGTACACAAATTTAAAAGGCAGATTAGAAGCAAATACACGAAACGGTAAAATTGAAATGGAGCAGCTTACAGGCACAATCACAGCAACTTGTGCAAATGGATCTATAAGCTGTAAGAACTTAGACAGCTCAATTAATTTTTCATCTGCAAACGGAAGGATTTCGGTAAGAGAATCTGCGATCCTGGGAGATTCTTCAATAAAAAGTGGAAACGGACGTATATTCTTACAGGTTAATCCTCCTCCAACCGGCACTTTAAGTATATTCTCCGGTAACGGGAAGGTAAGGCTTGCACTCCCGGAACATGGGAATTACAGCATCCAGGTAAAAACAAAAGGAAGGCTGTTTAACAATCTCGATGAATGTTCTACTCGAACCGAAGATGAAGCTACCATTATTCAGAAAGGAGAAGGAGGATTTAGCTTCTTAATACAGAACTACAGAGGCGGTGTTGCCTTAATGAAATATCAGGACTTTGATTCAAAGATTGATGAAGGGCCGGAGGACTTTTTTGAAGGTTCGCCATTTGGTGATTTCTTTAATGGAGTGTTTAGATGCTTTGAACCATCGGGACATGGGGCTCGCGGACGAAAAGGCTTTGAAAGCGAAGTATCAGACTTCTTTAATAATATGGTGAAATTCGGTTCCAAGTTCGGAAAAATGGGAGAAGAGATCTCCAGAGAATTCACAGAATCTACACATACAAATAGAAATGAAGGTGAAATTAGAATTGTGCTCGAAATGCTTCAGGAGGGCAGAATTACAGCAGAGGAAGCAGAAAAACTTATCAATGCCATTAAAACGAGTAAGAGCAGACGGTAAGTGTAAAAAGTTAAAACTGGTAAAGCCTAATAATGAAGGTGATATTCTTATTCCAGATGAAGATATTTTCCAGGATTTACCAGAATATAGTTCTGGTATTCAAAAATCAATTGTAAAAACATCAACTAAATGGCAAGGCGGAATCGTCCGATATCAGATTAGAGATGATGTTTATGATGAGCAAAAAATTCGTGATGCAATTGCACATTGGGCATCAATTAATGTTGATATTACATTTATTGAACAGGCAGGAGCAGATATTATTTTCATAACTTCAAGTGGCTGTGGCTCCTACGTTGGAAACGTTAATTATATAGGCGAACAACCAATCTGAATTGCAAACTGGAACTGTTTTACACGAGACAAGTGAAAATTTTGATTTTGAATGATTTTGCTGATATAAACCTGCATCTTTTTTATGCTTACCCTATTAAGATAAAATATTAGTAATATATTAATCAACTACGAGGCTATCCAAAAAGTCGATTACAACTATAGCTGCCCACCATTTATTGTAAAAATGACTTATTTTGCATATTAATATTGGATAATAAAGAGAATCCAACATAATTAATTTCTTAGACTATCAATTTGATTCAACTTAACAACGAGCTTGGGCAAGCACACACTTGACTCACTTCATGTATTAGAATTATAGTTAAACACTATGAAAAAAATACTAATTACATCGGCACTCCCATATGTTAATAATATTCCCCATCTGGGAAATCTTATTCAGGTGCTTTCTGCAGACGTGTTTACAAGATACTGCAGGTTACGCGGTTATGAAACACTTTATGTCTGCGGCACAGACGAATATGGAACAGCAACTCAAACAAGGGCAAAGGAAGAAGGAATTACACCAAAGGAACTATGTGACAGATATTTTACGATCCATAGTGAAATTTATAAATGGTTCAATATATCTTTTGACAGATTCGGAAGAACATCAACACAGCATCATACGGATATTACACAGGATATATTTTTAAAACTCGATAAAAACGGTTATATAAACAGAAAAAAAATAAAGCAGCTTTTTTGTGAAAAGTGCGATATGTTTCTTGCAGACCGTTTTGTAATTGGGACATGCCCTCATTGCGGGTATGAAGATACTAAAGGTGACCAATGCGAGGACTGCGGCAAACTATTAGAAACAATAGAACTCATAGATCCGAAATGCAGTACCTGTGGAGTTTCTCCTATAATAAAAGAAACGGATCATCTTTATATTGATCTTCCGGCAATACTTCCAAAATTAGAAAAATGGATAAATGAAACAAGTACAAAAGGGTTCTGGGCAAACAATGCAGTACAAATGACCAGGGCATGGATACGCGACGGCCTTAAGGAAAGATGCATTACCCGTGACTTAAAATGGGGCATACCGGTTCCAAAGGACGATTACAGAGATAAAGTATTCTATGTATGGTTTGATGCACCAATAGGTTATATTTCCATTACAGCAAACCACACAAAGGATTGGGAAAAATGGTGGAAAAATCCGGACGAAGTAAAACTCTACCAATTCATAGGAAAGGACAATATACCATTTCATACTGTAATATTTCCTTCATCTTTAATAGGCTCCGGTGATAACTGGACAAAACTTTACCATATGTCATCTACAGAATATTTAAACTACGAAAACGGAAAGTTCTCAAAAAGCAAAGGCACAGGTATATTCGGTAATGATGTAAAAGAGACAGGAATTCCTGCAGATGTATGGAGATTCTATATTTATTATAACAGGCCGGAAAAAAGTGATACCCAATTTATCTGGGAAGACTTCCAGCTGATGGTAAACGGTGAGCTTATAGGAAATCTTTCCAATCTTGTAAACAGAACACTAACTTTTATATCAAAATACTTTGATGGTGAGCTTCCGAAAGGCGAATTAAGCAAAGTCTTTACGGAAGAAACAGAAAAAATAAAGCAGAAAATAGCAGGTAACCTGGAAAAAGTAGAAATAAGAGATGCATTTAGAACGATATTCCAGCTTTCCTCTATGGGAAATAAACACTTTCAGGACTCTGAACCATGGAAATACGTTAAAGAAAACCGGGAGAAGATATTCGGCTTAATGAACGATCTGGCATACTTAATAAGGGACCTTGCTATTTTTATTTATCCCTATATGCCGGAAACTGCAGAGAAAATAGGCACTATGCTTGGAATAAAAACACTTAAATGGGATGACCTTAGTATTTCTAAAGGCATTTCAAAAATAGAACCGCCAAGTCTACTGTTTAAAAAACTCGAAGAAAAAGAAATAACCGGATTTAGAACAAGATTTTCCGGAAAGCAGGAAGAACGCAAGTCTGATTCCGAGCAGTTTTCTTCCAGAGTCGATTTACGAATTGCGCGAATAGAAAGTGTGGAGCGTCATCCAAAGGCGGACAAACTGTATATAGAAAAAATAGACCTCGGAACAGAAAAAAGGCAGATAGTTTCCGGGCTTGTACCATACTATACGGAAGATGAGCTAATCGGAAAAAATATAGTACTTGCATACAATCTGAAACCTGCTAACCTGCGGGGCGTTCTAAGTGAAGGCATGCTTCTTGCTGCAGAAAATGATGATACCGTAGAAGTTGTATTTGTAGAACATGCAGAACCAGGAGACAGAGTAGTTTTAGAGGGAAACGAAGATAAAGAAAAAACAGAAAAAAAAGAGATAACTATTGATGAGTTTTTTAATATTCCAATCAAAGTTAAAAACCATGTTCTTGTTATAGATAACAAACCCCTTGTCGCACATGGTAAACAGGTAGTATCATGGCAAGTTAAAAACGGAATAGTAGGATAAAACAATACCCGGACTACTAAAATAACATGACAATTACCGTAATACAGAAAAACGATCTTGATACAAATAAAGAACTGCTCCAGACCGGATACTGGGCAGAATTCAAAGAGCAGTTTGGATGGAAAGCATATTGCTTCAAAATAACCAGCTCTTATTTTACTGATTTTAAAGTACTTATTTTATTAAGGAAAATACTTAAAAATCATTATATTGCCTACTCGCCATTCCCTCTCGAAATGGAAAGCCAGACATCTGAGCAAACAAATAAATCTGCAGAACTTATTAAACAGATATCAGCAGAAATCCGTAATCATCTACCTAAAAAAACTATTTTTATTCGTTTTGATCTGCCCTGGAATACAAAAGGCAAAGGAAATATTCCGACATCATTAAATACTGAAAAACATTTTAAAAAAACATCCATATATATACAGCCATTAAGTACTGTTTTGCTGGATATAGCTTCTGATGAAAAAGAGATATTGTCTGCTATGAACAAAAAAACACGATATAATATAAAACTTGCATTTAAAAAAGGTGTCAAAATAATCGAATGCGGAGCAGAAAGACTGGAGGAATGGTATAGTCTTTATGAAGAAACAAAACAAAGAGACAAAATTGCTATTCATTCTTTAAATTATTATAAGTCTGTTTTTAGAACTTCAGAAAGTTATGGTGAAAATTCACCGGAATTTATATTACTGCTCGCAAAAATTGATATCGAGGCAGATAACGAAGTAGATAGCAACGCGGATAGAGAGACAAGTAGCGAGGTAGATAATAAAATAGTAGCAGGCATTATTGTAGGGATTAGAGGTACGCGGGCATACTACCTCTATGGTGCATCTTCAAATAAAAAACGAAACTTCATGCCCAATCATGCGCTTCAATGGCGTGGAATACAGATTGCAAAACAAAAAGGCTGTGAAACATATGATTTTTGCGGAATCCCTTCTGCAGAAGACCCTTCTGATCCCATGCATGGTTTGTATAGGTTTAAAACCGGTTTCGGAGGCACGATAATTAATCGTTTTGGATGCTATGATTATATTTATAGAGGCTTTTTTTATAGATTTTTCAGTCTTGCAGAAAACCTGAGGAATTTCTATTACAAGTTTTTTAAGAAAATTTCTGGTTAAAGCAGGAACACCGATTACACAGATTTTGATGTACAAAGTTGTACGAACATCGCAGGAAACAGGGATGTTGGGAGGCGATGGATTACACCGATTATCATTTCCAGTTTGTTTGATTATCAGTAATTGAACAACAAATGGCCGCGAATGAACACGAATAGATACTCAATCTACTCTCTTTAAAATCTTTACTTTAACAATATATTTTTAATAATTAATTTGACAAAATTATCCTGTTGTAGTATAATTACAACAGGAAGTATAAAAGGAGCACAAAATGAAATTTGGAGAATTTATGAGGTTAAAACGCCTGGAAAATGAATTGTCTCTAAGAAACCTTGCAAGGCAAACAGGCATCGATGTTGCTTATCT
>SDBV01012205.1_pt1 | contig 11031 bp, 5 predicted proteins | sample 2277081 | NCBI WGS metagenome assembly SDBV01 (sample SAMN10402039, study PRJNA504765) | marine sediment metagenome | isolation source: marine sediment core GS10_PC15, 223 cmbsf | place: Arctic Ocean: Southern Knipovich Ridge | collected 2010
CGCTGGCGGTGACGATGTGACGTTCGTGGTTGAGAGACCGATCGATGACACGACAGATGAATACGAGACCGAAGATGTCGAGCTCCGACTCGGCCCACACACCGATGATCCGACCAGACCGATGATCGGTGTTCTGCTTGTGAACAACGAGCCGATCATCGAGTTCCCTGTCGTGGTTGTGATCGATTCCCAGAACATCGGTGGGCCGTCTGCGGGGTTGATGTTCACTCTCCAGATCATGGACCAGCTCACCGAGGACGAGATAACCAAGGGTCACCGAATCGCAGGTACAGGATCGATTCGTCGTGACGGGACCGTTGGGCCCATCGGTGGCGTTCGGCAGAAGGTGTTCGGAGCAATCGACGCCGGTGCCTTTGCGGTTCTCATACCTGCTGCGAACTTCGGGGAAGCCCTCGAAGCTGCCGGAGACGACATCCAGCTCGTCAGAATCGAGACCATCGACGACGCGTTGGCTTTCCTCGACTCTCTTTGACATTTGACAATCCGTGGACACACGCATTCGGAGCGGTACGCTGCGGTGTATGGCCGATGATGTGACCCCGAGCGAGGTCCGTGCGCGTGGGTTCGATGTCGCGCGTCGCGGATACGACCGTGCAGAGGTGGACCGGTATCTCTCGTCCCTTGCCGATGAGATCGAGCACTTGCGCGGCAAGCTCGAAGACCGCACGACCAAGGAGCTGAAGGTTGGTCTTGACGATCCTGAGGCGCTAGCGCTCGAACTTGGCGCCATCGGTGGCGAGGTCGCATCGATTCTCGAGGCAGCTCGAACCGCAGCGGACGGGATGCGCCGGAGGGCGGCGTCTGACGTCGATCACTGGCGCACCACCGCTGAGAGCGAAACCCGAACGATCATGACCGAGACGACCGAACAGTCCCAGTCAATGCGTGCAGCTGCCTGGAACGAAGGTTCCTCGATGCTCGCTTCGGCCCTCGGCGAAGCCAGGTCGCTTGTCGACACGGCCAAAGAGGACGCCCTCTTCATCCGTGCCGAAGCGGAGCGTGAGGGGATTCGGCTGACGGGTGACGCAAAGCGCGATCGTGAAGAGTCGATTCGGTCCGCTCGCATGGAGGCTGAACAGGTACTCGCGGGCGCAAGAAGCGAGAGCGATGGCATCCTCGCTGCGGCCAACAAGCAGGCTGAGCAGGCACAGGAGCGGGCGAGGGCACTCGAGGATCGTCGCGCCGAGTTGCTCTCCGAACTCGAATCGGCGCGAGCATCAATCGGTCATCTCGAGGAGGAGATCGAATCGAGAAGGCTTGAACTCGAGACGCCGGTGACTGTTCTCGAACCCGAACCCGATCCTCGAACACACCACGGTTCCGACAGCGGTTCCGTCCGGATCGTGGCTCCATCGAAATCCGTGACGCTGAGACCGGTCGATGCCGAGGATCTCGTTGCCGACGTGGTGGCCCTCCGCACGGGTAGAACGGTCGACGTCGATCCCGAACCTGTCGAAGTTCAGGCCGAGACGGTTGCAGTGATTTCACCTCCGCCGTCTCCCGAGGAGCCCTCAGCTATCAGCTATCAGCCATCAGAAGAGAAAGAATCGTCGGTCGAGCCGAAGGCAGACGACGACATTGGTTCGCTGTTCGCAAGCCTGCGAGACATGTCCGAGGAGCCGGAGAAACCAGACGCGTCCTCCCTTGACGGGGCACAGGCGAGCTTGCGAGCCGGGGGGGACCGCGAGCCTGCGAACCCGGAGGGGCTGGAGAGCGAAGAACAGGTGCCATCTGCCGAAGATGAGCCGGAAGCCACAGACGCGTCCTCCCTTGACGGGGCACAGGCGAGCTTGCGAGCCGGGGGGGACCGCGAGCCTGCGAGCCCGGAAGGGCTGGAGAGCGACGTGGCATCGGTTCTGATTCCTCTGCAGAACGCTGCGCTCAAGGACATCAAACGGACTCTGGTGGACCTTCAGAACGACGCCCTCGACCATCTTCGCACCGATGTCGACTGGTCACCCAGGAAGACCTTCACCAACAAGTTCAAGGAGCCCTTCGCAGATCTCGCCAAGGAGATCACGGGCGCAAAGGGTGACGGTCGAGCGGCGAAGGAATTCGGAACCGACCTTCACGGTGCGGTGACGGGAGCCCTCACCAAGGCGAGGGGATCGGGTGCCGGTGATCGACAAGTTGCATCATCGGTGTCTCGCGTATTCCGTATGTGGCGCGCAGACGAAGCCGAACGACGAGTGGGAGATGCAGCGCAGGAGCTCAGCTCAAGGAGCTGAGGCTCAGAGCGTTCGCTTCGCTCACTTCCAGATACCAGACATTCAGTTTCTGGTCTCTGGCTTCTGGCATCTGGCATCTGGTGTCTGATACCTGTATCTCCCCTAGAATCCCACCCGTGATCAATCGAGAACCCATCCCTTATCGCAAGGCCTCGCGTTTGCGGCGCATCGCCACGATCGCTGTCTCCATCGGATTCGTCGTGCTGCTCTTGGGCCGATGGCTCGCGACTCTCTGGACGGATTATCTGTGGTACGAGTCGCTGGATGCCTCAGAGGTCTGGGTCACGCTGACTTTCACCAAGGTGTGGCTCGTGGCAGCCGCCACAGCTGTCGCCTTCCTCGTGGTCTGGATCAATCTGTTCGTCGTGGACAAGGTCTCTCCCCGCAGTTTCGTATTCGCTGAGACCCCGGATGAGGAGCTCCTTGAACGGTACCAGGAATGGATCGAGCCTCGTGCCGGCATCGTCCGGCTCGGTTTCTCAGCGTTCTTCGCCATGCTTGTGGGTCTCGGCGCCGTGGCCTGGTGGCAGGATTGGCTCCAGTGGCGCAGCGGTGTCGCGTTCGGCGTTGTTGACCCCATCTTTCAGACCGACATCTCACGTTACGTCTTCGGCCTTCCGTTCTATCGGGACGTGTACGGATGGCTGTTTCAGTTGTTGCTGATCACGACGCTTGTGGTTGTGGCGGCGCACTACCTCAACGGTGGGATCAAGATCGGAACTCCCGGCCAGCGCACGTCGGATGGCGTCAAGGCTCACATTTCGATTCTCGTCGCAGCGATTGCGTTGCTCAAGGCGCTCGGATATGTGTTTGACAAGTGGGAGCTGCTGTACTCAGGAAGGGGCGCTGTCTTCGGTGCATCCTTCACGGATGTGAACGCACAGGTTCCCGCCCTCAATCTCTTGATCTTCATCTCGATCATTTCAGCGATCATTCTGCTCGTCAACGTGTGGTTCAAAGGCTGGTCGCTGCCTGCGATAGCGCTCGGCATCTGGCTGGTGACGTCGATCGGCGTCGGTGGCATCTACCCCTCTCTCGTGCAGCGGTTCTCGGTCGAGCCGAACGAGCTGAACAAGGAGCTGCCGTATGTGCAGCACAATCTCGATTTCACCCGTTTTGCGTATGGGCTCGACGAGGTCGATGTCCGGCCCTTCAATGCATCGACCGGCCTCACCGCAGAAGTCGTTGAGGCGAACCGGTCGACGATCAACAACATCAGGCTCTGGGATCCGGGTGTGCTCGCCGAGACGTACCCTGAGCTCCAGAACATCAAGACGTACTACAACTTCGATGATGTCGACGTTGATCGGTATACGATCGATGGCGAACTCACCCAGGTGATGATCGCGACCCGCGGTCTTGACGAAGCGAACATTCCGGGTGGCGGCTGGGTGAACGAGCGTCTGATCTACACGCACGGCCTCGGTGTTGTTCTGAGCCCTGCGAATGGTGTTACGATCGACGGTCTCCCCGACTTCCTCGTTTCGGACATCCCGCCCCTGAACCGGACCGCCGACTCGGAACTCGATGTCACCCAGCCACGCGTCTACTTCTCAGATGATTCCCAGGGCGACTTCCTCATTGCAGGTTCACTCGAAGGGGAGGTTGACATCCCCCAGAACAGCGGGTCGGCCGGCTCACCGTCGACAGTGCACTACGACGGTGAGGGTGGTGTCGAACTCGGCGGGTTCTTCAAGCGGTTCGCTTGGGCCCTGCGCTTCGGTGATCTCAACACTCTCATCTCGAGCCAGCTCAATGCCGAGAGCAGGGTGATGATCGCGAGGAACATCCAGCACCGGATCAAGAGAATGGCCCCGTTCCTCTACACCGATGACGATCCGTACATGGTTGTGGCCGACGGGCGACTTGTGTGGATCATGGATCTCTACACGGTGTCCAGCCGGTACCCGTATTCGGAGTTGGCGAACACCGCGAGATTGAACTCTGGTTCGGACCTGCCAAGAACGTTCAACTACATCCGGAACTCGGTCAAGGCCGTGATCGACGCCTATGACGGATCGATCGACATGTACGTATTCGATCCGGACGATCCGCTCATCCAGACGAACATGAACATCTTCCCCGGACTCTTCAGACCGCTCGCGGAGTTCCCCGAAGAACTCGTTGACCACATTCGGTACCCCGAGGATCTGTTCCGGATCCAGACCGACATCTACACGCTCTATCACATGACGGATCCGGTGGATCTCTATCAGGTCAATGACCCGTGGCAGATCGCCAGGGACCCGTCGACGAGCCCCAAGCCGCCTCTGCGAGCTTCGTTCTCTTCCGCTCCGATGCTTCCGTACTTCCTCTTGATGGAGCTGCCGGAAGAGGAGCGTCTCTCGTTCTTGTTGATGCAGCCTTTCACTCCGGCTGACCGGCCGAACATGTCGGCATTCGTGGTTGCCAAGAGTGGCCCTCTCGGTGAGTACGGTGATTTGATCTCCTATACGATGCCTGAGGAACGCCAGGTCAACGGTCCGGGGCAGGTAGGGGACTTCATCGAGCAGGACCCGGTAGTCTCTGCCCAATTCACCTTGTTGGGCCAGGAGGGCTCTACGGTCGTCAGGGGCAACCTCCTCGTGGTGCCGATCGAGGATTCCTTGCTCTATGTCCAGCCGATCTATCTCACGGCGGACGTAGGTGGCATCCCCCAGTTCAAACGAGTGGTTGCCTCGTTCAACAGCCGAATCGAGATCGCCGACTCTCTCGATGAAGTCCTTGGCCTGCTCTTCGGGACACCAAGCGAGGGTGAAGGTGAAGGTGAAGGTGAAGGTGAAGGCGAAGGCGGCGAGGTGACACCTCCCGAAGGTACGGTCCAGGAGCAGGTCGAACAGCTCCTCGCCCTGGCCGAGAGTGCCTTCGACAAAGCCGACATAGCGCTCCGCAGTGGCGATCTGGCCGAGTACCAGAAGAGGGTCGACGAGGCCCGCGGCCACATTGAGGAAGCCAACCGGATAATCGCGGAAGCTGCAACCGCAGCCGCCTCAGGCGACTCCGCCTAAGCGCGTCCTCCCTATCTGTGGGGGACACGAGACGAGCGTCAGCGAGGATCGAGGGGGGCCTGCGAGCTTGCGAGCCCGGAGTGGCTGGATACCGATGACAGCTTGCTTCCCTGACGCCCGAAACCTGACACATGTCACCTGATTGTCCGTTACTGTGGCGGCCCGCAATCCGATCGGGAGGTATCTCTGATGGGGTTCGTGTCCCGCGACAATCCGGAGAGAGAGCGATGACCTGGGGAGTGCATTCTGAGGTAGGCAAGTTGCGCACTGTGATGGTGCACCGGCCTGGCATTGAGCACCGCAGGCTGACTCCGACAAACATGGCCGATCTGCTGTTCGACGATGTCATCTGGGTGGACAAGGCCGAAGAGGAACACGACGCGTTCACCGGAGTGATGCGTGACCGCGGTGTCAATGTCCTCTACGCACAGACCCTTTTCTCTGAGGCGCTCTCCAACGACGATGCGAAGCGTTGGGTGCTCCTCCACATGCTCAATGAGCGAATGATCGGAGTAGCTGCATCAGCGCACGCCTCCGCGGTGGTTGACGCGATGACCACCGAGGAGATCGCCGAGTTCATCATCAGCGGTGTCGTGCCGAAGGAGCTCGGCATTGCGGGCGTAGAGCTCTTCTACGAGTCGTTGGACCCCACGTCGCTGACACTTGCCCCACTTCCGAACTTCATCTTCCAGCGCGACCCTTCGTCGTGGATCTATGGCGGGGTGACGATCAACCCGATGGCGATGCCTGCACGCAGATACGAGTCGATGATCTCCGAGGTCATCTACCGGTTCCATCCGATGTTCAATGAGCATGGGCCGGTGAACGTCTGGTTCGGGGGATCGGCGGAGGACTGGGGTCATGCCCACATCGAAGGCGGCGACGTCGAGGTGCTCGGAAACGGTGCAGTGATGGTTGGTCTGTCGGAACGGACATCCCACCAGGCTGCGTCGATCTTGGCACGAAGGCTGTTCGAGGCTGGTGCAGCGGACAAGGTACTTGCGGTCGCCCTCCCGAAGATCCGCTCCTTCATGCATCTCGACACGGTGATCACTATGGTCGACCGCGACGCGGTGACGGCATACGGCGCAGTGATCGACGAGGCCCGTGTCTGGCTCATTCGCCCGGGGGAAATCCCGGACGATCTCATCATCGAAGAGCAGACCAAAGGACTCGTTGCAGCGGTCGCGGATGCGCTCGGCATCGAGGAACTGAGAGTGATCGGGACTGGCGGGGATGAGCTGGCAGCGGCCCGTGAACAGTGGGATGACGGGAACAACGTCGTTGCCCTCGAGCCCGGTGTGGTGGTGGCGTACGAGCGCAACACGTTCACGAACCAGCGTCTCGCGGAGGAAGGCATCGAAGTCATCGAGATCCAGGGATCCGAACTCGGACGGGGCAGAGGCGGAGGCCACTGCCTGACATGTCCGCTCGAACGTGACGCATAGAAGGAGACAACATGGTGCCCGATCTTTCCGGTAGGAGCTTTCTCAAGGTGATCGACTACGAGCCTGCCGAGCTACGTCACCTACTCGACGTCGCAATAGCGATGAAAGCTGCGAAGGCGGCAGGCCGTGAGACCCGCACGCTTGCCGGCAAGAACATCGCGTTGATCTTTGAGAAAACCTCGACGAGGACCAGGGCAGCCTTCGAGGTTGCTTGCTATGACCAGGGCGCCCACGTCACGTACCTCGACCCGAGCGGAAGCCAGATGGGGCACAAGGAGTCCACAGCGGACACCGCCCGGGTACTTGGACGCAAGTATCACGCCATCGAGTACCGCGGAAGCGCACAGTCGAACATTGAGACCCTTGCCGAGTACGCCGGTGTGCCTGTCTACAACGGTCTCACGAACGAGTGGCACCCGACCCAGATGCTCGCCGACTTTCTCACGATGGATGAACACGCCGGCAAGCCGCTGTACGAGACGACCTTTGCGTTCTTGGGTGACGGGCGATACAACATGGGCCGGTCACTGCTCGTGATGGGAGCGCTCATGGGCTGTGACGTCAGGATCATCGGACCGGCCGACCTCGCGCCTCCAACAGATGTGATCGCCATTGCTGAGGGAATCGCCATCCAGACGGGTGCGAGGATCATGATCACAGACGACGCAGAGGCCGGTGTCCAGGGCGCCGACTTCATTCACACAGATGTGTGGGTGTCGATGGGGGAGCCGAAGGACGTTTGGCGGTCCAGGGTCGAGGAGCTTCGGGCCTATCAGGTCAACGCCGAGTTGATGGTGGCGACAGGCAACGACGATGCGTTGTTCATGCATTGTCTCCCTGCATTCCACGACGCCAACACCGCCGTAGGCAGCGAGATGATGGGTGAGACCGGCATGCCAAACGGCCTCGAGGTCACCCACGACGTCTTCGAGTCACCAGCGAGCATCGTCTTCGACCAGGCCGAGAACCGCATGCACACGATCAAAGCCATCCTGGTCGAAACCCTGACCTAGCTCAATCTTGATTCTCTCCCCTCGTGGGAGATATGGCCCGAGCGAAGCGAGGGTCAGAGAGGGGGATCTGGGATAGGTTTGGCCTCTTCGGACGAGACCTCCGCAACGGCGGGCCACCGGTGCGTGTGTTCCCATGTCAGCTCAATGATCAGGAACGCCGCAACGATTGCTGCTGTACCAGCCGCACTGATACCGATGGTTGTCCAGACCGCTAAAACCAGCACTGACATCGAGACCAACCGAAGTACGAAAATGCGAGGGATCGATCTAAAGACGGCCGAGACGATCGGTATGAGTACGAGGGCAACGCCCAGAGTCATTGCCAGAGCGAACGTCGCGCTGAGAGGTTCCTCTGGGTGCAGGACAACCTCTTCGGCTGCAACCGCGACGAATACGATTCCGACGACGATCGGGTAGTGGAGGATCGAATAGGCGTCTCGGGCGAATCTGCCTCGGGCCTGGCCTGTCATCTCGGTGAATGCGACTTCGACACGCGGTGCCGCCTTGTCGAAGTACGACCACCACAGTGCGCCAGCAACGAAGAACGTCACGCCGAGGGCCACGAGATGGATGAGATCTCTTGGTGCATCTGCTGCTGCAAGCCCGATTCCGACGATCGATTCTCCCAAGGCGATGATCACGAAGAGGCCGTTGCGTTCGGCGAAATGCTTGGCATCGACGGCCCATGTCCCCTTGCCGGCGTTGATGGCGCTGAAGACGTCGAGGCTTGCGCCAGCGATCCAAAGCACTGCCAAAGCCGGTCCGTCGAGGAAGCTGCCAACCATGATGAAGAAGGCCGCCATGAACGACAGCGGGAAGAAGGTGAAGAACGCTGCGCGCTGCGTCGGGTAGTCCTTCGATGCAATCCAGTAGAAGCCGGCGGCGAGCATCCGGACTGTGAAGTAGGTGATCCCGAACCAGACTGCGCCGTCTCCGAATGCGTCCGGCACTTCGAGCGCCATCAGGAGCGTTGCCCCCATCGCCGCGAGCAGGAAGAGGCGTACAGCGGTGCCCTCTGTTCCCGTCCAGTTGGTTGTCCACGTATAGATCGACCACGTCCACCACAGGAGCGCAAGGAGGAATGCACCCCGGGCGAATCCGGCGACGGTGGGGTCCTCGTGGATGAGACGGACGACTTGGGTTATTGCAAATACATAGACGAGGTCGAAGAACAACTCGAGAGTGGAGGCGTTTCTCCCGGTCCCACCCCGTACTGCCTCTGGGTCTGACATCGGCGTGAGCATACGCCATTGATCATCAGCGGTGTCGGGTTCACAATCGGTGAACTCGAGGAGAGCCCACGATTGCGAACCCGAACGCGGATCAGATCGTCTGTTCCGCCAACTCGGACTGGCGTTCCGGTGCTTCGGAGCGATCCGGTTCGACGACCAGATTCGGGAGTAAGCGGTTGAGCCACTTGGGAATCCACCAGTTCCTGTCGCCGAGCACCTCCATGGTTGCCGGCACAAGCAGCATCCTGACCACTGTTGCATCTATGGCTACTGCAGCGGCGAGGCCCAATCCGAGAACCTTGATCGTTCGCAGGTCCTCGAGCATGAAGCTGCCGAAGACGAACACCATGATCAATGCCGCAGCGGTGATGACGCGGGCTGTGGCTGTCAGCCCGTCGGCAACCGCCTGACTGTTGTTGCCGCGGCGGTCGTACTCCTCACGGATACGAGTGAGCAGGAAGACCTCGTAGTCCATTGACAAGCCGAACACGATCGCGAACAGCATCATCGGGATGAACGGCTCGATGGGTCCCGGTTCGATACCGAGGAGGGAACCTCCCCATCCCCATTGGAACACTGCAACGACGATTCCGTAGGCGGCGCCGATTGCGAGCAGGTTCATCAGAACCGCCTTGAGGGGTACGAGTACCGAGCGGAAGACCGCCATCAGGAACAGGAACGAGATCAGCAGCACGGCGCCATAGAAGTACCAGATGCGCTGGGACAGGTAGTCCGAGAAGTCGAGGTTCGCGGCCACGGGGCCGGTGACGAGGATCTCGGTGCCCAAGGTCTCATTGATCTGTGGAATGACGTCATCGCGAATCATGTGGACGAGGTCCGAGGTCGCCTGATCCTGAGGGGCCGTCTCTGGTATCACCTGCCACAGAACAGCTGTTGGCTGTTGCGGATCATTCGGGATGGCCTGAGACACCTGCGAGACCCCCTCAACCTGTTGCAGCGTTACCGTTGCCGCCTGAATCTCCATGAGATCGGCGTCGGCAGGAACTTCAGTGACGAGGATCAAGGGTCCGTTGACCCCGGGGCCGAAGCCCTCCTCGAGCATCTCGTAGGCCGTACGGGTGGTTGTTCCCTCTGGATCATTCCCGGCATCGGCGAACCCGAGTTGGATGGAGAAGACAGGGATGGCGACGATCATCAACAGAATGGTTGCTGAGATCGTGATGGTGACCGCCCTGCGCTGTACCAATCGGCTCCACCGGTACGAGATGGTTTCCTCTATGGGTTTGTCGGACTTCAGGTTGACAGTCCTGCTCAGCGGTCCCTTGAAGCGACCGGCGATGACGACAACGACGGCGAGCGCCACACCGAACCGCAGGACGGGGATGTCGAGGGCGACTCCTGCAAGGGCGATTGCGACAAGGAGTGAACCGACGAGACCGCTCCAACGAGTGATCTGTACGCGTTGGCCGGCAAGTCCAATAAGGGCAGGCAGAAGGGTTACTGACGCGACCATCGTGACCAGCACAGTCGTGGCCGCTGCGATTGCGAGTCCCGTCACGAATGTGATGCCCATGAGCAGCATGCCGAGAAGTGATACAACAACGGTGACGCCCGCGAAGAGGACAGCACGCCCGGCCGTATCGAGGGCTGCGGCCACTGAGTCGGCAACCGGCTCTCCGGCGTTCAGGTGTTCCTGGTATCTGGTGACGATGAACAGGGCGTAGTCGATGCCAACGCCGAGGCCGATCATGATCCCGATGGTTGCCGCAAAATCCGGCATCTCGATGATGTTGCTCAGGAGCACCGTAGCGAGCACTCCAGTGCCAACACCACCAAGCGCGGTTGCAACGGGCAGGCCCATGGCCAGGACTGATCCGAACGAGATGATCAGAATGAATATCGCAAAGGCCAATCCGAGCAGCTCTGAGTTCGGGGGTTCGCGAAGACGGAACATGTCTCCGCCAAGGGCGATGTCGAGCCCCTCGATGTCAGGGGACAGATCTGCGATCTCTTCTCCGATCCTTGCGCCATCGTCCTTGGAAAAAGGCGTGTGGCGCCTGGATCCTGCGATGGCCATGCCCAAGGAGCGGGACTGGCTGTTCATCAGTATGCCGCTGCGT
>SDBV01012206.1_pt1 | contig 11031 bp, 10 predicted proteins | sample 2277081 | NCBI WGS metagenome assembly SDBV01 (sample SAMN10402039, study PRJNA504765) | marine sediment metagenome | isolation source: marine sediment core GS10_PC15, 223 cmbsf | place: Arctic Ocean: Southern Knipovich Ridge | collected 2010
CCATTATGAAGCTTAGCTTTTTTACTAACCATAATCAAAACCCTCAATCCTCAAATAAGATGATTCACAAGACCCCGTAATAACCAAAATAAGATAACCTCCATCCTCACGTCCCTAAGGTGTGTCATATTCATCCCACTCCAAGGTCACGTAAATCATCTTCGCCACCGGCCCGAAACCCAGGAAGCTTTTCACATCCTCCTTCGACAGGCACACCTTCGTTTCTGAACGCATGTCCCCCTTCTCATATTTATGGGCCACAAACTTTACCGGGATGGGGCCCCCTGGGAGAGCTTCTGGCGCAGCGGGATCCGGCCGCCTATCGGGCCAGACGCACCCGCGATTGGACTCCGCTGCCGGAATCGGGCCAAGAGTCCAAGGGACAGAAGAAGAAATCCCCCAAACCGGCAAGTGATAGTGATGCTGCCGCCGTCGACAAACAGACGCCGGCAGCCACGTCCCCGCCGCCCGAGGCCTTGCCCCAGCAACGGCGGACAGAGCCGGTGGCCGAGGCCGAAACGGGCCCGGTTGGAAAGTTCCCGTTGCCGAACCTGCGCGATGAGTTGTCGCCCGACCTGGAACAAGAGTTCGACGCTGCTTTCGGAAGCGAGTCGGTCGAAGAACTGCTCGCCGGCGGCGATCCGCTGGACGACCAGTCGGAACTCGAAGAACAGTCATCTCACCAGGGCCGCGTGGTGGCCGTGCGGCGCGACGACGTGTTCGTCGAACTGGGCGGCCGCGAACAAGGGTGCCTGTCGTTGAAGCAATTCGACGAGCCGCCCGCGGTCGGAACCACGCTCGAGGTCGTCGTCCGGCGGCTCAACCCCGAGGACGGCCTGTACGAACTGACGCTGCCCGGCGCGGCGGTCGAGGTCGACGATTGGGAGGACATCGAGGAAGGCATGTTGGTTGAAGCCCGGATCACCGGCCACAACACGGGTGGACTGGAATGTGAGGTCAACCGCCTGCGCGGCTTCATCCCGATCAGCCAGATCGCGTTGTATCGCGTCGAAGACCTGGCGCAGTTCGTCGACGAGAAGTTCGCCTGTCTGGTCACCGAGGCCAACCCCCAGCGGCGCAACCTGGTGCTCAGTCGCCGGGCCGTGTTGGAGCGCGAAAGGGAAGAGGACCGGCAGAAGTTGCTCACCTCCTTGCAGCCGGGCCAGATTCACGAGGGCGTGGTTCGCAAGCTGCTCGATTTCGGGGCCTTTGTCGACATCGGCGGGATGGACGGCCTGTTGCACATCAGCCAGCTCGGCTGGGCGCGGGTGGCGCATCCCCGCGACGTCCTTAGCGAAGGCCAGACCATCAAGGTCAAGATCCAGAAGATCGACCACGAGACCGGCAAGATGAGCCTGGCGTATCGCGACTTGCTGGAGAATCCCTGGGACGACGTCGAGAAGAAACACCCGCCCCACACGGTGGTCGAAGGCACGGTCACCAAGCTGATGGAGTTCGGCGCCTTCGTGGAATTGGAGCCGGGCGTGGAGGGGCTGGTGCACATCTCCGAGCTTTCGCACAAACGGGTGTGGCGGGCCAGCGACGTGGTGCACGAGGGCGAAAAGATTCAGGTGATGATCCTCTCGGTCGATCGCCAGGCCCAACGCATCAGTCTTTCCATCCGGCAGACGGCGCCCGAGCCCGAGCCGGTCAAGAAGGAAAAAGACGGCGAGTCAGCAGCGCTGCCCGCGGCCAAGGCCAAGCACAAGAAGCCCGCCAAACCGCTCACCGGCGGCCTGGGACGTTCGGCCGGCGGCGATCAGTTCGGGCTGAAGTGGTGAGTCCCCTTTTTTCGACCGATTTGCATCGCCGGGCAGTTCTGCCTAGAATAAGGGCTCGTTGGGAAGATCCGCTGGCTTTCCCTTCCGTCACACCGCCCCACCACACCCGGAGGTCCCGAACATGAAGCTCAAAATGGTCTGCGCGTTGTTCGTGTTGATTTTACTGCCAGGCTCTCTCGCCACGGCGGCCGACGACGAGGGCTTCGTGCCCCTGTTCGACGGCAAGACGCTCGACGGCTGGCACACCTTGCCCGGCGGAAAGTGGGAGGTCAAACACGGCGCGATCGTCGGCACCAGCGTCAGCAGCGACCGCCGCCACGGGCAGTTGGTCTCCGACAAGAAGTACAAAGACTTCACCGTGAGTCTGAAGTACAAGGCGGTGCGAGGCAACAGCGGGCTCTACTTTCGCGTCGACAAAGTAAAAGGGGCGGTCGGCGTCCACGGTTTCCAGGCCGAGATCGATCCGGCCAACGACGTCGGCGGGCTCTACGAGACCGGCGGCCGGGCCTGGGTGGTCAAGCCCACGGCCCAGCAGATCAAGAAGTACTTCAAGCCGGGCGAGTGGAACGAGATGACCGTCACGGCCGAAGGCCGCCACATCGTGGTCCACGTCAACGGACACAAGACGGCCGAGCTAAAAGACGACCCCGGCCGGCTCGAAGGCCACCTGGCCCTGCAATTGCACGGCGGCCAGGACATGCACGTCGAGTTCAAGGACATCCAGATCCGCGTGAAGCCGTAGAGATGAGGAAAAAGGGGACGGGGGGCTTTTTCCAGAGGCAGCGCCGCCCCTAGAACCGTCGTAGGGCAATACGGACACATTTGCCGAAGAAGCGTTATCCCATGGCATCGTCTTCTCCGTCAAAGTGTCCGTGTCACCTGCGAGAGAAATGGCAACGCCTATTGAGGTCACCAAATGAGTCAAGCTAAACTCACGATTCGCTGTGATAGCTGTGGGAAGTTCGTTTCGTTCTCCTTAGAAGTGGAAAAGGTGTCAGGAACCGTTTTGGGAGGCAGATGCACCCGTGTTTAGGGCAATGACCCGTTTGTCACGGCCGCGAATGCGTTACGAGGTCGCAAATCGGTTCCTGACACCTTTTTCTCCTCGCATCGGATCTCGCAACGATCACTCTTTGCGCGGGGACACGGGGCGTGTGGGAGAACGGCGAGGCAGATGGAGTCCTTCCGCGGCCAGGCGGGCCTTTTTCAGGATTTCCTCCAGTGCTTGCTGCGTCGGCAGATCGGCCACCTCGCGATACGTCGCTTCTTTCCACTGCCATACTTCGTGCAGCCTCTTGGAAACCGTCGGTTCTTGGCTATTCATACAGCACCTCCAGCGGCGAAGTGAGCCTCAAAGGATATCGATACCCTTCTTCGACGTTGACAGCCAGTATTCTCGCTTCTTTGTTCACGTTTGCCAAGTGCCTGAAGTATCAAGATAAATCCGAAGTTCTCTCATTCCCGGGCTCCTGATTTCGGTGTAACCTGCAAGGCCAACTGCCGGCTCAGATCGTGTACGTGTTGCTCGAGGCCGACCAGCTCCCGGCGGAAGCGTTCGACCCTTTGACAGTCGTCTTCCAGTTGGGCGAAGACGCCGGCGGCCGACGCGGGGGCCTTCCATCCGTCGGCCAGTTGGTCGATCTGCCGGCGCAGTCCGCGGCGCAAACGGCCCGTGAAGAACCAGAGCAACACCAGGCACCACAACAGCAGCCAGAAGCCGGCCGAAACGTAGAAATCGAGTCCGTACACGTCGGCCGTTTTCGCCAGCCAGGAATCGTAGAAAAAGTTCTTTCCCAGGCGATACAACAACAGCCCGAGCATGGCCGCCAGCAACAGTTCATAACGCCAGCGGGTGAACCAACCGGTGTGTCGCTCGGCGAGCCGCGCGATCAGCGTTTGAAGTTCGGAGGCCACGTCGGCCACGAAGGCGTCGCCGGTCTGCCGGGCTTCGGCGGCCACGGTTTCGCGGGCGGCGGCCTGACGGTCCAGGCCGGCCTCGGCCGCGTAGCCGCCGAGGACGATGGCTGCCGAGCTGAGTTCGGCCTGGTCCCAGCAGCCGGCCAGGGCCCGATCGGCACTCTGCTCGGCCCGTTGCTGGCGGCGTCGCTTCCGCCAGACCCGCGCGCCGCCGACGGCCCCCCAGAGTGCCATTTGTGCCGGCGTTCGGGCCCGCCACAGCAGACTGCCGGCCAACAGCCCTCCCATGCCATGGAATACCCGCAACACCAGGGCGAAAGGGCTCAACCCCCAACGAGAAGCCACCTGGCCCAGCAATCGGTTTTCCCACTGGCGGCGGCTGGCCAGCAGTTCTCGGCGCATCTGTTGGGCCAGCCGGTCGGCCAGCCCCGCACGTTGCTCTTCGACGGCCGCCAGAACTTTCCTTACGGCGGCCGCGCCTTCGTCGATCCGGCGTCGACAAAGCTGCAGCGTCTGTTCGACTAGATCGAGAAAATTCGCCCGGCGGATCCGCGCGGCGGCCGTGCCGGCCAGTTGCCGGGTAAGCAGATCGAGCAGCGCGGCAAACTCGCCGCGAGGCTGCAAGGCGTCTTGGGCATCGGCCAGCGCGGCCGGCGAATCGACCAGGAACACGTGGCCGGCCGTATATTGCCGCTTTAGCACTTGGCGCCAATCGTCGCGGATATCCTCGTCCAGATCGGCATGGGTCTGCACGAAGACCAGCCGGGCCCCGCTGGCCGCCGCGGCCAACTCGCCGGCCACTCGGGCGCTGCGGTACTTCTGTTGTGTGGCGGTGACCAGCAAGACATCGCAGTGCGGCATCAGCCGCCGCAGCCGGGCCAGGTTCGACCCAGCGTTGTGGGAGGCGGCTGGGCCGGCGATTTCCTCAGCTTCCTCAGCATGGTGGGAGGCGACTCCGTCGGCGATTTCAGTAGTGTCCGGATCAGGGCAATCGATCAACACCAAGTCGGCCAGCGCCGGCAGATCCCGCTGCACCAACTCGACGCTATCAGGTTCGATCCCCAGCATTTCGGGGGTCAACCCTGGGCGGCAAATCAGCGTGGGGCGGTTAGTGGTGGGGCGTTGGCGGCCGGTCTGCACGACTTCCGAGCCGAGCAGGGCATTGACCAGGGCCGATTTGCCGGTTCCGGTTCCGCCGAGGGTGGCCACGACCAACGGCGCTTCGAGCCGCACCCGCAACGACGCGGCCCGTTCGGCCAGCCGCCGGATCAACGCCTGGCAGCCCCGGGCCGGCTGCCACCTCGGGGCGCTCTCGGCCCAACGCCGCAGCCGCTCCAGCAGGGCGTCCAACTCGGCCAGCAACTCGAGGTGATCTATTTCGGGGCATGCCATATCCCAAGGATAGCAGACAACGCGAAAACAACCAGGGATGCGATCGTAAGTCGTTGGGATACAGGGACTTGAGGGAAACACCGTCTCTGCCGGGGGCCGGATTCCGGCCAGGGTCGTATTCCTATCTGTTGGGGCTATTCGCACTTGGCACAATTCGCTATGCTACTGATCGGAGTCGGGCGGATGGCCCGGGATGGAACGATTTGCCTCGTAGTCGAGGGAGGAAACCATGGAGTACGGATTTCCCGTCTTGTTGGCCGCCATGGACCCGGTGTATCTGATAGTCATCGGGGTGGCGGTGGCCGTGTTCGCCGCCTTGTTGGCCCTGATCGCCTTCATGTACGGCGGGATCTGGTTCCAGGCCTATATGTCCAGCGCCAACGTGAGCCTTTGGAGCCTGATCGGGATGAGCTTGCGGCGGGTCAGTTCCCGGATGATCGTGCAGGCGAAGATCACGGCCGTGCAGGCGAGGATGGGGACGGAACGCCAGACCGGCATCACCACCCAGCGGCTGGAAGCACATTACCTGGCCGGCGGCAACGTGCCCAACGTGGTCCGGGCGATCGTCGCCGCCCATCGGGCCGACATCGACCTGGACTTCGACCGCGCCGCGGCGATCGACCTGGCCGGACGCGACGTGCTCGAGGCGGTCCGCACCAGCGTCCATCCCAAGGTGATCGACTGTCCCGATCCCCAGCGGTCGAACAAGCCGACCCTCAGCGCGATTGCCAAGAACGGCGTGGAACTGAAGGTCCGCGCCCGGGTGACCGTGCGGACCAACCTCGAGCAACTCATCGGCGGCGCCACCGAAGACACGATTATCGCCCGAGTAGGCGAAGGGATCATCACCTCGATCGGTTCGGCCGTGGCCCACCTGGAGGTGATGGAGAACCCCGAGAAGATCTCCCGCGCCGTGTTGGATCGAGGGCTGGACGCCCAGACGGCGTTCGAGATCGTGTCGATCGACATTGCCGACATCGACGTGGGCCAGAACATCGGCGCCCGGCTGCAAGCCGATCAGGCCGAGGCCGACACCCGGGTAGCCCGGGCCAAGGCCGAAGAGCGCCGGGCGCTGGCGGCCGCTCGGGAACAGGAGATGACGGCCCAGGTCGCCAAGAACCGCTCGATACTCGTGCTGGCCGAAGCCGAGGTGCCGCGGGCCATGGCCGAGGCGTTCCGCAAAGGCAACATGGAAGGCAGTGCCTTCCGGCCGAAATAGCCTAGTCCTGTTGGGACGGCGGCTTGGGCGAAGGCCCCAGCAGCTTCAACTCGTACAGGCACATCCCGTATCGGGTGCCGGGGGGATCGGACGGGTGTTTGCGGACCCAGTCGTCGGCGAAACACAGCCACAGCGTGCGGCCGTCGGCGGAGATGAACTTCGAGGGGGCGTTGACGAAATAGGCCTGCCGGCCGAACTTCTCCATAAACGCCACCAGCCGCCAAGGCCCGGTGATTCGCGGCGACTCGACGATCCAGGTGTCGTACGTGCCCATGCCCGTCTGACCGCCGTCGGTGACGCACATCAGGTATCGCTTCAGCGGCCCGTTGTAGGTCATCGTCACACAGCCGGCCCGATCGTTCCACTCGATCAGCGGTTTGATCTGCCCGAAGTCGTTCGCCCAAAGCGGATTGCCCGAGCCGTCGTGCCCGGCGAAGAACTCGTACTTCGAGACGTCGTTGATGTTTTCAGGGGTCGGCGTTACCCGGGCCAGGTAGACCTGGTCGCCGGAGATCCAACTGCACGCGGCCTCCGGCCGGGTCGCACCGTGGCCGGTCAGATAGGCCCTGCCGTCGGGCGAGTGCTGCATGTTGCGGCCGAAGTCGACGAAGTGCGGTGCCCCCATCTTGATCTTGGCCCCGTCCTTACCCGACTCGCCGAAAAGCGGCTCGGCCGGCGTGCAGGGCGTGTCGGTCCACGTCTTGCCGAAGTCTTTTGATATACGGAATCCGACCAGCGGCCCCATGATGTCCCAGGGATACTTATTCTTGTCCAGGCAGTACGTCCCGTAGTACCAGACGCCGTGGTGGACCAGGCTGCCGCAGGGATAGCGTCCGCCGTAAGGGGTCGCCGGCGCCCGGTGCAGGCCCAAGGGGATGACTTTCAAGTTCAACGGGTCATCGCCGACGATCTTGGCCTGTCCGGTGGTCCAAGTCTTGGGGCCCGAGGAGGATCGCATCTGATCCACGCCCCCATCGGTCCAGGGGGAATAGAGGTCGCCGTCGGCGGCCCAGGAGGGATACCAGGTGTCGGCGGTGGTGTAGACGCGGTGTCGCCCGGTGAAGGTTACGCCGACCAGATCCGTCGACTTCTGAAGCGGGCAATCAGCCGGCGGTTTTGCGTTGAAGTCGGACGCGAGCACTGCGACGAGCAATAATCCGGTTTGGTGCAGCATGGCGGTTTTCCTCATGGCGTGGACAGTTTCGTGCCGCCGGGCTGCTAAGCCGCAAGCGGTCACGACCTCGATTGCAGGGCCCCCTCCGGTGGTCGACAAGCGGGCACCCTGGGCGGCGGACAGGACGCGGCCGATGGGCGCGGATTCACAGCACATCGTACTGGAACTATATCGGCAGGTACATCCGGCAGAAGCATCCGCCCAGAGAAGCTTGGGGACATGGCCGAGAACACCCCCTCAACAGGACCGATTTCGGGCGTCTTGCGGATTGTTGGGGATGAATCGTTGAGGTAAAATGAGAACGGCTGTATACTCGGCGGTGGGCTATGGCGCCCGGGCGTTGTGTTGTTCCTGAAACATCGAAAGGGAGTGCGATGAACGGATCTTGCAGTCGGCCGGTGGTGGTGGCGTCGTTTGTGTTGGCGATGGTGTCCCTGCACGTCTCGCTTTGCGGGCCCCCGGCCACCGCGGCCATCTACCGCTGGGACAACGGGGCGCTGATTACGGACAAGTTCGCCGAGCCATACGCCTATCTTGACGGTATGGACCTCAGCTATGCGGACCTCGTGGATGGCCAATTGGACAACGCCCGGTTCAATAGCTCCAACCTGACGCAAGCCCACTTGATGGGTGCCGATTTGACACGGGCGAATTTCCGCTACGCCACCTTGGCTGATGCCGACTTTGCCGGGGCCGTCATCACGGGTGCGGACTTTGAGGAAACCACCAGTCGAGGCTTTATGGCCGAGCAACTCTACTCCACGGCCAGCTATCAGAACGCCGATCTGAGTGAGATTGAGTTGGAAGACAATGACCTTACCGGCTGGAGTTTCGTCGGACAGAATCTGACCAAAGCCCAGTTCTTCGGGACAACGCTGGCTGATGCCGACTTCAGCGGCGCGGTCATCATGGACGCGGACTTTCGCGAAACCACCAGCCGCGGCTTCACCGCCGAACAACTCTACTCCACCGCCAGCTATCAAAGCGGCGATCTGGGAATCGGCTTGGTAGGAAATGACCTGACTGGCTGGAACTTCGCCGGAAAGAACCTGTCAAAGACTGCCTTCGCCGGGGCAACGCTAGCTGATGCCGACTTCACCGGCGCGGTGGTCGCGGGTGCGTACTTTGGAGACACCACCAGCCGTGGCTTCACCGCCCAGCAACTCTACTCCACGGCCAGCTACCAAACCGGCGATCTGACTGGGATTGGTTTGGGACTGAACGACCTTACCGGCTGGAACTTCGCCGGAAAGAACCTGACGAACGCCGGTTTCAGCCAGGCAACGCTCACCGATGCCGACTTCACCGGCGCGGTTGTCACGCGGGCCTCCTTTTCGAAGAACCCGAACGAGGGCTTTACCGCCGAGCAACTCTACTCTACCGCCAGCTATCAGCAGGGCGATCTGACTCGAATGTCCTTCGCCATGAGTGACCTTACCGGCTGGAACTTCGCCGGAAAGAACCTCACCGAGGCCGGTTTCTGGGAGGCAACGCTGACAGGTGCCGACTTCACCGGCGCGGTTATCACCGGTGCGCTCTTTTGGGACACCACCGGTCGCGGCTTTACGCGTGAGCAACTCTACTCCACCGCCAGCTATCGGGACGGAGACCTGAGTGGAGTTTACCTGGACGGCAATGACCTTACGGGCTGGAACTTCGCCGGACAGAACCTGACGAAGGCCAAGTTCAGCGGGGCAACACTAACCGGTGCCGACTTTACGGGAGCAGTCGTCACCAGTGCGATCTTCCACGACGCCACTAGTCGCGGCTTTACGGCCGAGCAACTCTACTCCACGGCCAGCTATCAGGACGGCGATTTGACGGATATTCGCTTGAAACGCAATGACCTTACCGGCTGGAACTTCGCCACAAAGAAACTCAGGGATGCCGATTTCTGGCGTGCGATCCTTATCAACGCCGACTTCAGCGATGCAGATCTGACGCAAACCTATTTCTCCGGGGCGACGTTCACTGACGCCGATCTCAGCGGAGCCGTCGTTACTGGGGCAACCTTCTCTGGCACGGTAGGTTTCACCGCCGGGCAGCTCTACTCCACGGCCAGCTACCAAAGCGGCGATCTGAGTGCAATTCGCTTGCGAGGCAACGACTTGAGCGGCTGGAACTTCGCCGCAAAGAACCTCACGGATGCCGATTTCGATTACGCGGTTTTGACCAATGCCGACTTCACCGGGGCAGTTGTCACAAAGGCGTCCTTCCAGGACACCACGAGCCGAGGTTTCACGCCCGACCAACTCTACTCCACGGCCAGCTACCGAGAGGGAGACCTAAGGGGGCTTGTTTTGAACTGGAACGACCTGCGCGCTTGGGACTTCGCCGGAAAAAACCTCACGGAGGCTGTGTTCTACGCGGTCATGTTGACCGACGCCGATTTTGGCTTCGCCGACCTTCGTGGAGCGAGGATAGCGAACTCTCAACTCGCGACCGTCCGTACCGAGGCTACGATCCGGCCTGACGGACAGATCAACAGCCTGGAGTTGGACGCCGCAGAGCGGCTCATCGTACGCGACTATGACGGCGAAACGGATATCCCGATCACGGTGCGGTCGCTGATGAGCGTCGATCCGGACGGCGCGCTGCAAATGGTTTTCCAAGACACCGATTGGGGCTCTACCATCTCCTTCGAGCCGGGCATCGACGTCTCGTTGGGCGGCACGCTGGAGCTCTTCTTTGACGACGACATTCGCCCAGCCGACCTTGTGGGTACGACCTTCGATTTGTTCGATTGGGAGGGAGTAACGGTGGTCAGCCAGTTTGACCAAATTGTGACCCAGGCCGAGGCCGTTTGGGACACGTCCAATCTGTACACCGCCGGGGAGGTGACGCTGCTGGCGGCCGTGCCCGAACCGTCGACGCTGATGCTCTTGGCCATGGCAGCCGCGGTTGCGGCGGCAGGCTGGCTGTTGGGAGCGGGGCGCCATAGGAAAAAGTAGGGCAGGGCTTGCTCTGCCTATCGGAAGCACGTAATAACGAAACCCGTCAGGGCAAGCCCTGACCTACTTGGCTATTCAGGAGATAAACATGAAATCGCTCCAATCGTTGCAGACCCGTGTGTCGAAGTGGTTTGGTACGGGAACCGCAAGGCCTCGCTATTGCCGAAGGTCGCATCGCGGACGGCAGCTGACCCTGGAATCGCTCGAGTCGCGAAGGCTGCTTTCAATCGATTCAATCAACATGGGCGACCCCAGTTCAACACTTACGATCGACTCTAATGACGGCTTGACGGATATAGCTGTGTCGTCCAATGGAACCTACGTCACCGTGAGGGAATGGACTGTCACGCATATCCTCGATGGCCGGGACGCTCCTCCATTTAATGTGCTTGCACAACCTGAGTGGGTGAGATTCCTCAGGATTAACGGAGGCAGCGCCAAAGACATTATTGATATTTCTGGGGTAATAAAAGGAACTGCACTTTCTGAGAAAACCGCGATAATTGGTATCCACTAAAAAAGGCTCTTCCGTCATGCTGCGGTTGTCAAACAAGCCGCACAACGGAGGAGCCAAGGATGGCGAATTCGAAATGTCGT
>SDBV01012207.1_pt1 | contig 11028 bp, 8 predicted proteins | sample 2277081 | NCBI WGS metagenome assembly SDBV01 (sample SAMN10402039, study PRJNA504765) | marine sediment metagenome | isolation source: marine sediment core GS10_PC15, 223 cmbsf | place: Arctic Ocean: Southern Knipovich Ridge | collected 2010
CCCAAGGATTCGCCATTAAGAAACAGCTCGACTTCGTCGCAGTTGTTGGCGTATGTCCAGACAGGAATTGCAACGCCTTCCATCCCTTCCCAGTTCCAATGAGGCAGTATGTGCAACACGTTTTGCTCAGTCCAGACACTTTGATATAGGTAATAGGCGTCTTTGACGAAGCCGCAGGTGTCAATTATGCCATGGTTCTTATAACGCGACGGGAAGGCGCCAGCCTCGCCGAAGTAGTCGAAAGCAGTCCATCGAAACTCACCCGCAAGCCAATCCTTGTCGCGCATGTGCGCGAGACTGTAGCGATTGTGGTGTTCATTAAACGCGTTGTCGTATGAAGAATTGTAGGCAACCGGATCGAAATCGAAGATTTCCTTATCGGTCAGGTTCGGCTGCTTATCGGCGTTTTTTCTGAAGGTCGTTGTGAGATACACACCCCTCGTTTGACGCGAATGAGTTGTCTCGGAGCCGTAAGATTTGCGCTCCGGATATGCCGCGTGATTGGAGCCGTACTTGTCATTCGCATGGCCGAAGTTATATCCCATCACGTCAACCATATCGCAAATACCCAGCTCGTTGGGGACGTCTATACTGTTGAGGCCAAAGGTAGCCGGGCGCGCCGGGTCTATCTTGTGGCAGATGTCCACGAGCATTTTCGTGGTTGCTACACCGTGCTCTTCACGCGTATCGCGGATTTCGTTCCCTATGCTCCACATTATAATACTCGGATGGTTTCGACTGCGCAGGATCATGTCGGTCAGGTCGCGCTCGGCCCATTTATCGAAATACAAATAATACGTTGCCTCGCGCTTGTTCACCTTCCACTCGTCAAAGGCCTCGTCAATCACGTAAAAACCCAGGCGGTCGCACATATCATAGAACTCTTTTCTAAACGGATTGTGAGAGCACCGTATCGCATTGCAACCCATTCTTTTCAGAATTCGAAGGCGGCGTTCCCACACGTTATCCGGAACGGCAACGCCTACTGAACCGCCGTCTTCATGCACGCACACGCCCTTCAGTTTTTCCCGCTTACCATTGATGAAAAAGCCTTTCTTGGCGTCGAATCGGAAATTCCTGATTCCGAAGCGTGTCCGGTAAAAGTCTATGAGCTTGCCGTCTGACCAAACGCGGCTTTCGAGCGTGTACAGAACTGGATTATCGGCCGACCACAGTTGCGGTTCTGGCACTTTAATGACCTGGATCACAGGTTCAACCGCGTTCGGCGCTATCGACAGAGCGTATCCAATTTCCGCCACACGCTGACCCTCAGCCGAACGCACAACCGACTTAAGTGTAATCTGCCTTTCGTCGGACGAGGCATTCTTCAAGTTAGTTTGGATTTGAAGCGTTGCCAGATCCCGGGAAACCTTAGGCGTGGTCACATAGGTGCCCCAATGATCGATATGCACCGGCTCGACAATGACAAGCTCAACGTTCCTATAAATACCGGAACCGGTGTACCAACGCGAAGACATCTGTTTGGTGTTGTCGACTTTCACGACAATCGAATTCTTAGCGGCATCTCCGAATTTAAGGTGCGGCGTCAATTCATAACGGAAACTGCTGAACCCGTACGGACGCTTGCCTAGAAAGTGGCCGTTTACCCAAACTTCGCTGTTCATGTACACCCCGTCGAAGTCTATGTAAACGGTTTTCCCCTTGCACGATTCTGGGAGAGTGAAGGTCTTCTGATACCAACCGAGACCAGTCTTGACGTAGCCGCCGCTCACTCCCGAGGTGTAGGCTTCATTGACTGTATGCTCGACGCTCCAGTCGTGAGGAAGGTCAACCCGCCGCCAATAAGACGCCTCTATTTCGCCAACGCTCTTGGTGTCCGGCTCAGAAAGTGCGAATATCCAATCGCTATTGAAAGACTCCGTGACGCGCACGGCGGAATATATATTCCCCGCAAAAGTCCCCACGATCAGAATTACAATCACCGGCAACAGCTTAGCAGCGGTTTTCTTCATTGCTTGGCCTCCCCAGAACTGCCCGCACTTCTCTAAACTACGCATTCGCATGCTCCAATTCCCTTATAGAACATGCCCCAGTCTCTTGACTGCGTATATAATAGCGCAAACACCGGGTATTTACAAAGTAAACTTGAGGCATCCAAAGAAAAGCCACCGCCGCCCATCTATGCCCGAATGTTACAAATAGGGAAACGTCTTACAACAATCCCAGCACTCTCCGGACAACTTCCAATTCCTCCCCGGTAAGGCCACTTGTGAGCAGCTTGAGTTGCCAAGGGAAAAGCCCAAGGAATATCCGGTAGCACAAACACCAAGCGCAAACCACGATGATGACAAGACCGCACACGATCCCAAAGTAGCGCCTCATCAGCGAAATGTAGGCACGCCGCTTGTGTTGGCGTACTGTCGCTATGAATCCATCACTATCATCGTGCTCTCCACTCTTAGCCACAACCGCTTTGACCGACGGCAGGATTGTGGCGGGATATAAGAGTCCGAATGCAAGCAGTCCCCAGAAAACCGCCCACCAGACAGCGCCTATAGCCTTCATGAGAATAGCCTGTTCACCGCCAGCCTGCTGAAAACCCGAATCGATTACAAGAAGCAAAAACAACATTGACATGCCGCAGCCAAGAACAAGTTTAGCTATGAAAGAATGCGGTAAAGTCCACGAAGACTTTGCCACGTGCAGGACTAATTCGCAAAACAGGAAAAAAGCAAAGTAAACAAGCATCGCCAAGGCCGCGCTTTGCCAACACAAATAGAACGGAAACTCAAACTTCGCTTTCTCTTTGTCAATCCGAGACTGGCGTTGGTTCTCGAAATCAACAAGTTCGGCCAGCGCAGACTCGAGTTTCTGTCGTCGCGCATGCAGTTCCACATCCCGGGGACGGTTGTCCACTTCGAGTATCTTCTCGCGCTGACGCAAGGCGTTAAGCTGGATTTTCATGCCGCCTATCGCCTGAAGCGACCCTGGCGTGGCGCTGTCCGCAAGCCTTTCGCCGAAGGTCTGCAAGGTTTCCAGCCACGAGGCCTTCGTGTACTTGGCTTCTTTGATCACAAGGTCGGCGTACTGATACAAAGGCGCGCAGCATTCGTCAACTATTCTACGCCGCAGGCCTGCGTACCAATAACCACGTTCGACACCCTGCGGCAAATCAGGAAACCAAAGCGGCTCAGGAAACGCCACCTTCCTGCCACTGCTGTTCGTGCGAGCTACCAGAGCCAGAGCGTCGCTCATGTTGTCGCCCTGATCATTCTCGATTTGTGCAAGAGCGGCCGCCTCGAGATAAGCGGGCAATGCATTCCGAGGCTCATGCCCCTGGGCTTCCTTGAACTTCTCACGCGCCTCATCGAAACGGCCTTCCAAGAACAACCTGCAGCCATATCTAATGGCGAGCGAAGCGTTTCGCGGCTCGAGCCGGTAGGCATGCTCATAGGTGGCCGATATCTTGTCGTCCTCTTCACGTTCGGCAAGCGCGGCAACGTATCTGGGCGTCGGGGTTCCACGCTTTTCCTCATCCATAAGGACCGCGTTCTGAAGCAAAGGACGCGCCGAAGCAAATTCCTTGGTCAACGACATCATATACAAGCGCTCTGCGGCTTCATAACGCAATGAACGTTCAGAGAACCAGAGGGCAATCGTGAAGAACGCGAACGCCGCCACGCTCAGCCGAAATGCGCGGCGCGAACGGCGCGATCCGATATGATCGCCCCCTTCACCGAATTCGGAAATACGCACAGCTTCGTTGCTCAAGCTTTACCCCCCATGAGCGCCCTGGCGATATTCTTGGCTTCCTCCACGCCCGGCTGGTCAAAGGTCTGAATGTTGTACAAACGGCCCGCCATCGCCGTCTCAACTTCCAGCATGTACAACAACTGGCCCACTGTGTTCGCGTTCACGCGAGGCAGAATGATTCGCGAAACCGGCCTGTTGCTAACCTTAAGCGCATCGATGGTACCGCGCAATTCGGCAGCCATAAGCTTGTTCATGCTCTTGCCGCGCAAGTATTCCAGTTCCTTTATCTGCTTCAAGGTTCCAGGAATACGAAGAGACTTATCAAACCGGCGCACTTCGAGTGTGTTGATGATCTTGTCGTTAGGACCCTCACGATATAACTGTAATTGAGAATGCTGGTCCGTTGCGCCCAATGCCTTCACCGGAGTCTGGCCCGCATAAACCTCTTCTCCGTCAAGACTGAATTTCTTGCCCAGACTCTCCGCCCAAAGCTGGCGATACCAGTCGGCCACGTCCAGCAAACCGTCCGCATAAGGCATCATAACAGACATGACCTTGCCCTTCTCTGTGTCTGCAAGATATTGAACAGCCGCCCTAAGATAGGCTGGGTTTTCGGTCATCTCCGCCTTTGAACACCGCTTGTCCATAGCAGCACAACCAGCGAACAACCCATCGACATCCATTCCAAGCATAGCGGCAGGCAGCATGCCGACAGGCGAGAATACCGAAAAACGACCGCCAACGTTGAGAGGAACGTCGAATGACTTCAGTCCATAAGTTTTGACCACAGGATGAAGCAGGCTCTTCTTCACGCCCTTAGCCTTTGGACCGGTCGTAACTATCAAATGGTCCTTGACGGCTTTCTTGCCAAGCTTCCGCTCAAGCACATCCAACACAATCATCAATTGGCTCATAGTCTCAGCAGTTCCACCGGACTTCGAGATTACATTAAAAACCGTCTTCTTTGGAGGACACATCCGCAGCATTTGGCGGAAAGTCACCGGATCGATGTTATCCATTATGAACAGCCGGGGAAAACCACCGCGCGCCCTGCGCGTACACATGTTGTAGAAGGGAGGTTTAAGAGCAGTCAACAAGGCCCGCGTACCAAGCGACGAACCGCCAATTCCCAACACGACCAGATTGTCGTAACCCTTGCCGCTGAATTCCGCCGCGACCTTCTTAATCTTTTTGAGTGTTTCCTTGTCCTTGTGAAGGTCCCAGAAACCGTAGTCGCCGTCTTTTCTTTCCTTGCGCAGAATCTTATGCGCGGCTTTTATTCTAGGCTCGATTTCTTTCAGGTCAGACGGCGTAATTCCGTGCTCTTTGCCCACCGCCGAAGATTTTGCCCGTGAAACGTCTATACGAATATCGTAATTAATCAACTATCCTACTTCCTTTCCTCAAAAAACTTCTTCAATTCAGAATAAACATCCTGCCTGGAACCGGTAGCCTTGCCCACTCCGGGCAGCGAGTTCAAAAACATCTTCCCGTATCTTTTGGTTACAATTCGGTTGTCGAGCACAACTATTGCGCCATGATCGCTCTTGCGGCGTATGAGACGTCCGAATCCCTGCCTGAACTTGATGACCGCCTGCGGAACCGTATACCCCATGAAAGAATTCCCGCCCGCGGCCTCTATGGCCTCCGACCGCGCCTGAAGAACAGGTTCGGTTGGCACCCTGAAAGGCAGCCGCATCAGTATAACACACTGCAAAGCCTCTCCGGCAACGTCTACACCCTCCCAGAAGCTGTCGGTTGCGAACAGAACACTCGCCTTATCATTGCGAAACTGCTCCAAGAGTTGCGTCCTGGTCGCCGAGCCGTGCCGTAGCGGCAATATCCCCAGCTCTTTAAGTTCGACTTGAAGACGGTCATACACGTAATTCAAAGAGTAAAAGGAAGTGCAAAGAACAAATGCATGCCCTCTGGTAATGCTCAGAATCTGCCGCACCATATCGACGCCCTCATCAAGGAAGTCATCAGTATTAGGCGCGGCAGTGTCCGATGGAAGACAAAGCAATGCCTGCTTTTCAAAACAAAAAGGCGAATCCAGAACGGCGGATTGGATTTCTCGTTCCTTAACCCTGTCGAGACCTATTCTGGAGAAAAGGTAATCGAATTTGCCCTGTACCGCCAGCGTAGCGGATGTCATAAACACTGTGTTCAGATTGGCATAAACCCATTCGGCCAAAGGTTCCCCCACATCGAGAGGACAACGCGCCAAACGCACAATCTTGGGTTTGCGGGCGTCTATCTCAATCCATCTCACCGTGTTTTTCTCAAGTTCCTCACCCGTAACTTCTGAAAGAACATTCGCCAAACGCTGCAACCTGTCGCGGTAGGCGCGAAGCTGGACCTTTTCGGTCAACAGTGGCTGCTCAAGCTGCTTTGGATCAGGCTTGATGTCCTTGATCTTCCCATACAACGCGTTGCAATGTTGGACGCAGCCCCTTATCTCCTGCACAGCCGACATTACATACACACCGTGTATTTCGCGCAACTCAGAATCACTCAACTCGTCTTCAGTCAAACGCCATTTTATATCCGAACCAAGCTTGCCGCACTTCTCAGCCGCAAGGCTGCGCAAAGCGGAAAACGCCGCCGTCAAAGCCTCCTTGGTAGCCACAAGCGACGGCGTAAGCTTCTCGTCAATTAATTCAAAGATCTTCTCCGCTTCAAGCTTGCTCAAAGTCAGAGCATCCTTCATGATCTTCAACTTTATGTAAGGCACAAGGCCGCGTTCGTGAAGCCTGTCTCTTCGGATGAACCTCCCCAACAAGGCCATTGCGCCATTGAAAGTCGCCTCGGCCCCAAAGTACGCCGTTGCCGAATCCTCGATGTTGTGCGCCTCATCAAAAATGATCCTCTTGTATTCAGGCAGAACGCCCAGAGCGTTAAAATCGCCCTTCTCCTTTTTGACCGAGAGGTCCGAAAAAACAATATGGTGGTTGGCTACAATCAGGTCCGCACCGGCCACTTTCCGGCGCGCGAGCATGAAGAAACATTTTTTTGCAGACGGACAAGCATTACCCAGGCATGAATCGGCCTCGGAACACACCTGAGTCCAAAGTTCCCGCTTTGGCATGAAAGGCAGGTCCGACCGGCTTCCGTCGGCCGTCTTTCGCGCCCACTCGGTCAACGAACGCAAGGAAGCCTCGTCATCTTCGTCGTCAAACAAAGTAGATTCCGAAAGGGCCTGTTGAAGTTTGCGCAGGCAAAGATAATTGCTGCGCCCTTTGACAAGGACCGCCTCAAACTTGTCGCTCAAACATTTCTTGAGCACAGGGATGTCCTTGAACATTATCTGCTCTTGAAGATTGATCGTCTTGGTAGCAATAACGACCCGTTCACGGTTCTGAACAGCCCACTTGACCGCTGGAAGAAGATACGCTATCGTCTTACCCACACCGGTGGGGGCCTCCACAACAGCTATGCCGTTATCATTAAAAGCCCATGCCGCATGCCCCAGCATCGTGTTCTGTTGAGGCCGGACCTCGTAGCCTTGAATGTTTCTCGCCAACGCACCGTCAGGCCTGAAAACTTTCGAGAGGCTGTCGGCGTCCAGCCTATGCTTGTCCTTTTCCAAAAACGGCTCAACGACGACATAAATACGCTCAACATCGTTGTCCACGATATAGACGCCATGACCGTTGTGACCATAAACTTGAGACAATTCCATGTCAGCGTCGGACGGCGAAATATCCCCGCCTGGGTGGTTATGAATCACCACTTCGCGCGTCTGCAAACCCTCAAAAAAAGCGGGGACGGCGCCCTCCTGTCCGCGAGCAAGCACACGTACGCTTTTCAGCATGGCCTTTCCGTCAAGCTCGCCCGCAAAAAAAACTTCGCGCCCACCGGTTTCGTCTATCGCCGTTCGCATTACCGCGGCAGCGTCCGGCAGAATTCTCCCGGAAGCGTTTTGACCTATTTCGTTAGACATACAAGAGTTTTCCAAAGGATTTTTTTGTAATAGCTGGAGTTTCGACAGGCGGGCCATGGAATCATGCTAAAGGCCAACGTCGCGTCCAATAAGATTCATGAACTCCGCCCTGGTGGCGGGATCGTTGTGAAAACTGCCAAGGACCGACGAGGTTGTCATTACCGAGTTTTGCTTCTGGACACCCCGCATCATCATGCACAGGTGGCGGCACTCCATAACCACGCCCACGCCCTCGGCCTTGGTAGCGTCCATGATTTCACGCGCCACCTTGGCCGTCAAGCGCTCCTGAATCTGCAACCTGCGCGCATGGCAATCGACTATCCTGGCAAGTTTGCTCAAACCCAGCACCTGCTTCCTGGCGATGTAACCGATGTGGCAACGGCCAAAAAACGGCAACATGTGGTGTTCGCAAAGGCTGTACATCTCGATGTCGCGGCAAATGATCATGTTGTTGGACTCGGACGTGAAAACCGCGTCGTTCACGACTTCCTCAGGATTCATCGTGTATCCGGACGTCAAAAACTCATAAGCTTTGGCCACGCGTTCTGGTGTCTTCAGCAAGCCCTCCCTATCGGGATCCTCGCCAATCTCAACCAGCAGTTCGCGCACCAATTCTTTCACTCTATCGATATTCATAAACAAAACCTCTTTCGCAGCTCTTCGGTCAGCTCTATGTCCGCCTCAAGCTCGCCGCTATCATTCCTATCAATCAAATCGGCCAGTTTGCGGCCGGTGCCGGGTATTATAAGCTTTGGAGCAAGCTCCAATAAAGGCACAGCCACAAATAAACGTCCCATAATCCCGGGATCAGGGACCATCAGATCGGGTTCCTCAATCACAAGGTCCCCGTAAACAGCAATATCAAGGTCGATTGTCCTGGCCGCGAACTTGTCGCTGCTGCGTTCGCGCCCAAGCTCGCACTCAATAGACCGCAAAATACCAAATTTAAGATCGCGCGGCGGGCTGTCCGTCTCTATCAACACGACGCCATTTCGATAATCGGGCTGTTCCGCCCGGTCAATAGCGGGCGTTCTATAAAAAGTTGAAATGGCCGTCATCCGCACTCGTTGCGCAAGCAAATCACATGCTTTGACAATATTCTGTGCAGGCCCGATATTCGAACCAACGGCTATGAATGCTTGGCTGGGCACTTCCGAACTCGTTCAACGTTCTCGTGTTATTTCTACAGCAACACTCTTGGCGAACCGCAATGCGCTAGGCTTATCGACAACAACATCAACTTTCAAGACTCGCTCGTCCTCAAGACAAATCCGCGCAGCTTGCTCAGCAAGATTCTCCAAAAGAAAACTCGATGAATCCTCAACCATAGCGAGCACATTCTTCTTTATGCTCTTGTAGTCGACCGTGTCTTCGATTTGATCATTCTCGCACGCCTTAGTCAGGTCCGCATGCAGCGTGATGTTCACGGTGACGTCCTGTTTCTCCCGCCTCTCACCCGGATAAATGCCAATTATGCACCTGGCCTGCAAATCGCGAATGTGAATCTTGTCCAAGCTACGTTCACTCATGAATTCCACCCATCAGATGCCTGCCGCCATCGACATAAATAACTTGCCCTGTCACAAATTGGGCCGACGCCAAAAACATAACCGCATCGGCAACTCCCTCCGCGCTTCCATAAGTGTTCAAAGGATTAGTGCCTGACATTTCAGTCAGATAGCTCTCGTCCTTACCCGGAGGCGGCAATATCAAACCCGGCGCGACACCGTTAACACGTATGCCTGGTCCATACTCCACCGCCATAAGCCGCGTCAACGAAAACAACATCTGCTTGCTCAGGTAATACGCGACGTGTTTTCTGTCATAGTCGCAAACGCGGCAGTCCAACAGGTTGATTATTACGCCGCGCTCAGTATGCGACGCAAAAGCGCGCGACAAAACCATCGGCGACAGCGCGTTCACGTTCATGTTACGCGAAACATCTTCCAAACCCAGGCTTGCCAGGCCGCCCTCAGGGAAGATCGCCGCATTGTTAACCAGAATGTCGATTTTCCCCGCCGCGGACACAGCGTCATCCAAAAGTTTCCCGGCATCGCCCGGACTCTCAAGATCACAGGCTGCCGCCCAACTGTCTACATTGCGTTCCCGGATTTCGCCGCACAATGCCGCCGCCTCAGACTCGGAGCGGTTGTAATGAACAACCACGTTCGCGCCGGCACTGGCAAAAGCAAGCGATACAGCCCTGCCGATCCGCTTGGCTGCACCTGTAACGAGTACGGTCTTATCCGCAACGCATAATCTATCGCTTTGAGAAGACAACCAGGCCACCCAATCAGTGCTTGATGCAAACTACGAACCTACTCGTCAAACGGCGGCGCCTGCTGGGCACCCTCGAGAATGTCTTCCGCAGGCAAGATAACAATCGACATATTGTCTCTCATGCTCATGGAATCCGAATCGGACTTTATCGTGCGCAGCAACCCCACGCCTATTATCTTGCCGTCTAGAGAAAAAACCGGCGATCCCAGCGCGGCGCTCGATGTGTTGTCACCAGGAATATAAAAAGTCCTGGGCTTGTCAACAATCGCTTCGATTCGCTCGATTGACACCGAATAAGCGCGGTTGTTAACTTTCCCCAGACGGTTGAGCGCGATCATCTGGTCAAGGATTTGCGGCTTTGCATCATCTTCCAGAGACACAAACTTAAAAGGCGTCTTTGGCTTCTCTACAGGCCGCAGAAACGCCAAGTCAAGGTCCCTGTCGCGAAGAATCTCGCGTGCGTCAATTTCGGTCCCGTCATCAGAGATAATCTTTGCATCGCTCAGTTCGCTCTCGACACTGAAATCGCTGCTGCGCATCCGCATTCCCTCGCTCACACTTGCCGGATCTACCGCCGACAAAGAAACCAAGGTCAACCCATCAGCACCTATCACGACACCTGTCGCTTCAGTTGTGATCTCCCTTTCCTGAGATTCCCCCCCTGCCGAGGAATACTTCATTTTTATCACCAGCTTTACCGTGACCACGGCGGTCTTATGCTTATCAAGCACTTGGCGCCCTTTTTCGGCTGCGTCGTCGGCAAAGGCCGCCAATGCCGAAAACACCGTCAAAATCGCCAGAACAACTGTGAAACTACTGCGTACGATTCGCATAATTTAGTCCTTTCAATGTTCCCACACACACGCAACGCGCATGACCATCCTCAACCTTCGTTCCAATTAGGCTTCAGTTCCAAATAGCTTGACCTAATGCCCTCAATCACCCTGATAACCACGGCGTCAGGCCTGCTCTCAGCTATGTCTTCCATCTTTTTCTTCAAGTCGCTTACGCTCTCTATCGGTGTGCCGTTCACCTCAACGATCAGAGCTTTAACGCCCAGTCGCCCTACAGCCGCCCAGCCGCCTGGCTTG
>SDBV01012208.1_pt1 | contig 11027 bp, 6 predicted proteins | sample 2277081 | NCBI WGS metagenome assembly SDBV01 (sample SAMN10402039, study PRJNA504765) | marine sediment metagenome | isolation source: marine sediment core GS10_PC15, 223 cmbsf | place: Arctic Ocean: Southern Knipovich Ridge | collected 2010
TTGTTGAGGGAGATATTGTTACAGTTGATATTATCTTAAATACTGATGGATGGCATGGTGATGGTGCCTGTACATATATAGCTGGGAAGGGTGAACCTGATATAGTAAGATTATACAGAGCGGCAAAGGAAGCAACAGATGCTGGTATTAAGGCTGCAAGAGCGGGGAATAGATTGGGTGATATCGGTTTTGCTATTTCCAATACTGCTGCAAGATGGGGCTGCTCAGTACTTGAATCTCTTGCTGGTCATGGAATTGGTTTAGAAGTCCATGAGGATCCTGTAGTGTTACCTGTAGGAGAACCTCATGTAGGTCTGCCAGTTGTTCCGGGAATGGTCTTTACTATAGAGCCAGTATTGACATTGGGTTCAGGAAAAATAAGAACCCTTGATGATGGATGGTCGATTATTACTAAAGATGGAAGACAAACTGCACAATTTGAACATACTATTGCCATTTTCGGTAAACGTACAGAAGTACTGACAAAACCAGAACTTAACTTTGAGTTCTGATACAGTCTGTTTAGTAGTGAAAATGAGAATAGTTCTATTGACATATTTTTCTAAAACCTTTACCTTCATCCAATCGGAAATCGCCGCCTTAGCTCAGCTGGCCAGAGCACGTGACTTGTAATCTCGGGGTCGTCAGTTCGAATCTGACAGGCGGCTTGACTGGGTATTTCCTATATGGTAGTGTTCATTGCAAATTGGGGAGGTTCCCGAGTGGTCAAAGGGGGCAGACTGTAAATCTGTTGGCTACGCCTTCGAAGGTTCAAATCCTTCTCTCCCCATAGGATCTTTCCTTTTCTGGAAGGATCCTTTTTTTATGCCCTTCTGAAAAAGAAGCAGTAAAGGCGGCTTAAAGGTTGAGTGAACTATTCTATGAAAATGGCTTACATTTTGAATGCACACAATGTTCAAATTGTTGTCGTCTGGACCCTGGTTACGTTTTTCTATCCTATAACGATCTTGATAGATTACTCGATTATTTTAGTATTTCAAAAGATAAATTTATAAAAAAGTATTGTAGAACTGTTGATATGGGTGAACATAAGCGTTTATGTCTAATTGAAAAAACAAATTACGATTGTATTTTCTGGAGTAATGGTGGTTGTGCTATGTATAATGCCAGGCCGGTTCAGTGTCGTAGGTATCCTTTCTGGAAACCTTTTCTTACTGATAGAAAATCATGGGATATTGAAGCTCAGTCATGTTCAGGAATGAATCATGGTGATACTATAGATAAAGCATGGATTGAGGAATGGTTAAGACTTAGGGATCTCGAAAAGTATATTTTACTTTAGAAATCAATAAGGGAGATGCTTATATGAAAATTAGATTCTGGGGTGTAAGGGGTTCGATTCCAACTCCATTGTCATCAAGTCAAATTCAAAGAAAAATTTCTGCTGTTGTTCAGAGAATACAGGCAGCTGATCTTCAAACACCAGAAACAAGGGAAACTTTTCTATCATCATTGCCGGATAGTATATTTGGTACGGTAGGAGGTAATACTACTTGTTTGGAAGTAAGACTTGATGATGATAACCTGATTATTTTTGATGCAGGATCAGGAATAAGCCGGTTAGGCAATCATCTGCTGCATGAAAATGATCATATACGAAATTACCATATATTCTTTACACATTTTCATTGGGATCATATTCAAGGGCTTCCATTCTTTTCTCCACAGGTATTTAATCCGGAGTGTATTATACATTTTTATAGTCCCGTACCTGAATTCAGGGAAATTTTAAGTGGACAAATGAAAAATCCTTATTTTCCTATAACAATCGATATGTTCAGTAAAAGTATAAGCTATAATGTCCTAAGAGATTGTAGTATCAGGATAGGTAATGCCGAAATAAGCTGGCGTCGAATGAAGCATCCCGGAGGCTCTTATTCATATAAAATAGAAGAAAATGGAAAAACCATGATATTTTCAACCGATACAGAATTACAGGACAGTGATTTTGAAAAAAACCGGGAGAATATAAAATACTATCAAAGTAGTGATCTAATTATTCTTGATAGTCAATATACACTGGATGAAGCTATTGAAAAGTATGATTGGGGGCATTCGTCCTACAGTTTGGCAGTAGATTTTGCATCAGCCTGGAATATTAATAAACTTGTATTGTTTCATCATGAGCCTCTGTACGATGATAATAAAATGGCATCTATTTATAAATCAGCCAACTGGTATAAAAAGTACCAGCAAAATTCGGAGATAGAAGTTATACTTGCACGTGAAGATTTAGAGATAGTGCTCTAATGAATATTGAAGGAAACGAATTGATAAGTATCTACCTGATGCTGAACGAAAATGAAGGGAATCTGGACACTAATCAACAGTTAGTAAAATATAAAATTGAAAAAGAGATATTTAGATATTTATCAATTGAAGAACTGGAAACTATTGGAGAATTGTATGCAAAAAAAGTTGATGTTCTCGGTAAAAAGCTGTAAATTCAAGTTTATGAAAAATAAAATGATAATAAGATCAATTTTGCTTACTTTGTATTTTGCAATTGGATGGACAATCTGGGCTCAGGAAGGAAGTCAGATTAAAGATTTCTACTCTCCCTATTTTATTGGAGGGACATCAAGCATAACTAATTCAATGTCTCCACAATCAGATGCAGTTAATCCAGCCTCTTCTGCACTTGTGCAGAGAATAACTCTGGATCTTAGTTATGTAGGTATATTTGGCCAGGAAGATAGTTTTAGCGGCTACAAAGGGCATGGAATAAACATAGGAAATACAATCCCTACGAAGGCAGGTGTTTTTAGCTGGTCCGGACACTATCTTACGTCTCCCTTTCCTTCTGTTGATTCCAATTCTATATTTTCACTTAATGGATCCTTTGCGAAGGAACTCTATCCTGATTTATTAGTAGGGGCGGGTTTAAAACTTGCCGGTTCATTTGATCCTGGTATGGCTGCATCATTAGATCTTGGAGTTATATCTGTGACTGGTGATATGGGATTTTTAAAAGATTTTAGATGGGCGGTTGTTTTTCAGGATTTTGGTTATATAGATATAACAACTGGTTATCCGGATCCATTTACAGTAACAGGCGGCATTAGTGCAAATATTTTAAATACCAAAGATTTTCTAATTAAAATTTCTACGGATTTAGGATTTCCAGGTTTTAAATCTGCTCTTTTAACCATTGGCAGTAATATCACCTTTAGAGATACGATTTCATTAAATCTGGGAACCAAAATAGATCTGGATGCTATTTCAAATGGAAACTCTTATGGAATGATCCCGTCTATTGGTATTAACTATTCATTTAAAACTGATATAAAAAAAGAAAGTAACTTTTTGGGCCTTTATGACAGAGGCTGGAATAGAAGTGAAGTAAATATACAAACCGGATTCGCACCCATAGCAGAAGATTTATGGGCAGCAGGTTTCGGTGTGAATATCCCTTTAGGTGTAATCGATAAATCTTCACCTGTTATAAAACTCGACATATCAGGATTCGAAACAGACGATGATAAAATTGAAAATCCTGACATGGATGATAAGAAAGAAGAAACTGAAGCTCCTGTAAGTAAACTTCCATTATTAAAGCTTCATTCCGGAAAATTCAGTGGGAAGGAAAACCTTTTCAAAACTCAATCCACGGTATCATCAGGAAATGTCAAAACAGAAAATAAAAATATACCTTTTGTTAAACAAGTAGAAAATGAACAGGTAAAAAGTCAGGGACGATATGATAAGAAATATACAAATTCAGGTATTTCGGTCTATATGTCCCCAAATAATGATGGTATTAAAGATGATCTTACATTTCCTATTACAATTTCTGATTCAAGATATCTTACTGGTTATGCTTTTATTATAACAGATAAAAACGGTTCGATTGTCAGAGATATACGGAATAAAGAGAAAAGGGTAGAAAATCAGGGTTTTAGCGGATTCTTCGATAGACTCTTCTCAGTAAAAAGTGGAATTGAAATACCGGATGAGTTCAGATGGGATGGATTTTCCAATGATGGAAGTGCAGTCTCTGACGGTATTTATTATTTTTATGTGGAAGCATGGGATGATAATGGTAATATTGGTCGTTCGGACAGCTTTGCAATAGTCCTGGACTCTACCTCTCCTGAATTGGATCTTACAGAACCAGCTGATGATTACAAGATTTTTTCTCCCAATGACGATGGAAATAAAGATACTATTAGTATAGTTCAGACTGGTTCAGATGAAGATTTATGGAGTGCCGCTATTGTTAATTCATCAGGGGTTTCTGTAAAAACTTATCGTTGGATTGATCAGATACCATCAGATATTGAATGGGACGGTAGAGATGATAATGGTATTATGGTTATGGATGGTGTTTATTCCTATATTATTGAGTCTTTAGACCGTGCCGGTAATTCATTTAGCAGTGGTTTCAGTAATATTATTAAAAATACAGAAGAAACCCCAATTACTCTTACTATAGATAAATCATATTTTAGCCCCAATAACGATATGATTCTGGATTCTTTATTACTTACATTTGGTATTCCTGTAAAAGAAGGCATTGTTGAATGGAATCTTGATATTAATAATATCGAGGGAAAGACAATACGTTCCTTTTCAGGTACAGAAAATGTTCCAGGTGAAATATTATTTGATGGCAGGGATCAGGATGGTATAAGGCTTAAAGAAGGTGCATACTTTGGTTTTATTGATGTATTCTATCGAAACGGAAACAATCCTGAGTCAAAATCCCCTGTCTTTAATATAGATGTTACTCCTCCGGTAGCTGCTTTAAATAGTAATAGTTCTATTTTCTCTCCTAATGGTGATGGGCTTAAGGATGAAATAACTTTCTATCAGGAATCTACTACAGAGATAAGCTGGCTGGGTATTGTTAAATCAGAGAGTGGTGAAATAATTACTGAATATCAATGGCTTGCAGCCGCTGACCCCTCTATTGCCTGGAACGGGACACTTTCCAATGGAAAACTGGCGACCGATGGAAAATATACTTATCAGTTAATGTCTATTGACAGGGCTGGAAATTCGGGGGAATCAAAAGTTATTGAATTTACTCTGAATACAGAAGAAACTCCAGTGATCCTGACTACTGATCTGAAATATTTTTCTCCTAATGGTGATTCTGTACAGGATAGTATTTCAATTATTCCGGAATTAAAGGTAAAAGAGGGTATTGATTCATATTCACTTGATATACTTGACAGTCAATCTAAGGTTATTAGAAATTTTTCCGGAAAAAATAGTATCCCTGAAAAATTTCTTTGGAATGGGGTTAATTCAGATGGTAGAAATGTAACTGATGGTATCTATAGTAGTAGTATTACCGTGGTTTATGATAGTGGAAATTCTTCACCTGCTGCATCACGTAAATTTATTATTGATACAGTATTTCCGGAAGTTTCTGCAACTACAGAATCACTTCTATTTTCTCCTGATTCTGACGGTTTGAAGGACAATCTGGAAATATCTCAAACGTCCAGCTTTGAAGATATTTGGCAGGCCGAAATAAGTTCTGAAAATGATATTGTAGTTAAAAACTATTTATGGAAGGGCCAGGTTGAGAATCTTATATGGGATGCTGCGGATAATGAAGGTAATAAAGTCCCTGATGGTAAATATAGTTATTTTGTATTTTCAGTGGATGCTGCAGGTAACAGATCTTCATCTGAGGTGCGAAATATTGAGATAGATACAGAACCAACTTCAATATTTATAACTGTAAGCAGTGAATATTTATCTCCTACAGGAAATAATCTGTTTGAAGATATTACCTTTTCAACTATTATTAATAACAAAAGCGGACTGGAATCGTGGTCAGTTAAAATAATACATGAAAGCGGTAGTATTGAAAAAATATTCCAGGGAAATGAAGGGATTCCGAAAAATATTACCTGGAACGGTGTAAACGATTCAGGTAATATTGTTGAAGGGGATTATAACGCTCAATTTTCTGCCTTTTACTTAAAGGGTAATGCTCCTGAAGTTCAATCTTCAGACTTTATCCTTGATATATCTCCTCCTGTTGGATCAATCAGATTGTCTCCTGTCCCGTTTTCTCCGGATAACGATGGCCTGGATGATGATATTTCTATAAATATCAATGTAAATGATGCCAGTGGTATTAAGAAATGGGATCTGAAGATATTCGATCCTGAAAATAGACTGTTCAGAACTTATAGTGGAGAAGGGAATCCCACAGAGAAAATAATTTGGGACGGTAAATCTTCAAAAGGGGAACTTGTTTATGCCGCCATGGACTATCCTATAAAATTAACTCTGGAGGATAAACTCGGTAATATCAATAGTATTAGTAAGAAAATTCCTGTAGATGTTCTTGTTGTAAGAGAGGGTGACATACTTAAAATAAAAATTGCGAATATAATTTTTAAGAAAAACAGCCATGAATTACTCGCAGACAGTTCGGAAGTAATTGAGCAGAATAAATATATTCTTAACAGAGTAAGTGAGCTGCTTAATAAATATGATTCCTACAAAATAACGATAGAGGGTCATGCTGTAGTTACAAGATGGAATGATCCGGTCGCTGCAAAGATAGAAGAGGATACAGAGTTGAAACCCCTTTCAGAACAGCGTGCTCTTACTGTACTAAATTATCTAACAAGACTGGGAGTTTCTTCTTCAAGGATGGATGCCAAGGGTATGGGTGGACAGAAACCACTTGTTCCTCACAGTGATCTTGAAAATAGATGGAAAAACAGACGTGTTGAATTTATTTTATGGAAAGAGTAAGAGTGGGGAAATTAATTAAATTTATTTTGTCATTACTTATTGGATTGGTAGTTTTCTCTTTAGCTGTTCTTTGGGCAGTTAATTTTTTAAACAGCTCTTCTGATTTATATGAAGGGGAAGATCAAATTTTTGCAATAGAGAAGGGTGCTACTCTTAATAGTATATCAAATGATCTTACTGAATATGGCTTGATTAGATATCCCCGGCCCATGATATTGTACAGTAGACTCATGGGAACAGAAGCTGATTTCAAAGTTGGTGTTTACAGAATCAGCCATAAAAAAACTTTAACTGAGATACATGATTATCTTGTTGAGGGTCGACAGCAGCTATTCAAAGTTACAATTCCAGAGGGTTGGACAAGCAGACAGATAGCAGCATATCTGGAAAGTCTTGAGATAACTGATAGAGAAGGATTTCTCAGGGCTGTAGTATCCACTGACTTAATTGAAGAATTAGATATCCCAGCTAAGGATTTTGAAGGTTTTTTATATCCTGATACTTATTTGTTTCAAAAAAATTTTCCTGCTGAAAAAGTTGTAAGAGTTATGGTTGAGAACTTTTTCTCAAGACTTCTGGAAATTTATCCTGAATATAAAAATCTGGATAAAAATGAACTTTTGGATAAAATTATTCTTGCATCAATTGTAGAACGTGAATATAGAGATCCGGATGAAGCACCATTAATGGCAGGTGTTTTTTACAATCGCCTTTCCCATTCAACACAAATTCCATTAGGTTCATGTGCTACAATAGTATATATTATTGCTGATATTCAAAACAAACCACACCCGGACGTTATTACATACAGAGATTTAGAAATACTATCTCCATATAATACTTATATAAATACCGGACTTCCTCCTGGGCCTATCTCAAATCCAGGAAGAATAGCTTTAAAAGCTTCTTTTTATCCTGAAAAAAGTGATTATCTCTATTTTTTATTGAAGAATCCTGAATCAGGACAACATGTATTTACAACAAATTTATCGGAGCATAACGCTGCGTATAATTTGTATATAAAGAAAAATTAGGAATACTATTTAATGTCATTTGATCTTAAAAAACAGGAAATTCTTGATAAAATCAGTATAGTCGAGATAGTCTCAGAGTATTTGAGCTTAAAACAGAAAGGAGACAGTCATTGGGGGCTTTGCCCATTTCATAATGAGAAAACACCTTCGTTTTCAGTCACAGAAGATAAAAACATGTTTTACTGCTTTGGATGCCATAAAGGAGGCAATATTTTTGATTTTCTAATTGAAGTTGAGAATATTTCTTTTTTTGAAGCTTTTAAACAATTAGCAGAAAAAGCTGGAGTAGAAGTTGAAACTCAAAAGGAAAGTCCTGAAGATAAACATAAAACAGCACTTCTGGGTCTCTACAATAAAATAGCTGGTAGTTTTAACTATATTCTTTTAAAAAAGGATTCAGGAGAAAATGCAAGAAAATACTTAGTGGACAGAGGTATTTCTGAAGAAACAATCACCGATTTTAAATTAGGATATGCTCCTTCAGAAAAATTCTGGATGTATGATTTTCTAAAAAAGAAAGGTTATTCTGAAAAATTTTTAGCTAAATCTGGAATATTTGCAAAAAAAAATAATAAAATCAGCCTTTTCAGTAACCGTATAATGTTTCCAATCATTAATATTCAGCAGAATATTATAGCTTTTAGTGGTAGAAAATTGAAAGAAAGTGATTGGGGAGGCAAATATATAAATTCTCCGGAAACTGATATTTACAAAAAAGGTGAAACTATTTTCGGAATTCATACTGCAGTAAAGGAAATAAGAAAAAAAAAGGAGTTTTTACTTGTTGAAGGGAATTTTGATGTATTGGCATTTTATCAGTCAGGAATAAGAAATGTGGTAGCACCTCTGGGTACTGCATTTACTGAGAATCAGGCAAGGTATCTAAAACGATATGCTTCCAAATGCATGATTGTTTTTGATCCCGATACAGCCGGTATTGAGGCAACTTTGAAATCTGCAGTTATACTTGAGAAATATGGAATCTCTAATTATGTGGTGAATTTACCCGAAGGAAAAGATCCATCTGAGATACTTGAAAAAGAAGGCCCGGAGGCGTTGAATAAACTAACAAAATATCCTATAAATACATTAGAATACCTTGTAAAAAAGGCAGTTGATCGTTTTGGTATTAAGAATTCGGAAGGAAAGGAATCAGTTTTTCAATTTGTAACTCCATATTTAGATAGTTTAAGTACTGAATTAAGAAAAGAGGACAGTTTTAAGTATTTAGCTAACATTCTGGAGATAGATGTAAATACAGTATATAAGGATTATGCAGCTAATAAAAGAAGAACAAAGACTTTAAAAACAAAGAATTCAGCAATAGATCAACGGGAAGAGATTCAGATTTCATTGGATCTATTTCTTTTAATTGCTTTAGTTGAAAACAGGGAAGCTTTTGGATCTGTAAGGAATGTTATAGATATAGATGATTTAGAAGATCCCAGAGCTAAAAGGGTGTATATTATCCTTGAGGATATGTATAGAAGGGATTGTTCTTTTAATGAAGGGCTGTTGTCAGTGATAGAAGATGAAGCTTTAAAAGAGGTTATTATTCATAAACTTTCAACAGGAGAATATAGACTTAACTCTGGTCAGATAATAAAAGATGGAGTCAATAAAATAAGACAGCGAAAATTTGAAAAAAAACGCAGTGAAATTGAAATTCACCTCAGAAAAACTGATCTAACTGCAGATAGGATAGAATTAGAGAAACTTCTCTCTGAAAAAAAATTTATAGATGAAGAACTTTTAAGAATAAAGGGTAATTAGTAGTGTCAGACATACAAAATGACCCATCAGTTATAAAGCTTATAGAATATGCTAAGACCAAGAAGAGTATAACTTACGATGAGGTAAATGATTTCTTACCGGAATCAATTGTAAATTCAGATAAAATTGAAGAAGTAATCAACATGCTCGAAAAAAACAAGATTCTTCTTGAGGAAGAAAGTATACAGACTCCAGGTATAGCTGATTTATTATCTGATGAAGAAGATGGTGGTGATGAAGATCTAATTCAAAACGAAGAAATAGATAAACATAACCATAGGAATATTTCTGGTAAGAAAAAGATTGTTTATAGTGACAAAGAATCTTCTATTGATGATCCCATACGTCTTTATTTACGGGAAATTGGTAAGGAGAGTCTTCTGACTGGTGAACAGGAAGTTGAGCTTTCTAAACAGATGGAGAGTGGAGAAAATATAATAAAGAATGTTATAAAAGAATCAGGTATGATTATACCTGAAATGTATAATCTTCTATTAAAAACATTTTCAAAAGCGGATCCAAAGGAACTTGATATCTCGAAAAAAGAAGTTTCTGAGATACTTGCTGAGCGTCGTCGCCTTAATCAATTTTATCGTGAAAGTCTTGGAGAAATTTCAACATCCATAAGACAGTATATGGATATTAAATCAAAGACAATTGAAGCTGGTAATGATGTAATTTCGGATAGTGTTCTTATTAAAAAGAAAGCTCTGCTTTTGAAAAAGATTCAGAAAATAAATATTCATCAAACAGAAATAATTGCTTTTTCTGACTACTTTATGGAAATTGAGAGGAAAATACGACATTATAAAAAAGAACAACGCCGTATCGAAAGACGTTTGAATATCATCAGTCCAAAAGAATTACGTTCCATGGGCAGGGGCCTGGCAATTCCTGAGTCAAGAAGAAAAATTGAGGAAGAACTCCAACTGACAGCGGAAAAAATTAAGAATAAAATAAGACAGATTCAGGTTAATGAAAAAAAATTAAAGACCATTGAAATAAATTTTGAAGATAATATTGACGCTATACTTGACAGATCCAAGGAGATTTCCGAGGGAAAAATAAAAATGAAGAGTGCCAAGGATAGACTTATTCAGGCTAATCTTCGTTTGGTTGTCAGTATTGCAAAAAAATATACCAATAGAGGCCTTCATTTTTTTGATCTTGTTCAGGAAGGTAATATTGGACTTATAAAAGCAGTTGAGAAATTTGAGTATCGTAAAGGATATAAATTCTCTACATATGCCACATGGTGGATAAGGCAGGCTATTACCCGTTCTATTTCTGATCAGGCCAGAACGATAAGGGTTCCGGTACATATGATTGAACAGATTAATAAAGTCGTTCGTGAATCCCGACAACTGATGCAGATGCTGGGTAGAGAACCAACTGATGAAGAAGTAGCTGAAAGACTTGGATGGACAGTTCTAAGAATTAAATCTGTTAAAAACGTAGCAAGAGAACCTATAT
>SDBV01012209.1_pt1 | contig 11026 bp, 17 predicted proteins | sample 2277081 | NCBI WGS metagenome assembly SDBV01 (sample SAMN10402039, study PRJNA504765) | marine sediment metagenome | isolation source: marine sediment core GS10_PC15, 223 cmbsf | place: Arctic Ocean: Southern Knipovich Ridge | collected 2010
CCAGCCTCTAAATTTCCCGCCGTTACATCGTTTGATATGGTATCGGAAGTATGCGCTACCAAAACTTCGTAAACAAGACCACCATCTTTAACAAACTCTCCTACCACGTATGAAGTAGACGTAACCCACACCCTTGCCGTACTGGAGACGAACTCTCCATCGACGTATTTTCTATTAGTAACCCACGTTTGAGGTGCTTCACCTGAATTGGCATAAATAACACCTTGTTCCGGTTCCCAAGCATCTACACCCATCGCCTTGTTTCTCTGGTCAGAACCGAGAACATCGTTTACAGACAATATTCTTAATGCATTATCTGGCTGAATATATCTGCGGTCATAACCAAAAATAGGTTTATCATCAGCCTGTACGAGAATGACTCTTTCCTTCGCTTCGTTAAAAGGATGCGCACGTAAAGTCAAGTCTCTTGACGATGGATAATATCGAATACAAAGTTTATTCTGTTTCAATATCCGTGAGGCAGTGGTGTCTTCAACTTGATACTCTCCAACCAAGCCTAGAGCAAGGTTATGAATTTTTTCCTGACCTGTTAAAGCCATGATAATCCTTTCTATGGAGCATTACCAACAATCAACCAACTCACGGCAGTAGTTGTTCCCACCCCGTCTAAGGCAAGTCCTAAATTACCATCAGGGTTTATCGGCAACCAGCATGCTTCGCCTACGTTAAGAATCAAATCGGCGGCGCCAGCAGCAAAAGTAGTCGTTCCTACCGTATCCACCTGGATATATAATGTTCCAACTTCACATTTTAGAAAACATCCATATATATCAGAAAGAGCGATATGGTCTACCATTGCAAACAAAGCCAACGCCGTTGTAGTCGCCGTCGTTAAAACTGTAAATCCTTCCTGATAGGCTACGGGAACAGTCATCGTAACTGCGTCAGTATCTATTGACACCGTATCACCTAACCCTGTCAAACTTATCACTGTCCGTATTGTTAAGGCTCCTGCCATGATTAGCTCCTATTCACTGAATTACACGCAGATAACAAACCTATGGAGTTGTAATGTTCAAAAACTACCAAAGGATTCGCTGTTATTTTATATCCCTTGTCTTTGGCTTTATTAAAAAAATATTCGCCCTCATCTTGTTTTATTGGTTCTCCATTGTTTTCGTACTTCGGTTGATACTCCATCTTGAAATAAGGCCATTCAATGTCTTCAAGAACCTTTTTGCGGACAAGACAACATCCCGCGCCAGCAAGTGAGGTTTCAAATGGTTCCTTTGGCAATTCTTTACTCATAGAAAACCATTCATTTTCTTCGTTTCTTACCGACCAGAACCAACCATTCATATAGAGTGGGTATATAGCGATTGCAATATCTGTATCGAGAACAAGCAAGTCTTTAAGACAGTCTTTGGGTGGTACTATGTCGGAGTCTACGAACAGAATGTGTGTCCAGTCTGTGCATATTTGGTTGAAATCTTCAATTAGTGTATTGCGAGACATTTCGCAACTTAATGTGTTTGTATATCCCCATTGGATTACCTCTGGAAGATTATGTGTATATGCACACCACGCCGCAGTCCTGCTGTGTATATTAGAATTCTTGCCTAATGGCGTAGCTAGATAAACTTTTACCATAATTACCTCAAAACAGGGTGAGTGCCCGAAGACACTCCCGTTCAAAACTAAATTGCTTGTGCTGCGACTGTGTAGAAAATCTCTACGTGAACGCCTTCGGTTGCTACCAAAGAAGCACCAGCGGTAGTAATGAAAACATCAACCGCATCCTGTAAACCATTAGTCAAGAGAGTCGTATAAGTCGTTCCGTCCGGCGATGGCGTAAGAATCTGTGGCGTAGTTGTAGCAAGAGTTGTAAAAGTGCCAAACAAATCTGTATCACCTGTAATACCGATAGTACCTGTAACTGCACCATTCATCGCATCCTGTGCGCCAAAAGTTGCAGTATCAATCGGCCAGATAATAGTGTACAGAACAGCAGCGCCTTTTGGAAGTTTACCACATTTCATTGTACTGCCTGTATCAAGGTCTGAACCAGAAGCGAAAACATCATCGCTCGAACAATATACATGCCCACCCGCATACGCAGCGCGAGGCAAAGTCCCTATAACAGGAGTGTCCTGTAGGGCAAAATTTGTACCTTCAAAAGCAGCTGTAGCCATAAGGTTACTCCTTTCTTAAACGCATTCGATTTGAAGAACTTTGTCTTCATCCATGCGGATTGCGGCCATGCCGACACGGGCAGAAACCTGCCAAATCTGCTTACGAGGCAGCCAGTCGACGTTAAATATAGGAGAATTGTGCTTTGCGAAAAGCATCCCCTCTTTTGTCCAAACAGGAACCTTAAAGACGTTTGTATCACCATCAACATCATTAGTTGAACCTACAACAATCCTGTTCGTTACTACAAATCTGAATCCCATGTACTCATTGACAGTACCATTGACGAGTGAACGTATCTGACTCGTATCAAGACTTTGGGTTTCTGCTTCACGAAGCAAATCCGAGCCTTGTTTCGGTGATATCGCAATATAAAACTTGTCATCAGGGTCATTTTCAAGTTCTACTAATGCTTGGCGAGCAAGAATTAACTTATCTATTGTTAGACCTGAAGATACTCCACCTGCTGTAAAATCGTTCTGTACATCATGAACGATAACCCGACCACCCGTAGTAAGTCTGGTTGCAGTGACGTAAGCGGATTCAGTGAAGACAAAAGTATCATCGCCTGGATTCTTGCCGCCACTTACGTTAGCGAAGAAAGAATTTGTGACAGTGATGTTCTGCCTTCGGATTTCACCCTTAGCCAGTGCTTGAATGTAGTCACTGGTAGGGTCGGTGTGCAAGGCTATATCGTCGAGTTTATCGACAAATATACCCTTCTCAAAAAACTTAGGTGCTATCCATCTGCGGTTGTGCAGCATGTCTTCGATTGGAAGGTCTTCAAATCGGGTTGTTTTCTCGTCAAGTTCGATGATGCCGAGGAAGTCATACGCTTCATTCTCGCCTTCAATTCGCTCTTCACGCAGTAAACCCTGATATTGAGGTTTCCGCTCTTGGAGGACATGCTCATACCCTGTGGTATATGAGTTGAAAAACGCCTCAGTATACCCAGAGGTATCATTACTATTTCTTACGAAATTCGCCATGATTGGCCTCCAACAAAAAAATAAAGTTTTGCGTTCAGGTTGTCTCGTTAGAGGCCATCGCTACCGATTCACGCACGGCAGACGAATAGTTTACTATTGTCAGGCGGGGTCTTGCAACTTATCCGCCATAGTATATTTACTTTTTAATTGCGGGGGGCGCGACCCAAACCCGCATTAGCTATTTTCTGATTCAAGTATGATATAGCCGAGGCTAGAATATCTATATTATCATCAAACGCACCCAAAGCTGGATTGCATTTGTTGCATAATAACCCTCTAACTATACCAATATTATGGTCATGGTCTATATGTAATCTCATTGTTTTACTATTTTTCCATTGCTTCGTTTCTGGTAATCCACAAATAGCACAAAGTCCTTTTTGCTTAGTAAATATCTTTTGGTATTCTACGGTTGTAATTCCATACAACCGATTCAAATGATAGTCTTTGTATTCAACAGTCTTCCGCCTTTTTGCTCCATAGGCCAATATAGCTTCACCATTTAACTTTTTGTATTTGCGATAAGTCTTTTTCTTGCAATCTATACACGACGGATTAAGACCACTTTTTTGTTGGCTATTCTTATAGAATTCAACAAGTTCTTTTTTTATTCCACACTTAGTACATTTCTTCATTGTCAATTCCTCGGAGCCCTTCCTAGTCCGGCATTCGCTATTTTGGTATTCAACTCCATATACTCAGCCATACACTTTTTATGGTCTTGGTGGAATCTCTGATTATAAGCATCAGATGCCATTATTACTTTTAATTTGTCATGCAGAGAAGTTGTAACAATTTTATCTCCTGTTTCCGTCAGGGTGTCCTCAGAGTCACTATTGGCTATCGTTAAGAGCATATTCACTATTTCAGGTTCTTTGTCAATTCCCATCTCTTCGAGGAAAGACTTTACGCCCAACTTTTCAGCAGTTGTATCAATCTTCGTCTGAGTAGGGACATAAGCATCTTTCCATTTAGACTTCATAGCGTCAATATTTTCGGCTTTACGTTCCGCTCTCTGTTGAGCAGAGATTTCCTCCGAAGCCTTTACCGCTTCTAACTGAAACTGAACAGCACCTGCAAGTTGTTTTTGGGAGTAGTTTTCACTCTTAGCAAATGTCTTAAATGAAGTCAATAATTCATCACTGATTTCCACGCCCGTTTCATTGGTGAATTCATATTTATCAGCAGATTCAGGTACATCTAACTTGCTGTAAATCTTGTTCCAGCCCTCAATGTCATCTGCACTCTCAGGAATTACCAAATGCTCACCAGAAGCAATGCCTTTATATTTTTCTAATTCTAAGAATCCATCAACTACCTGATTAACATTCGTCCATTTCTTCTTCTCCAATAATCCTTGAACGTTTTCAGGTACACCTTCGCCAAAATCTCCGTTAGGATTCATCCAACCCGAAGGTTCTGACGCCGGCGCGTTTGAAGTTGCTTCTTTTACTGGCTCTGCATTCATTATTTCAACCATCATCTTCCTCCTTCATATCTTCAATACCAAATGCCCTGCCTCGTTCCAAAATCTCTAAGGCAGTTCTAACGTCTTCCTGTTTAATTGCAAGTCCATACAAGTGTTTTAACTCTTTTTCATATTCGTCTTTTTTCATTCTTTCTTCTCCTTACGATTTATCTTTTCGTTAATATACAAAAATACACTCCTCATTCCTTCACAATATGAAGTCTGATACGGATTAGGCGATTGGCGGCATACGCTTGACCTGTTTTGACCGCAATGCCTCTCCAAATCGGCTGTAATCACTTTACCATCTTTGGTCTTTGACATACGCTTATAGCAACGTGCCAATTCCAAATTCTTTTTTTCATTCTCAATTCTCTGTTCTTCTGCTTCTGTCATTTCTTCCCCTTATAAAAATCTTCACATGATACTTCTGGGTGCTTCTCAATTCTATAATTACCACCAAAAGGAATGAATCCATCCTTTGTGTCTAACTGGACAACCTCGCTTTCATGCTTTACATAAATTACTTTCTTGTCTTTTTTCATTTTTCTTCTCCTATGCGACTAATTGTTCGGCGGCACTGCCCTCTTCGGGCTTACTGCTGGCATTCTTTAATGCCTTACTCGCACTCTCAGCTATTTCAGCTTGTGCTGCCATTTTTTGTAATTCTATCGCTTCGTTTCTTGCTTCCATCATCAAATCAAAGTCAGTAAGAACTTCCGCAGGCGCACCAGAAGCAAGATGAGAAATCCTGAACGCTTTATCAAAATCAAAATTCTCGAATACAGGAGTCGCCTCTGCATAAGGCGCCCATTTTGCTAAAGTAGCTTCCATTGCATTTGCCTGAACACTTGCCATTGCCAGCGAAAGTCTACCTTGATAAGCAATATCAAAATCAAACGTCTGTGGCGGCTGGTCAATTCTTTTCGCTTTCACTAAAAGTTTAAGAGACCTTGTAAGTAACGGGTCGAGAGTTTCTTTTTGTAACGGAGTTACCTGTGGTGACACAATCGTAAGGTCGTCTTCTTTTCTAACCCCGACTTCAAAAGCCGTCATGTTTCTCTTGTTTTCTAAAGTATTGAATCTGTTAATAAGGAATCCCTCTTTTACAACCGTCTGCTGGTCACGAAGAACTTCAGCGTTAAGAGCAACGTTAGTTCCGGTATTAAGCGCCTCTGGCTTCATAGCACCCGCCCTGACGTAAATCATACCATTCGGCTCGGTAACGGGCTGACCGACTACTCCGTCGTCTTCTACTATGAGTGGAGGATTAACAGCCTTTTCCGCCGCCTCTATGAAAGACTTCTTCATCCTGTTCAGCATTTTTATTTCAGGAAGTAATTCCATTGCTGGGCCTCTACCCATAATCTCGCCTGGAACTAAAGCAAATCTAGCTACCAGATAAGGCAATTCATCGAACCCACCTCTTTTCACAACAGACTTATCACTAATCATTATATATAAAGACTTTACTCTCTTATTCCTAGCCCCTACTTTGGTTTCGTCAAAGTCTTTGTTAGGCAAAGTTACGTGAACAAACTCAAACTTATCATCCCATTTTTTACTCGTTATGGCCTTTTGGACGGATTTACTCTTTATATTTATCCCAAATTCCTGAACCGCCTGACGAGTAGTATAGAATATCTGTCTATATACAGTGTCAATTTCACCACGATTATTCGTATCGAATGACATGAACCCGACATGATGAGACTGGAATACAAGGTCTTCACCAATTAACTCTACAGAGATTATACCCGTTCCGAAAACCACCATCGACCGTATCGTCATAAACATTTCACGCTGGAAGTTCGACCGCCATATCTCTTTATGAGTCGCCGATGCAGCCATAGACATCCATTTTAATATACCTGGGTCTTCGTTGAGTTTCGGGTCTTGAGCGGTAAACCCAAACCAGAACGCACCGGCTGGCATGAGAAATGAAAACAAACCTGACGTTAAAGTGAACGCCGCCGTAAGGGCGGTAGAGTCATATAATTGGATAGTGTTTATCTGACCTTCGGATTGTTCAGAGTTCATTACCTGCCGCCATGCGTCCGGCCATGCGTAATACCCTGCCTCCTGACGCAGACTGTCAGATTCCTGCTTGCGTGACCTTGCTTTATCATAACGGTCGAGTATCGCAGCTACACTATTGTCGTTTCTTACGTTATCAGCCATATCACTCCCCTAGACGCTTCTTCAAAGCAGCCTGTATTCCACTAATTATCGTAGCACGTCTACCGCCTTTTAGACGTTTCTTTCTCTCTCTTCTGGCGGCATCTTCGGCGCTTTCTTCTATAACCGTAACCTCTTCTATCGGTTCGGCTTGAGGTGGCAACTTCGGTGTTTTTGGTTTTCTAAAAAAACTAGACATTTTGTATACTCCTTCTACGAAGCGCTTCAATCATTCCATCAAAGATGAAATCCATATCGCCAGTTTGCGGTTCAAATTCATCAGCCTCTTCAACAGCGTTCATCATTACGCCTTCGTTGGGGCTACGGTCTTCCTGCATAGGTTGGCGAGGAGACTGCACGGTTAGTGCAGCGTCCTCCGCCAAGTCCTCTTTCATATCTTGCATAAATACGCTGGACATTATCTTATCCTGTCGACCTGACCATTACATTTAGGGCAGTCAGGTGAATTAGTAACAGAATTTTCAAATTCAAGTCCACAACCTTTACACCTAAAACCATGCGGAAATACCTGTATAGGTTCTGCTTTTTCTTTTGGTTTAACCTTTTGCTTTTTTACCATTTTTAAACTCCTTATGCCGCACTAATAGGTACGTCAAGTGCATTATCGCTACCAACGGTTTTGTTTCCAATAGCCCTTAACAAGTTTATATCAAATACATTTGCTACTACACCATCACTGATTGCAAAGTTTTCAATAACCACTGCAATTCCAGTACCGCCATCTGAATTGTCATCAATAGCAAAAGTGGTGTTATAAAAATGATTATTTTCAATCCAGATACGACCTGCAACATTCGTAACACCATTGTCAATAACAATACCAAGACCACCAGCAAAACGATTGCCAGTGAAAATCTGATTATCAGATACGCCGGTTTTCAATTCAATGCAGGCGGTTGAAAAACCACCAGCAGCGCCAGCAGCTTCAAAATCACAGTTAATAACCTTAAACCCGTAATTAGCCGTTGACTTGATTCCCGTAGTTGCAACTGCACTACGACTTGAAAACGTACAGTTATGAAACTCTATACTTGAAGAAACCGATGTCAATGTCCACATAATACCACTGTCCGCCTCTTCAAATTGCCAGTTAATAAATCTACAACCAGCAGTCGTAGTTGTTACCGGAACGTGATTACCAACAAGGCAAGGTTTCTTTCCGGCATTACACGAACCCACCCCAATTACATCTGTCTTCTCAGCTAAAATTACCAAATCTTCCGTGAGTTTATCGCCGACACAATATACTTTCGACCTGTGCGCCCAAGCCCTGTTACCAGAAGTAGTCTGATAAGCCTGTGCAGCAGCCAAACCTTCAGTAAGAGTTTTGAACGCTGTACCCCACGTCCTTCCATCACCAGACGATACAACATTGCCGTCAACATACCAAATAGCAGGTAATCCTTTATTAGTTCCTGCACTAAATGGTTGCATATCTGCATTACCCTGCAATCGCCCTAAACTATCAATTCTGACAGTTGCTCCATCTACTCCTGTACTTCTTAAAAAACTTGCATACGTAGCCATAACGCTACTCCTTTCTTGCCCCTGCCCTTACGGACGAGGCGTAATTGCCCCATTTGACTGGGCGTTTAATCTGAACTTCCCACTGCGGAAAGTTCTTTTTCAATATCCTTGATGACATCTACTTTCTTTCTCGCGCCGCCAGTGGGTTGAGAAAGTGGTATTCCTAACTCTTTTGCCATGCTTCGCCAGTTTACATGCTGGCCTTTCTGCATTCTATCTTCTACTTTTTCATCTTGTGTCAATTCTGTACTTTCATTTTTTCTTTGTTCAGTTAATATTTCTTGTACGTGCTGTTCACCTAATGTTAGTTCTTTAACATCTTCTCTAGTCACTGGCGGTTTCCTTATATGCCAATTCTCCAACTCTTCACGAATCATATCAGGAACTAACTCATCTACCATCTCTTCTATTATCTCTCTGACTCGCTTTTCTGTCATTCTCACATCTACATACCGCCTCTCCTTTTCTTTAACCTTGACTGCCTTTTTCTGCGGCGGGTTGCATCTTGGGCAATAACTACAACTTCTTTCTGTGTCGAATACTAATGCTGTGCGACATCTAGTGCAATGTGTTGATTTATCTACTGGTTCTGTATTCATTTCTTTCTCCTTTTCTTTTTCGGATGCTTCGCTAATTGGCGAGCAACCTTTGGTTTATTTTTAAATAAAAACTTTCTCTGTTTTTCTGAAGCAAACGGCATTTAGTTCCACCTGTTTAAACTATGACTCGGACGGTTTACTTTTTGACTCCTTGCTCTTGGAGACATCTTCAGACACGCCAGTAAAAAATACAAAGTTGAATGATAATAATGGTCTGCGCCTAACTTTATCCATCGGGGTTTTATAACTCCGGTATCAGGATTCTCCACGACAGTCTTAGCCGTGCAGGTCATCTCTTTTGCGTATTCTGTTATCTCGCCGGAAACTCTCGGTATTCTTATCTTATTTTCTATGAATGTAGAATGGACTTTATCACACCATTCGTTCCTGTTCACTTTCACGATTCCTTCCTTATCCCATTTGGGTTTTCCTGCACTCATTTCGGAATACTGGCATAAAAAGACCGTGTAAGGCTCGGTTCTTTGAAATTCTATAACCCCGAAATCGTGGGGGCCGGAATCTATTACTGCCACCCTTACGTTCATCTTCAAGGCCAAGTCGTGTAATTCGTTCAGATTATTAAGACGTGAAATATTCAATATATCATAAGACTCACGACCAGTTCTTATTCCCGTTACTACGTGGATGGTCTTACCTATATCCACACCCATCATCGTCTCTCCGGTGCTTATCATCTGATTGTGGTCTGAAGTACACCGAGAAAGAACGGTGGTCGTATCCAACTGATTTTCGGATTCGGTTGAGGCTATACCTAATCGAGACCGCATAAACTCCGACATTTGAGTACCTTCTATATGGTTGAACTCGTACATATATTCATCTAAATTAGCGTACGGACTCAACAAACCCGACACCCAGAAACCAGCTTCACGCCTCTTGGGGTATTCGGCCTGCCACGAACCGTCATTTACGTAAATCTCTTTACTACAATGTATACAACTTCGCAACCATTTACTCTGTATCTGGATGATACATTCAGGGAAAGTCTGGGCAAGACAGGTGAACTTACCGCAACCACTGCATCTAATCTGCCATTTCCTCTGGTCGCTATCTTCATATAATTTATCTATACCGTAATTGGGATAGGTCGGAGAACCAAAATTATTCCTCTCGCCAAACTCACTACGAAGAAGTCTTTGTCCGGCCTGATACCACATGTCCTGGTCCATTAAGTCAATCTCATCAGCGTCTATCCGGTCGCAGGGAATCGACCTTAAATTGTCAGAATCTTTCGTTTGCGAACCGGCAACCTTCTTGGGCTGGGCGCCTACCATAACAATCGACCTTCCGTTTATCTCACGACACATTGTAGTATTGGTATCACCCTTCTTCATTATCCACGGGTTGTACTGAAAGATAGGGTCGAACGAGACTTTAGAAAGTCTCTCAACAGCAGTTACAGTGGGCATCATATACATTATGTTCTGGTTGTACCTTCGGTATTTACAGGCGTGAACAGACGATATGAAAAAGGCAGTCGTCAAACACATCTGAGCACCCTTCTTACAGTTCACTATCTTTTTATCACATTCGATAATGTCGAATAAATAAGACATATCCTTCAGGGAAAAGACTATACCATCACGAAGATTTATCTTCATCGTATCAGCCCAAACCAAAGGATCTTTAATCATCGCTGCTTCTAAGAATTTATTTACCACGCTTGCCCCTGCGCTTCATACTAGTACGCTTGGCAGGCATGGGGTTCTTTACCAAAACAGAACTTTGAACCCTGCCCTTACTTCTTTCTTTTTCTGTATGACCTGGCATAATTTACTCCTTAAAAAATTTGTCTTGGGATGTAACCCATTGATTTAATAGCGTCAGTTAAAATTTCTCCAGCCATGTTAGCATAATCTTCTAACTCACCTACCTCATCGTTTGTGGGGAATATGTGGGCTACCCCTAATAGATATTTGGACTTTATCATACCATGCAAGTCTTTTAAGACCTCCATCTCAGTAGCACCGAAAAACTGGGTGGCTTTCATATAACATCGACGACGAGATACAGAACTCATAGGCTCTACCTGATACTCCCTGCCGTGAAAAGTAAACTTACCGGCCTGAAGA
>SDBV01012210.1_pt1 | contig 11025 bp, 20 predicted proteins | sample 2277081 | NCBI WGS metagenome assembly SDBV01 (sample SAMN10402039, study PRJNA504765) | marine sediment metagenome | isolation source: marine sediment core GS10_PC15, 223 cmbsf | place: Arctic Ocean: Southern Knipovich Ridge | collected 2010
CGAAGCGATCGACATCGACGCTGCCTATCACTTCTTCCTGGTGAGTTGGATGGGCCGCAACGGCGTTGCCGGGACGAAACGCTACAACTGCGCGATGGCCGTGCGATGGACGCCCGGCGGCGGCGGTAGCGGCGGACGGTTTTGCGCGGCCGTCGAGAGTCTGCCCGACTGGCATGAGCGGCTGCGAAGCGTGTTGATCCTGAAGCGTGACGCGCTGGACGTGATCCCGCGGATCGACGATCTGCCGAGTGTGGCGATCTACGTGGATCCGCCGTATTTCAGCTCGACGCGCAGCGGCTCGACGACGTACGAGCACGACTTCAGCGACGCGGACGCGGAAGATGGGGAAAGAAGGGAAAAGGAGAAACACGAGCGGCTGGCGAAATGCTTGGGCCGCTTCCAGCGGGCCCGGGTCGTGGTCTCCTATTACGATGATCCGCGTCTGGCCGAACTCTATCCGGGCTGGACGCGGCGCGACATGGCCCGCCAAAAGAACCTCCACGTGCAGAACCGACGCGGCGCGGGCTCGTGTATCGCCCCCGAGGTGTTGCTGCTCAACGGGCCTAGTTTGGCACAGGCCGCCGCGGAACCGAGGTTGTTTGACTGACCAGTGAAAGGAACGGATACCATGAACATCTTCCTGTTTTCCGCACTCGCGTTCGCCGTGTTCCTGGGCGTGACGCTCTGGGTGTTGGGGCGACCGAAACCAAAACCCGTGACGATGACGGTGGTCACAAACACGAGGTGCCCAGTGGGCGACAGGACCCGCCAGGACAAGCTGGCTCGGATGCGTACGCTGCTGGCTGAGCGCGGCATTGAATTGACGCCGGAGCAGATGTGCGGCAGGGTTGACGAGGTAACTCGGTTCTATAGTGTGTTTGCACCACAACTTGGGGTAGCCGACAAAACCCGGGACGAGTTGCTCGACATACTGCTTCAAAACGAGGAGGTGCAACGTGAGTGACTACGACGACAGGGTGCAACGGTTGCGGGAGATAATGGCCGAGCGAGGTATCGAGATGACGCCAAAGGAAATACGCGACAAAGTAAGACGCACATTACGTCTTGGCGAAATATTGCGAGGGGAGTTTGGCATTCCACAGAGGGACGCAAATGACGTACTGGACGGGCTTATTGAGCACGGGGAGCGGATGCTAAACACTAAACAAAAAGGAGCCTGACGATGAAAGACACAGAGACCGTGAAAACGTTTTGGCGGGCTACGACGGTTTAGCCGACGCACAGCTTAACAATCGCGGCATAAAACTGGACGAGGACGCCAAAACCCTGACCGTGTACCCGGAGGCTGATATACGCGAGGATATTGACAAGCTGCGAGCAACCGCTTGGGCGGAGTACGCCAGCGAAGAATGTTCCTGGGAAACGCGCGACGTACGTGTGCAGATGCTGCGAACAGCTTTCGCGGCGGCGCTAGCCGACAAATGGCCGCCGGCGAAGAGCGAGGAACACGATGACTGACGGCGGGAAAGAGACTGTGTTTGTCGTGGTGGTGATGGGTTTTGGCCTGTCCTGTGGCCTACTCGCGGGCAATATCCTGACGAATGAGTGGCAAAAGAAAAAGGCCGTTGAAGCCGGCGCGGCGGAATACCGCTGCGATCCGCAGTCGGGAAACGTGGAGTTTCACTGGCTGCCGGCGAGTCGGAAGGAAACGGACTGAGGGAGCGAGAGAGTAAATATTTGTTTTCCATTGTTTTTTTTAGGAGGAGTATGAGATGAAACGTATCGTAGAGACGACGGATGGGGGTTTTGATGCCATGCTCGGTGAAAAAATCACGCTGTATTGCGGGATTTATATCTATACCGGGAAACTGGTAGGAATCAACGAGGATCACCTGGAACTAGAGGAACCCCAGTTGATTTACGAAACAGGCGAATTAGCGGACGGCGAGTGGAAGCTCGCGCAGGCGCTTCTCTCGCCTCATCGTGTAATGAGACAGGGAATCGAATCGTGGGGGCCGGCAAAATGCTGATGCCAGTGAATAAAAGGTCAAGGTTAAGGTCAAGGTCAAGGTCAGGGTCAGGGTCAGGGTCAGGGTCAAGGTCAGGGTCAAGGTCAGGGTCAGGGTCAGGGTCATGGTCAGGGTCAAGGTCAGGGTCAGGGTCAGGGTCAGGGTCAGGGTCATGGTCAAGGTCATGGTCATGGTCAAGGTCAGGGGTCACGGACTAAGGGAGCGACGATGAGCGATCCAGAGCGGGTTACATGCAATGGACTGTGGAGGCACCACAGGATTGATCCTTCGTTATTACGACTGCTGGGACGGTCCTTTTTGTGATTTCTGCATCGTTGACCACAGGGATGCGGATTGTGAGTTTAGGGGCCAAGACGGTTACTGAGGGAGCGACGGATGGCAACGGACGACCAAACATGGCTGAAGTTATGGCGCAAGAGCCTGAAGTCGTGGGTCTACAAACGGGGGCCGCGGATGTGGTATCTCTGGACCACGCTACTGATGGAGGCGGCCTGGACAACCAAATGGGCTGCCGTGCAAGCCGGCCGTGGTCACGCCACGATCGAGCTTCAGCCGGGCCAGTTGGTGTTTGGTCGCAACCGCTGGGCGGAAAAACTGAAATGCAACCCAAGTACACTACGCAGTGACATCGCTGAGCTGGCCGAACACGGCAATATCACTTGCAAACCTACCAGCAATTTTACAGTCGTAAGTATATGCGAGTGGCCGACTTACCAAGGCGACAACAGCACGACAATGCCAGCCGAGTGCCAGCCGAGTGACAGCAAACAGGCCAGCCGAGTGACAGCCGAGTGCCAGCCACCAATGTTAAACGGGGTAAGTTACCAAGGCGAAAATGATGGGGTATTGCCAATAGAGGGGGGGAAAAATGACAGCAAAAACACAACGATACCACAGCAAAAAGAGCACGAAACGGATAACCCAATGCCAGCCGAGTGCCAGCGGAGTGACAGCGGAGTGACAGCGGAGTGCCAACCCAATGACACAGTTAAAGAAAGAGTAGAAGTAAAGAAGGTTAAGAAGGTTAAGAAGAAACACACCCACGACCTGTCTGACGACGAACGAGAACAACTCTTCGAACGGTTTTGGGAACTCTATCCGTGTCGCAACGGCCGGAAGCTGAACCGCGCTGAAGCCAAGACGGCGTACATGGCACTCAAGCCGGCCGACCGGGATGCCGTGATGGGCGCGGTGGCCAACTACGCCGCCTACATTCGCCAGTCGGACGGCAAGGCCAAGGACGCCTTCCGATGGCTCAGGCGACCGCCTAAGGGCGCCGGACAGGAACCGTGGCGAGATTACATCGAAGCCCCCAGTGAGCCCCAGGGGCCAAAGAAAGGAGCCGACAATGCAATCGTGGTTGGAGACAGACGCTACCGCTAGCTCGCAGGCAAGCGAGATCAATCCGCGCAGACGGTTGCGGTTTCACAAAGCCGAGCCGGGCGGGTATCGCGTCGAACAGGAGATCCCTCGTGATCCCGCCATGCTAGACACGAGATTGTATCGCCAGTTTTCGCGGTTGGTGACCGGCAAAGACCGTTGGCCGTTGTATTTGTACGGTGAGCCGGGACGCGGTAAGACAATGGCGTGCCTCTGTCTATGTGACATAGTTGCTAACGCCCGCTACTACACGCCGAGCCGGTTGATGGATATCTGCTCCCAGAAGCGTGTGTGGTTGCCCTGGGGCGTTGAGGGGCGGCGCTACATGCAGATCGACCTGGCCATCCTCGACGAGGTGGGTGCGGGTAACGTCAACGATTTTCATTACCAGATGGTCAAAGGGTTTGCAGACGATCGGGAATTACGACACCATCGCGTAGCGGTCTACGTGAGTAATCTTCCGCCGGATGCCATCCGCGGCAAGTACGATGACCGCATCGCCAGCCGGATACTCTGCGGCACGTTGTACGAGTTGACCGGAGTTGACCGACGCAAAACGCAGGCCACGGATAACACGGAAAGGAAAGTCGTCGATGGATCATCGTGACCGGAAAATTAAACAGTTGAAAAAGGAAAATAACAGTCTCTTTCGAGAGCGAGACCTGTTGCGGCAATATCTACTGCACGCGATCGACGAGGGCCTGGACGATTATTGGGTGACCGTAAATCAGGTTTGGATAAGTCGCGCTCGTAAGGCTGCGGGCGGCTGTTTCGAGTGAGCACAAAATAACCACGGATAACGCGGATAACGCGGAGAAAAAGCGATGTCTAAACCAATGACTCGAAAGCGATGTACGGTCGACGTGCGAGAGCGTCGGCAGGTGACCTATCGGATTGGGCAGAGAGTGTTTTCCAAGCAGGGGTCTGTAGGTTCTGGGGTTATTGAGGCGATGATTCGTGACGGCGCGTTCCTGAAGCAAGTGTATCACCCATATAATCGCGTGTTTGCGACATGGTCTTCAATCCGACCAGACTCAGGTCGCTATTGGCTGTGACGCTGGCCACAGATAGCACGGAAGGAAACCATGAAACTAACCCTGCGAATTCCCGGTGTGCCGCAGGCGAGACCGCGACCGAAGGTGACGACCATCGGCGGGTTTGCTCGTATGTACCAGCCGGGCGGCGCGGCGAAGAAGCATTTTGAACTGGTCAAGCAAATTGCAGAGCAACAGTGGGGCGGCAACGCGCCCTTGGATTGTCCGGTATCGGTAATCTGTGAGTATGTATTTCCTCGGCAGACCAGTAAAATATGGAAGACCAAGGCGATGCCGCGATACAAACATATTACAAAACCCGACCGGGATAATCTCGATAAACTAGTTCTGGATGCCTTGGAGTCGGCTAATGTGGTGTGTAACGATTCCCGCGTGTGGGACGGCCACTCACAGAAGTGGCACGCGGCCGTCGATGAGCAACCGCATACCGTGGTTACGGTGATTACGGGAACCACAGAGGACACAGAGGAAAAGGAGGCGTGATGTCGTATCTTCGCAAAGTCTATGGTCGTGAGTGGATACTAAAGGACGGCCGATGGCACGAGCTACGCGACGGGAAAGAGATTCTGCAGCGTCTTGCTACGACCACCGAGGTTGAGATGGCAGCCGAGATCGAGGGGCTGCGGGAGGAAAATAAAAGTCTCACACGTCGCTTAGAAGACTGGGAAGAAACACAGCGCAGCATCATGGATGAGCCGTGTCGCGAGGATGAAGTCCATTGTACTTGTGTTCCGGTTCTGCGGACCGAGATCAAGAAGGTACGGAAGGAATGCCGTGTGGCCGCTGATTGGTTAGATTTGGCACATGGTCGAAACTTGGATGACTGGCCGGAAGTGTTTTGGTGGATACGCTTCGCCGCCAATGAAAAGGAGACGTGATGGTCGAGGTTATCTATGCACGATATTCGCCACCAACATGGTTCGCCCGCCAGGGCAAAACTCAGATATGGCTATCCAGTTACGAGGCCAAGCGGTTGGCAGCCGATTTGAACCAAGCAGTTGCAGAGGCGGCAGATCATCAGGCCTGGCGGTCTGTGAAAATGCGGGGGGGGATGCGAGTTGTGATCCACGTTAAGCCCGCCGAAGCTGAAATCTGAATACTAACCACTCACCACTAACCACTCTTAACTAGCCCCCCACGGATGATTTCCACCGAGCAAGAGGCTCGCATTCTCGAACTGCACGCGGACGGCCTGACGTACGAGGCGATTCGGGCCCGGATGAATCTGTGCAGGGAAACGATTGGCAAGATCATACGGCTGAGAAGGGTGCGGACGGTCGAGGAACGCAAATATGGGTTTCCTCGAAGTCCTCCGCAGAAGCGAGTAGATCCATATCTGCCAGAGCAAGATGACATTTCGTGGGCCACTGCCGAGATCCGTGTCATAGGCTGGCTCGACCAGGGAGGGGTGTGGCATCAGCCGTGGACCAGCGAGCAATATCAGTGCCGTGGGCGCAGTTTCCTGCGGATTCCGTGGAGTGTGCCAATCGTGAAAGTAGGCATTGAACTCGCCCCCGATGAATCTGTAATACTGGGGGAAGAGGGGGATTGACCCCGCGCCGCCGCGTGATAACTGGGAAGCCTGGGGTTCTGTATGAAGCAAATCATACGACGCTACGCCGAGGTGAAGCACCGCATCCAGCCGGGGGATTTGCTGTTCTATCGGCGGGGTTGGAAGCCTAGCAATTTCCTCATCGCGCGGATCGGAGGCTCGCCTCGGGTCCACGTGGGGATGGCCGACCTGCACCGCGGACGGCTGGTGATCCTCGAAACGCTCCAGTTCAAGGGGGCGCAACGGTCGCCCCTATTGGAACAAGTGACTCGGTATCCCGGGCACTGGGATCATTTCGAGACCAACCCGGACAATCGCTGGCCCGAGTGGGACCGCGAGCGGGCCGTGGCCTATATGCGAGATGCGATCGGGCAGCCTTACGGATACGGTTCGTTGGCGTTGGCCGGGATCAGGCACCTGCCGTTCGTGCGATTGTTTATCCGGCCCGACACGAGCGACGAACTTCAACCCAACGGGCTGCTGCCGTACTGCTCACATCTGTGTACGTTGGCGATTCAGTGGGGCGGGGTGGATATGGTTCCCAATCGGCCCAACCGCCTGGTAGACCCTGGTCGGGCGTCGGAGTCGATGTTTGTGGGATACAAGTGCACGCTGGTGCCGGACGACGAGTGACATGACTACATCTACATTTCGGGGACACAAAATACACCAGAGAGACGGAGAATGGTTTTTTTCCGACACTAATGATCCCGTCTCCACCACATGGAAGGTTCGCCCGTGCGGATATTGCAATGTCGCGAACACGCACGCAGGGTACGACGGTTGTATTGGACGGCTGCCTGGCGTGATGAATGCCTGTTGCGGCCACGGTAAGTCGGAATTAGCGTACATACAATTTAACGGGGGGATGACCCTACGGGGCCCAGTGGCCCGCTGGAGTCAGAAGTTGAACTGTTGGTCCAGGATTATTTTGAACGTGCGGATGCGGAGACTGAAAAATGAGCAACGACAAGCCCGAATCCCTAGAGCACCTGAAACGCCGTATTCGGACGACAGACAGCCACGACACAACTAAGAACGCTGACGATCGTCAGCCCAAATACTACTATCCACTAACCACCAACCACTACCTTTATCGGAGACCAAGTGATGAAACGTTTCTTTCTACTGCTGGCTGCCTACTGCCTACTGCCTACTGCCTACTGCGTCGCCTCGCTGACCGACGCCATCGACGCCACCTGCCGGGTCACGTCGGGCAATGCCCGCGGCACGGGCTGTGTCTTTGAAATCAGCCGCGGCCACGCCTACGTGCTGACGGCGGCTCATGTGGCGGATGGGCAGACGGTGCAGTGCGAGTTCTGGCGTGACGGGCACCGCAGCAAGCCCCTACGCGGCGAAGTACTGCGACGCAACCCGGCCGACTTTGTCGACTCGGCAATTGTAGCGATCGACATCGCAGAGTTTGCCGGCGTCCTGCCGAAGGTTATTCCGATGGCCCCGCGCGACTATGTGGTCCAGCCGGGCGAGACAATCACCTCGGTCGGCTGTGCCAAAGGCGCGTGGTCAACCGGTTGGAAGGGCCATGCCTTGGACTACTCGGGCAGCGATCTGCATTTCACGCCACCGCCGGCCAACGGGCGGAGCGGCTCGGCCATTTTCAACGCAGACGCTACGATGATCGTGGGCCTGCTGACCGCCCGAACCGGTGACGACAAGCAAGGCATTGCGACCAGTATTCAGGCGCTTTACAAGGGCTTCGGGTCGGGCAGTTCGGAGGCCTCGTCTAAGACGCAGTGGCGGGGATCGCCTGCCTGCCCCTTCGCTGACGACGACTGCCTACGGGCGGAGCGGCGCGGCGATTTTCAGCAGTCGCCAAAATATCGCGTGTTGCCGTACCGGCAGCAGCGCGAAGCGGGTCCGGTGTGGCCCACCTTGCCGCAGACGCAAACGCCTGCACCGTGCGATATGTCGGAGACCAACGGTAAGCTGGACAGTATCGCCAACTCGCTGAACCGCTTGATCGATTTGCAGCACGCGCAGCCGCCTCCCGTGCTCCCGCCTCCGGTCGAGCCGCCTCCGGTAGAACCAGATCCAGGTGTCACCGAAGCCATTGAAAGCAACACGACCGGGATTACCGAGCTACGACAGACGACCGACGGGCTGGGCCTGCGGATGGACGAGACGGCCGCCCAGGTCGAGGCATTGACCGAGATCACGACCCAGACCAACGAGGTCGTACAGGAGACCAACAAGACCATGAACGAATTCACAACGACCCACGGCACGATTGCCGAACGGGTGGACGCTCGACTGGAGCGGGTCAAGGAGCAGGTCGGCGAAGACGCCTCGAAGATGGAAACGGCAATCGCCTATGTGCGGGATTGGAAGACCGAAAAGGCGGCCAACCGGATCGAGGATAAGCTGGCCATCGCCAAGTTGGCCAGTGGCCTGGGGATTCCGCTGCCAGTAGCTATCCTCGGTGTAGCGGTGTTGTTTCTGCTGATCCGACGTGACCGGCGCGACAAACGGGAGACGGGCGATCCGCTGTTGGTTGAGAAGGCGGCTAGTCATTTGCCGGCGGGGCTGGAGAATGTTGCCACTCGTATCATCGACAGGTTCGAGAGCAAGTTCGATCGCATGGACGGCAAGCTCGACGCGGTGAAGGACAAGCTGCCGACTGTCGAGGTCGCAGCGGAGGCGAAAAAGAAGTGAGCACCCTGCTAGCGATCATAGCCGTAGCGTGTGGAATCGCCTTTTTGTTGTGGGCGTTCTTCGCCGTGATGGACGGCCTGCGGTATCGAGCGTTTCGGAAACTCGCAAGCGAGATGGGTGGAGTTGCCATGGTACGCGGTGTCGACGGCGTGTATCGCAGTGTAGATTTGCCAGGTAGTCTCGAATGCAACTGTGGTTGTATGATTTCCCCGGGTGAGATTGAAGTGACCATTGAAGGACTCGACCCATGAAACGACGTAGTTTTCTAGCAGCGGTATGCGGAGCGATTCCCCTGGGGGCCGGTCTATTCGGTGGGATGAAACGATCCGGCGCAAGCGGAGTGCCTGAAAAACCAGAGGTCGAACACGGCGCAGGGTGGGAGTTGAGTGTTGTTGTGCCGCAGGCCCTGTCAATGCCACTCAGAGAAGCGACCGGGCCACTCAGAGAAGCGACCGGGTGTATAAGCGCGACCTGCTTTGCCGGTAGGCCGGCGGGTACGGTAATGCTGGTTAGTTGTAAAGCTGTGCGCCTCACATCGAGACAATGGCATGTTCTTGCTGAGTTTCGAGTTGCCCCAGAGCCCATTAGGTGCCTGGCCGGAGGTCGCCTCTATGCAATTATGCCCTACGAGCGGTTTGACTTTAATCGTCTCTTAGTGGGTCGATACACACTAAAGCCTATTGAGCGCGAGTTGACATGACCCACGTGACTAGCGAAGCCTGCAACGAGCGGCATCGGCCCAACCGGATGCTATGGGGGGCGGCTATGGTTTTGCTCGGCATGGCTGGGACCGCCATGGGGGCGGCGCTGACCTTTGCTTTGGACGCGCGCACGGAGGTGCGTCAGGTAGAGGCGGAGTCGAGTAAACACCAGGCGGTGAGTGCGCAGAAGTGGGACGACCTGGAGAGGACGCTGCAACGGATCGAGCGCGATGTTCGAGCCATCCGCAACGGACACGCCGGCGGTCCGGCAATCGCTACAGAAAGTGAAGGGTGATGATGACGCCTCAACCCGAAATTCTTGAACGCCTGCAGCAGATTCCCAACCTGCGAGAGAAGCCGACGCGGCTCTACTCGTGGCCAGAAAGGTGGGATCCAAAATATGTCGATCACTGGGCCGAAGTGGCGAGGTTCACCGGCAGCGCGCCTTTGTCTTGGCGATGGGCCAGTCAAGACACCGTGGACGCTGTGGTTGCGTTATGTAAAGACACCAACGCGAAGATTTGTCTGCACGTCTCGCCCGATTGTCCGGCCAGTGCGGAGCAAGTCAAGGATGCCGTCGGTTGGTATCGCGGTCGCTGGAAGGTGTTTGACGGGATGCTCGGGGGCCGCATTAAGATCGAAGTGGTCTACGTTGACCTGGAAGGGTTCAAGTACAAGCTCGACGACTATGGCCACAACGAGGCTGTCGGCGAGTTGAATCGCGCGGTCTATCGGATCGCGAAACACCACTGCAAGGGCATCGAGGTGCGGCGCTACAATCACCTGGCGATCGACGCGGTGAATAACACAGAGAAGGGTGGCTGGGGCGTCAATGCTGACACGGGTCCCTATGATCCGGTCGACGGCGGGTTTGGAATAAGTCTCTACAATCCGATCGACCCGGTGGGGCAACGTGACCTACTGACGCGGACCATCGAACACGCCAAGCTCTACGGAATCAATCGCGGCACAGCCTGGGTGGCGTTGGGTGGCGCACAGGTGGGCGATTGGGTGTGTCCCGGGCTGGGCGACGCAAAGAAGCGATGGCAGCCGTTCCCGTACGACCCTGAGATCAGCTACCAGCTCGGCGGCCTGTTTGGCAATTCGTGGCAGCAACAGACGGTCCATGGCGAGTCGAGTCGCAACGGGCGTTTTCCAAATACCACCAAGTGCGATGTCGTGTTCTGGCCAGGTTGGTTTGGTGAAGAGGAAGAGCGGACGCACTCGATCCACGCTGTGGGGTTCTTGAACGGCTTCGTGCCTCGCTCGTACGCGCAGAGCCAAGAGATCATTGCCGACCTGCGTAAGTTGCAGGTGCAGTATTGGACGCAAACACAAAAGGAGAATGAATAATGCCCATTGCAGGCACAAAAGTAGAAATCACCAAGGCCGACATGGCCACCGTGATTCAGACTAATCCCGACAAGGTCTGGCGACCGCAGCAAACGACCATCGGCCCGCTGCCGAATGACCAGAAATATGCCGTGGTAGCGATTGCCTTGGCGGCGGGAGTCGCCGAGTCCGATCACGCTGCCTTGGTCACGGCGTTAGAGGGCATTGCGGGCGTGCAGCGCATCGTCATTTCGGCGTGGGGCATCAGCCCCGCCGCGGCCGACATCCCAGCCGGGACTGATGCCAAACTCAAAGTCCGCACAGGTATTCAATTCGATCCC
>SDBV01012211.1_pt1 | contig 11022 bp, 4 predicted proteins | sample 2277081 | NCBI WGS metagenome assembly SDBV01 (sample SAMN10402039, study PRJNA504765) | marine sediment metagenome | isolation source: marine sediment core GS10_PC15, 223 cmbsf | place: Arctic Ocean: Southern Knipovich Ridge | collected 2010
CATAACCTTTTTTCTGTAAAATTTAATTTCCCACATTTTGAATATTTCGAGCATTTCTTCGTCTTTTTCTATAGGAATCATAAATGAGCTATTTGATATGTATGTGCCATTGAATTGTTCTATTATTCCTTTGTTCTTATTTCTTCCTTTTAGAAGGTAAACAAACCTTACCTTTTTTGAAGGTTTTTCTTTTTTAAGGTCATATTTGTATAATGTGGATGATTGAAGACTGAAGTTATCTGATATTTTTTTATTTGTTAATAGGCTTATTCCCTCAAAAAGGAGTGTTTTTGCTAATGAATCTGGTGAAAGGCCAGGAATTGAGTTTTGGTAAAGCTCACATACTAGCTTGAGAGAGCAGGAAGTATAGATTTAAGGTACTTAATTTTGTTTATAAATGCTTCCAGCGTAATGGAAACCTTTAAAAAACGAAACATTTATATATAACCTCACTATTATTAGTAAGTATTTAATTTTAACGAGGTTAAAGTGTATATAGAAAGATTTTTGGAAAAAGAACTGATAAAATTTATCAGTAGAAAAGAGATTATGGCAGTTGTAGGACCGAGACAATGCGGTAAAACAACCCTCATTAGACATATTTTTGATAAACTAGACAATGCATTGTTTATTGATTTTGAGGACAGGGAAATATTAGAAATGTTTACTCAGGATATAAAATCTTTTGTTGAGATTTACGTAAAGAAGTATAAGTATCTATTCATAGACGAATTTCAATATGCAAAGGGTGGTGGAAAACAATTAAAATATGTGTATGATAATTTCAAAACAAAAATAATCATATCCGGCTCTTCTGCAACAGATCTTTCTATTCAAAGCATAAAATATCTTGTTGGAAGAATCTTTGTTTTTAACCTTTATCCCCTCTCTTTTGAAGAGTATTTGAATTATGTTGATCATGATGCTTTTGAAATTTATTTAAAAGGTAATTTATCAAAACCTTTAATTGAGAGGATAAATAAGCATTATGATGAATTTGTTATTTACGGGGGATATCCCAGGGTTGCTTTATCAAAAGACAAAGAAGAAAAGGAACTCGTATTAAGAAATATATATAATACTTACTTTCTTAAGGAAATAAAAGAAATATTAAATCTTACTACTGATTATAAACTAAGCAAACTTATTCGTGCTTTAGCATTACAGATTGGGGGTATAATTAACTATAACGAGCTTTCTTCCTTAACGGGTTTTGATTATCATGATTTATTAAAACATCTGAATATTTTAGATAAAACATTTATCTGTATTGAGAGCAGACCTTATTTCACAAATAAAAGAAAGGAGCTTTCCAAAGCGCCAAAAATATTCTTTTTGGATAATGGTTTTAGGAATATTATCATAAAAAATTTTCAGGGGTTATCCCAAAGAGTGGATGCAGGCCAGATAAATGAAAACTTCGTTGCTTCTGAATTTGTGAAGAGGGGGGTGATTTTGAAATATTGGAGAACGAAAGCAAAAGCAGAGGTTGATTTTATCATAGAGGAGAAGGGCAAAATTATTCCTGTTGAGGTTAAATCTACACTTAAAAAACCTAAGCTAACAAGATCATTTATGAATTTTATTAATGCTTATAATCCTAAATCGGCAGTGATGCTTTCTAATGATATTTTTAAAGTAAAAAAGTATGAGAAAACCAATGTATCATTCTATCCTTTGTTTTTTATAAAGGGAATAAAGTAATATTAGAAATTGGGTTACGTTGTTCTTTGATAACGTGTTGTATTTGAGAAGGTTTTTGTCAGTAACTGAAGGTTTTATATTATAAAAGAAGTTTGATGTTTTGAAGGGGTTGGTTTTGATTATTTTTGATGTTGTCTTATTGTGTTTATGTTTAGTATTATTTAAATAAATCTTGGAAATCCTTTCTTATCGAGAGAATATTTTCATTTGTTAATTGATTAATGAGCAGCTTTATTTTTATTAAGAAAGTCTCTGCTTTTGAAATAATATCTTTTGATGAATCTTCTGTTACTAAAGATGTTTGTTGTGATTCAACATAATATTGTTTATCTATCCTTTCTTCTTTTGCAAATGAGATTATTTTAAATAGTTCAAAAGCCTTAAATAATTTCTTTAGAAGAATTATTGAAGCGGAATGGTTTTCGCATTTTATGCCTGCTTTAAACAATAGGGCAAGCAGGGAATTATACATGCAGTAATAGGCATCTGAAATGGAATTTTCGTATAAATTATTTTGGGAAAGGAGTTTAGATGCTTTAAGACAATTATCTGCTTTTTGTAAGTAGGATATTTTTATTTCTTCGGAAGGTTCTACCAGTTCTAATTTTCCTTCTTCTTTAAGGTTATTTAAAAAATTCATTTTTTTCATAAAACTCTTCTATTCCCCTTATTATTATGTGGTTTTTGACTATTTCTTTTATTAATAAAGAGTTTATATCAAATTTTCCTGTTTTTACCTTGATCTTAGAGTTTAATTCCTGTGCTTTATAATTTTTTGTTTCAGTGTAGATGTCTATATCGCTATGTGGTTTAGGATTTCCTTTTGCATAAGAGCCAAATAATAAAATCATTCCATTTGGGACTGTTTTTTTAATATCTTCAAAGATTATGCTTAATTCCGGGTGTTTGTTCAATAGTTTAGATAGTTTATAAATCTCTGCTGAGTAGACATAGTTTTTTGCTTTTAGGTTGTTTTTAATGAAAAATACCTTATTTTTACCTTCTTTTCTGTAGTCTATGACATTATCTTTAACTAATTCGCTTATTTTCCTAGATAGGGTTGAATGTGATACTTTTAAGAGCCTGGCTATCTCTCTCAAATGGAAGTTTCCTTTAAGCAAAACTAAGATTGCATTATTGGTTATATTTTGAACCATATGTACCAATTATGAACCAGTAGTATTTAAATGTTTTGGTTTTTTAGAAAAAGGTTTAAGGAATTATTTTCTTACCATTACTAATATGTAAATATTGCTGTTTTTGGTAAAAAGTAATGGTAAAGAATTAAGCTGTTCTTTTACCTTTGTAACGCGTTACAGGTGAGAATCCTAGGTTTTTTTCTCTTTCAAGATACCTATCATCGTTTGCTAATGTGTCTATACTATGATGTTCTTTTCCTAAGGGTGTTGCTTCTTCTGGTAGGGGAAGGTTTTTTGATAGTTTTTGAACTAAGTCTCCTGAAAGGCCAGGGATTTGATTTTGGTAATGCCTGAAGGCTAACTTAGAATCTCCTGCATTGTTGGCTATATAATTTGCTGTTCCAGTTAGTCTTTCATATAAGTCTTTGGGTAAGGTTTGCATTGCTTGAGTAATTGTTTCTGATTCACAGAGCCATTCTCTTGCGAAAGCAATTAAGTCATATTCATCTACAACAGCATAACCACCAAGTCCATCTGGAATTCCATTTGGTCCAGATATATTTGCAACACAAGATACTTCAGGACTTGGCCCTAAATGATTTCCCCAATAACTTGCAAGAATAGCAAAATCTATAAGATTTACAATTCCATCATCATTTAAATCTGCTAAAAGTCTTGTTCCAATATCAAGAACTCCTGTTCCATATGGTCCAGTTGTTCCTACAGGGACATCAATAAGGGGAAGATCCCCAGAATTTTGATTAATCGCTGCCCTTACATCAACAACAGGACCGTAAGGAATGTTATCTGAGGCGAAAGTTATTGGTTGGTTTCCGAACATATAATCTGGACCAAATTGAAAACTAAAATGTAACCTACTTGTTTTAGTTTCAGTAGTAGCCCCACTATAAATTAACCTAATATCAAAAAGTTCATTACTATCTGCAGGCCTGTGATCATACCTATTGTCTTGTCCATCAAAAAAGGATGTAACATTATGCATTCCAGATATAATATTAGCTGATGAAAGTTTATCATAAATATTGGAAAAACGAACTTCCCTTGCAGTATCTTCACTTGGTTGAGAATTCAAAAAACTTTGAATATCTATCACTCCTTCATTAGAATTGGCATTAGCAATTCCTCCAGAAAGAATGTATGTTACTCCTGCTATAGTAAATATAGCTACTGGACCAATACTTGATTTTTTTCCTTTCATTTTATAATATTATCTTTCTTAGTTACTATGTAGTAATAACTTATATATAAACCTTCCGGAAATTTATTTCCGAAGTGTATTGGGACAATACTTTACGGTTTTTTAGCTATATAATAATAGTAGAGAACTAATTATAAAAATGTTTTGATTTTAATTTTGTCTGATTAGGGTTATATTATCTTTATAACTCCTAATAAAAACTCCTTCCCATGGGAGGATTGTTCCTTTATTACAAGTCTCAAATAGCTGTTGGACACAAATGTACTTAAATCCATTATCATAGAATTGTAATGATCTATCAATCCAACCAGCACTATCAGCATCAGTAATATTCAACTCATCAGTCCCGTTATGGAATCTTAGTTTACTCCAGGCATAGGTTGATGTGTTGAGGGTTCCTCCTGCTGCTGGTAGGGTTAGGGTTCCATTTTGTCTTGCGTTGAGCCAGTAGCCTCTATCTGCTGTTAGGGTTGTTTCGTCTACTCCTGATGCTCCTGCGTATTTGTATTTTCTTTCACTGGCCGTTGCTGAGGATGAGTCGTAGTAGGCCAGATAACCGTATAGTTTCTTTTGGGCTATTGTGTTTGCCCAGGTTGTTGTGTCTCCTGAGGTGTTTGTGAAGGTTATTGTGCTTATATCGAATGGATCTTCTGAGGAGTGGCCTATTAGGTTCCATCCATCTACAATTGTAATGTTTCTGTCTGTTCCTGAGTCTGTGCTTCTTAAGATTGGGGCTACTAGGTTCCATCCTGTGTTTAGGCTTATGTTGGCTTCTGAGTCAATTGGGGTTATTTTCCTTGTGGTTGTGTTTACATTGCCTGCCAGGTCTGTTATGTTTACAGTGTACCAGTAGTCGTCTCCTACAAGGCCTGTCCAGTTTATTGAGGTGGTTTGTGTTGTGTAGGTTGTTGTGTTTACAATAGCTGTTGAGTTTCTTAATTGGAAGGTTATGCTTACGAAGTTAGATTCTGCTAGAGAAAGATTAACATAGATGTAATCCTGCCATACCCTTGATTCATCTGCTAAAGTTCCTCCTGTGTAGTCTATTGTAGGGAAGGTTGTGTCAGTTGTTACTGTTCTTGTTTCTGTTGAATTTACTTTTCCTGCTGTATCCTGAGAGTAGGCTTTGAAGGTGTGGTTGCCGTCTGATAGGGAAGTGTAATTAACTGCTAAATATTCTGATGATTTGTTTGCATAAAGTCCTCTAACTTCTACAGCTGAAAGCGACCGATTAAATATCATTACATCGTCAATTGTTCCGTTCCAGAATCTATTGGGTCCTCCATGTTTTTGAGATCCAATCTTAAAGATATTTGCAGCTTGTTGATAATTTGTAATAGTAGCATTTCCTGATCCCTTATATTCACCGTTGATATAAAGACTGATATTCATCATTGTTCCAATATATTCATAAGTACAAGTAAAATAAGTCCATTCTTTTTCATTAAATGAATAATATCCTGAAGTAAAACCATTAGGATCACTAAAGATATGGCATGATACATCATTATCAGCTTCATGTACCCAGATCCCAACTTGAGAATTGAACGCATCATTTGTGTTCATTACACTGAAGATACCCATAACATCATTTCCAGTAGAATCACCATCTCTATAGGCCCAAACAGAGATTGTTTCAGTCCTTATAGGAGTTGTTGCATAAGAGGTAGGAGCAGTAATATAATCATCATCACCATCAAACTCAAATCCTTTTCCTAAATAACCAGCATCTGTTTGTACCGCATTTCCTTTTGCAGTCCCATCATTCACACCAGTATAATCTATTACCTGATTAAGTAATCTAACCTCAACATTATCAATAGTAATCTCATCATCACCGCCCCCACCAGAAATAGCCCTAAATGTTATTCTGCCATCATTGCCCCCAGACACAACATAATCCTTAGTTTTTGAACCACTACTTGATATAGAATACCCAGAATCCCCTCCTAAGGTATATTCAAAAGAAGAACCACCCTCATTAATAAAAGAACTAACATCAAAAGTAACCCTATAAGTCACGCCACCTACTATGCCTCCACTAATATCCTGATACAAATTACCACTTCCCGAATCATCATGCCAATTAGCACTTCCACCATAATCACTCCAACCAGCCTCCAAAGTCCAATAATCTGTACCTGATTCAAAATCCCCATTAGTTACTAAATTAGGACTTTCAAAATCATCCATTCTCCACCAGCCAACTAAAGAATTGTCAAAATCAATAAATGTTGAAATATTTCCAATAGCATCACTTGCTGAAACATTCACAAATATATTATCAACAGATTTTGTCAAACCATCAGCATCTGTTGTTGAGTCATAACTGATTGTTGGGGGGGTAGTGTCTGTTGTTACTGTCCTTGTTTCAGTTGAATTTACGTTTCCTGCCATATCCTGAGTATATGCTTTAAATGTATGAGTACCATCTGTAAGAGAAGTATAATTAACTGCTAAATATTCTGATGATTTGTTTGCGTATAATCCTCTGATTTCTTCTGCTGACAGGCTTCTATTAAATATCATTACGTCGTCAATTGTTCCGTTATAATAATAATCATTATTACCACTACTATCCCGCCCAATCAGCACATCTACAGAATTAGCAAGATTACTAAGATTTCCAAATGTATTAGTCCCTTCTTCAACACCATTAGCATAAATTGTTCCGTCAGTTCCATTATATGTAACAACTAAATGAGTCCATGTCTCATCAGGAATATCATAACCTGTAATCCATCTGCCACCAACCGCTGCACTGCCACCAAAATCAAAATAAATATTATTTCCACTAACATCAATTACCATCCATCCAGTATTATAAGTAGGTCCTCTTTTTGAAATCAACATATGATGACCTGCATCAGGCAACTGATAAACCCACATTGAAATTGTAGTTTGATTTGCTTCAAACACATCATTATCAGGAATTACAACATAATCTCCATCTCCATCAAAAGCAAACCCCTTACCTAAATAACCAGCATCTGTCTGACCAGCATTATTAACAGCAGTACCATTATATCTTCCAGTATAATCAGTTGGATCCCCACTTGCATTAACATCATCCATTCTCCACCAACCAACTAAACTTCCATCAAAATCAATAAATGTACTTATATTACCAGTTGCATCACTTGCTGAAACATTTACAAATATATTATCAACTGCTTTTGTAGAAGCATCTGCATCAGTTGTTGTATCATAAGTTATATTTGGTGGAATATTATCAACTGTAAATGTTACACTTGAGCTATTGACATTATTAGCACTATCGTTACAATAAACAGTCCATGTGTTGCTTCCTTTTGTAGAGTTTCCATTCATGTTACTCCAGTTAACTCCAGCTGTAACAGCAGTATAATTAATGCTGCCATTGCCATACCAGCATGAATCTGCATTAGTTTCAGTTAGGGTGTATTTTAGCTGAGTTATGTAATTGCTGTAGGTTGTTCCATTTAGGGGGTAGGTTATATTGATTACAGGGGCAGTTGTGTCAGTCCCTACAGTTCTTGTTTCTGTATAATTAACGTTTCCTGCTGTATCCTGGGCGTAGGCTTTGAAGGAGTGAGAGCCATCTGATAGGGAAGTGTAATTAACTGCTAAATATTCAGATGATTTATTTGCATAAAGTCCTTGGATTTCAGCAGCACTTAAAGAACGATCAAATATCATTACATCGTCTATTGTTCCGTTGAAAGGATCAAGACCATTCACCTGATTGCCAATATGCACATTATCTGCACTTGTATCAATACTTCCACTAACTGGAAGACTATTATCTTCAACACCATTTACATAAATTCTCAAATTACTTCCATCATAAGTTCCTACAATATAATACCATTCTCCATTATTCCAAGAAGTTTTACTAGATGATAATAGCTGAAACCCACTGTCATTATATATAAAAAATCCTAAAGTATTATCAGATTGTTTAAATCTCAATGCATAAGCATTCTCTTTTCTAACTACTGCAGGATAACTATCTGATAATGAGTTTATATTAACCCAAGAAGAGATTGTAAGATTTCCAGTAATATTTAAACTACTAGGATTTCCTAAATCAATAGAATCCCCATCACCATCAAAAGCAAAGCCTTTTCCTAATTTACCTGCATCTGTTTGTACCGCATTTCCTTTTGCAGTCCCATCATTCACACCAGTATAATCTATTACCTGATTGATTAATCTAACCTCAACATTATCAATAGTAATCTCATCGCCTCCTGTATCTGTAATTGAGTCTGCCTGAAACCTTATCATGTTGTCCCATGATTGGGCAACCATATCATAACTTTTTGAACCTCCACTTGTTATTGGTTGGTCCCCACTTCCGCCATTAAGGGAAACATGATAGCTAGTTCCTTCTCCGTTCGAAAAAGAATTAACATCAAAAGTGACTCTGTAGGTTGCGCCTTCTATCAAACCAATACTCTGACTAACTCCAGCTATTACGTCCGCTTGGTCATTCCGCCAACTTGCCTCATCACTAATACTCCACCCAGTCCCCCCACTCCAACCAGTACTGCCAGACTCAAAATTCCCATTAGTTACTAAATTATTTCCTAAACCAAAGTCATCCATCCTCCACCAACCAACCAAACTCCCATCAAAATCAATAAATGTTGAGATATTATTCTCATCAACTGCAGAGACATTTACATAAATCCAATCAAATGCCCTATTTGAGTTGTCTGCAGGAGTTCCTCCATCAAAGGTTATGTTAGGATAGGCAGTATCTACTAAGAAATTATAAGTACCTGAATAGCCTGTATTAAGTGAAGAATCATTACAAACAACCTTCCAGGTGTATTTTCCGTCTGCTATACTTGAATTAGTGTAGTTAAAGCCTGTACTTGAGCTATTTGGAGACATTGAAAGGTTAATGTTATTGTCTATTGAGAATACACACATAGAGCCTGATTCATCTAAAGAAATGTTAAAAGTCATTACAGAAGTGTTCCAGTTAGAGTTGTTCAATGGAGTTATTATTGTTATAACAGGAGCTGTAGCATCATATTCTATTGTCAATACATCTGGCAGTAGGTTTGTAGTAATATTCCTGGAGAAATTCTCTCCACCTATTGTGTAAGGGGGGATAGTGCTGTTGTAAACCCATATTGTATAGTTGGAGAAATATGTAATTGTTCCATCGTTGTTTATGTATTCAGTTATCTCATAAACTCCAGTATATCCATCTGAATCAGTTGTCATATTATACATATTAGTCCCTGAAACATTGTAGAAGGTTACATTCGCGTTTGAAACATTGTTTCCTGCTGTGTCATTAACATAAGCTTGGTAGTACCATTTTCTATAAAAATAACCTGTAACAGTAGAGATATAAGAAATACTTGTATTTAAGAAAATATTATTATTTCCATTATAAACAAGATAATTAAGTGCTGAATCAGTAAAATTATTATTGTCTGAAGATGATTCTAAATAAACAGTGTTTGCCACAAGATTAGTAAAATTATTATTACTAGCGGCAGATGTTTGAAGACTACCATAACTACCATCCTCTATATTCGTATCTGTGAATGAATTACCTGAGCTCGAACTTAAAAAGATTCCATAATCTACTGGATTATTTATATCCAGATTTGATATTGTGTTATTTGAGCTTGAAGACATATATAGTGCGTATGTATTAGCATTCTCAGCAGTATTGCCGGTGTCATCTATCCTAACATTTGTTAATATATTATTTGAAGTTGAAAGCAAATAAATTCCATGAGCAACCCCACTCCCCCAACTCCCACTCTCAGCATCATTAATCGTTGTAATACTACTATTTGCAACAGAGTTATTTCCTCCACCATTAATATAAACTCCATATAGGGCGTCATTATTAGAATCATAATTTGTATAAATTGTCATATTGGTTATATTCCAGCCATAACCATTAGTAACAGAAACTCCCCTTCCAAATTCATAAATAGAACCATTCTTTATTGTAGTGCCATTATAACCACTAGAGACAAATCCATACTCTGCTCCAGCAGGACTTGAATCGGTTATACTATATCCAGCCATATCAACAGTTATATTATTAGCACCAATAATAAAGCAGGTTCCATCTGTAGTAATATTATTCTGCAAAGTATAAGTCGCCCCTGCAATATCCAAAGTCCCACAATCCTCTAATTCAGTATCAACCAAATTAAAAACATAACTTGCTCCTGCAGCACTTCCCCCAGTATCTTCATAATATGCACCAACAATAGCATAATCTCCAGATATTGAAACTGACCATCCAAAAGAATCACTTGCTTGTTTATCACTTGCTTGTATTTTGTTTACTTCTTCATATTGTCCTGTTGAGTTTTTCTTAAAAATATATGCACCTCCTCCTATACCTTCCCCAGTTGCACCAACAATTGCATAATCTCCTGATATTGAAACTGAATCTCCAAAATTATCATAGATTTGTTTATCACTTGCCATTATTTTATTTACTTCTTCATATTGTCCTGTTGAGTTTTTCTTAAATATATATGCTGCTCCAGCCATATTTCCTCCAGTATCTTCCTCAGATGCACCAACAATTGCATAATCTCCTGAGATTGAAACTGACCTTCCAAACTCATCCCACGATTCTATATCACTTGATAGTATTTTGTTTACTTCCTCAAACTGCCCTGTTGAGTTTTTCTTAAATACATATGCTGCTCCTGCATAATTCCCCTCCGAAGATGCCCCAACAATAGCATAATCTCCTAAGATTGAGACTGAAGTCCCAAAACTATCTCCTCCTGCTTTATCACTTGCCATTATTTTGTTTACTTCCTCATATTGTCCTGTCGCGTTTTTCTTAAATATATAAGAGGCTCCTGCATTACTTCCTCCTGTATCTTCCCCATATGCACCAATAATAGCATAATCTCCTGAGATTGAAACTGAATATCCAAACAAATCACTTTCTTGTTTATCACTTGCCATTATTTTGTT
>SDBV01012212.1_pt1 | contig 11021 bp, 7 predicted proteins | sample 2277081 | NCBI WGS metagenome assembly SDBV01 (sample SAMN10402039, study PRJNA504765) | marine sediment metagenome | isolation source: marine sediment core GS10_PC15, 223 cmbsf | place: Arctic Ocean: Southern Knipovich Ridge | collected 2010
ATGCGGAACTCTATCAGAGCCTTTACAACGGCAAAGCGGAAAGCTACCACGCGGGGCCGGCGGTGTCGGTAATCATCCCGTGCTACAACCTGGCCAAGTGGCTCCCCGAGGCGGTAGCCAGCGTCAAGGCTCAGACGATGCAGGACTGGGAGATCGTGATCGTCGACGACGCCAGTCCGGACAACACCGCGGAGGAGGCCGCCTCCCTGGCCGCTGGGGACACCCGAATCCGCGTCGTGACGAATCCAGCGAATCTCTACCTCGCTGGCGCCCTCAACGCGGGGATCGCGGCGTCTCGGGGTCGGTACATCCTGCCTCTGGATGCTGACAACATGATCGAGCCTTGGACCTTGGCGGTTCTGGCTGGTAGCCTCGATGCCGACCGGGGCATTCACATAGCCTATGGGGCGTGTCGTTTCATCCTTGAGGACGGATCCCCTGACACTGCCGTTTCAGCCGATGGTGTCTCAAAGTGGCCGACGGACTTCTCGTTCCGCAGCCAGATGTTGCACAGGAATCAGATACCCTCAACTTGTCTGTACCGGCGTGAGGTCTGGACGAGATCAGGGGGATACCGGCGCCGGTGCCAGACGGCCGAGGATGCCGAGTTCTGGACCAGGGTCTCCTCGCTGGGTTTCGTCGCCGACCGGGTGACGACTCGTACCACTCTGATCTACCGGCAACTCGCCGACTCGATGAGCCGCGCGATACCAGATTGGGACTGGACCGCGTGGTTCCCATGGGCGCGGCGCATGGACCTGGTGCCCTTCGGCGTCCACGAGAAGCCGGCGGCGAGAGTCAATGATGGCATCAGTTGGCCGGTCCCGTCCTATGAGCCCGCCAGGGTCGCAGTCATCATCCCTGTCGGCCCGGGCCATGAGGGGCTCGTCATAGACGCGCTGGATTCCGTCGAGGCACAGACCTTCCGCGACTGGGAGTGTATCGTCGCCAACGACACCGGCGCGCCGCTGGAGATTCCTCACCCGTGGGCCAAGGTCATCGATGTGGGTCCAGGGGCTGGACCGGCGCGAGCTCGCAACCTGGCGATCGCCGCTTCAACGGCGCGCGTCTTCGTTCCCCTGGACGCTGATGACTTCCTCCAGCCCCTGGCGCTCGAGGTGATGCTGCAAGCGTGGGACGCCGAGGGGGGAGTGATCTACTCCCAATGGTACGACGACAAGGGCGATACGTCGGAGGTGTATGACCCCCCCGACTACGATGCCAACCTGCTGATCCAGAAGGGTGCAATCCATGCTGTCACGGCGATGTACCCCAGAGAGGCGTGGAAAGAGGTTGGCGGTTTCGATGAGAAACTGTCGCATTGGGAGGATTGGGACTTCCAGATGCAACTGGCCGCCAAGGGGATCTGCAGCACGAAGATTTCAAAGCCTCTGTGGACATATCGTAAAACGACCGGCACCCGGCGCGAGCAGAACATGGCCGCGTTTGAGCAAGGCAAGGGTGCTATACTGGGCAAGTGGTCCCACCTATGGGACGGCAAGGAGACTCTGATGGCCTGTAGTGGATGTCCTGGAGGGGGAGGGAACCGCTATGCGGCACCTCCCATCGGCGCTGGCGCCGCACGAAACCCCACTGGACTGCAACCCCGAGAGGGATATGCCGTCCTCCGATACAGCGGCAAGAGCGCCGGCAAGCGCGTCTATCGAGGTAGTACAACCGGCACGAACTATCGCTTTGGGGATGACCCTGCGCACAGGCTGAAGTATGTTTTTGTCACCGACCTGGAAGGCCTGATGGCCCTGCGCGATGGGGGGCAGAAGCTCTTTGAACGCGTGATGCCGACGGCTCAGCAGGTCACCGGGACGCCGGCGCGCTTGGAGGCACCAGGCCCCCCGCCGCGCAAGGATGAGGTGGTCTCAGCGCCCCCCCCGACCGCCGACAACGGTGCTGGTGGCTTGACCACCCGCGAACTGCGCAGCCAGGTACCCGGTTGGAGTATTGAGGAGACAGCCGAGTACCTAGCGCGTGAGCGCGCCGAAGTACACCCGAGGAGCACCGCAGTGGCCATCCTGGAGGACAGGATACGGAGGGGCGGGTGATGCCCGACTTCACTCTGCTTGAACTGGGCGCCGCGGCCTTGGCCACCTGGCGGTTGGCGGTCCTCACGGTCTACGATACTGGACCGTTCGGGCTTTTTGTGCGGCTACGTGAACGCCTGGGGTTCGTATATAACGACGACGGTGATGTAGTCTCATGGCCCGACAATTGGCTCGTGAGTCTAATCACCTGTGTCTGGTGCATGTCCTTCTGGACAACACTGGCCGTCTGTGGCATCCTTTGGGTTGAACCGTATATTGTGATGGTGCTGGCGGTCTGGGGCGCAGCCACGCTCATGGAGGCGCTCCGGAATCGTTCATAATCGGCGCGGGGCATAGGCGGAGGGGCCCCCAGAGGCTCCTGTGGGTTCGAGTCCCACCCCCGTACCAGATAAGCTCCGGAGGTTCTGATGGCCCGTGCGCGCATACGCACCCGTCTCCCACTGGATACCTGGGCGGCTATCCTCGGGATCGACCCCCGACACTTCAACCAGGTCACGACAGCGGCGAAGGCTGTCACCACGTGTTCGACCGTCTGGAAGCAATACGCCTGGCAGGAGAACGACCAGGTCGGCCGTGAGGATATCGCCCTGGCGATCCAGCAGGCCGAACGGGTGATCGAAGACTACGTCGGCTACAACCTGCTTCCCGGTTGGGCGGTCGACGAACGGGTCACCGTCACCAAGGCGGCCATCCCTGAGGTCGTCAACGTCGGGCTCGTGACCTCGCGGCGCTTCTCCATGACATTCAAGGCTCGTCTGGGGCACATCATCTCCGGTGGGATCCAGGCGAAGGACCTCATTGAGGCCGGTGTCGCGGTGGTCTACACGGACCCTGATGGCGATAGTTACCCCGAGACAGCCACCATTACCGTGACCACGACCGTGACGGACCCTGAGGAGATCGCCCTTTTCACGCCGGGGGAAAGTGGGCACGACGATTGGGAGCTCCGACCGTTGATCGATCCGGCCAGCAGGCGACGGTCCGTCTCGATCGCTGCTGGCGTTGCGACCATCGTGATGCAGCGCGAGTTGTTGGTGGATCCCGACCTGTGGAACGCTCTGGCCCCGGAGGCCGTCGGCGGGGACAACGATGCGAACTTCCTCGCCACCGTGGACGTCTACCGGCGCCACAACGATCCTCAACAGCAAGTCACGCTAATGTGGTCGCCTCGAGAGGGCGACGATTGCAACTGCGCGGACGCCACATGCCCGACCTGCGCTCATGCTACCCAGGTGGGGTGCCTGATCGCGCAGGATTTCCGCCAGGGGATATTCAGCTTTCGTCCGGGTACGTTCGATTCCGACACCGACAGCTTCACAGCCACCCAGCCGGGCGTCGGTCGCAACCCGGATCATCTGCGGGCGTGGTACCGATCGGGGCTGCAGGACCAGGCCCAGGACGCGCCCACGCTGGAAATGGACCCGGTCTGGGCTCGAGCGGTGGTGTACCTGTCTCTGACGTTCATGACACGGCCCCTCTGTGGATGCAACAACATCCAGCAGCTGGCGCGTCGGATGACGGAGGATCTGGCGGCCACCGTCGCCAGTGGGGGAGTGAGCCAGTCCTTCCGCATCAACGACCGTATTCTCAACAACCCCTGGGGCACCATGCGCGGCGCAGTCTACGCATGGCAGGTGGCCAACTCGATGAGTGACCGCAAGATCGGCCAGGCGGTGGCACTGTGACCACGAACACATCCGAGCGGCTCGTGCAGGTGGAATATGAAGACGAGGAGTATCTGTGGTGGGTCGTCCTGGTGCCTGAGGGCAGCGATGAGTCAACCTACCATATGGGCATTGAAGTGGGGCCGCCGGATCTGTCCAGCCTTGATCTGCCCATGCCCGTCAAGGTGCGCCTCCATAATGAACTTTTCCGGCGCAGACTCCTGACCCGGGCTGATCTGCGCGGCCGCGGGATGGAAGTTTTCGCAGCGGTCCAAGCCGCTTACAAGGCAGACACGGCAGCAGTGACGGCGCTCTATCGATAGAGTATGATAGTCCTGAATCTCAACCGGAGGGAATGACATGGTCACGGCGCAGCAGATAATCCAGAGCTCTTTTTCCCGCGTCTGGCTGACCCCGTTCAGCGCAGGCCCCGGCAACCAGCCTTCCTATGAGGGGTTGGCACGCGCCGACACGCCGGAGTGGTCGCTGGGCGATATCACGCCGATCCACATCCCTGATCCAGACGCCTATGGGCGTTTCCTCGTTGCTGGCAAGGTCCGGGGTGATCAGTCGCTCCCCACGATGAATATCCTGTGGTACTACCTGAGCGATCAGGCGTCGGTCCTGGACAGGATCGTGCGCAACGAGTGCGATCACGACATCCAGATACACATGGGCGAATGCCAGGATCCACAGTCATTCAACCAGGGATGGGACAAGATCCTCGTGCTCGAGCGTGCGGGCGCGACCAACTGGTCGACCACCCAGCTCGGAGCTCTCCAGCCCGAGGACCGGGCACTGGTCACTGAGGAGGTCCCCTTCACGGGCGAAATCCTGTACCACATCTACCGGCAGATCTTCGCCGAGCAAGCGGCGTCGGAGATCGTGCAGGAGATCGTCGACATCGTCATCTGTGATGCCGTCACCTGCGGCGCCTGTGGGCTGCCCAGCAACGGTTGCGATCGCGTCCTGGCGTTGACTCTGACCGTCGCGGGGTCCCCGGGCCTGCCTGCGGAGTTGATCTTCAGCGCCGACGGTGGTGACAGCTACAGCGAGACGAACATATCGACCCTGGCGGCGAACGAGGATCCGGACGAGATGGCCTGTGTCGGCATCAATCTGGTCGTCATCTCCGAGGACAGCGAGAGCCTCCACTACGCCCCCCTGGCGGACATCTTCAACGCCAGCGAGACCTGGATAGAGGTCGCCACGGGTTTCGTGGCCAACCAGGGACCGTTGGCGATCCATAGCGAGAGCCCGCGGCACACCTGGATTGTCGGCGAGGGCGGCTACATCTACTTCAGCAGCGATCCGACGGCCGGTGTGGTGGTGCAGGACGCCGGAGTGGTGACAGGGCAGGACCTGACCTCCGTACATGCCTACGACATCAACAACGTGGTCGCCGTCGGGGCGCTCAACGCTCTGGTGCTGACACGCAACGGTGGTGACACGTGGACGTTGGTCATTGGTCCGAACGCCGGGATCGCCCTCAACACCGTCTGGATGCGCGGTCCCGACGAGTGGTTCGTTGGGGATGCTGGCGGCCAGTTGTGGTACACCCTGGACGCCGGCGTCAACTGGACCGAGAAGACCTTCCCCGGCTCGGGTGCGGGCGTTGTACGGGATATCCATTTCGCCAACAACACCGTCGGATACATGAGCCACGACACTGCGGCACCAGCAGGCCGGATTCTGCGGACGATCGATGGTGGCTTCTCGTGGTACGTATCCCCCGAGGGCAACTCATCGATCCCGGCGAACGACCAGATCAACAAACTGGCACCGTGCATCAACGACCCCAACATCGTCTTCGCAGGCGGTCTGGCGGACGATGGGGCCGACGGGGTTCTCATCAAGGGCAGCGACGGGAGCGGCACGATCTAACAGTCGTTCGAAACAATCGGACAACTGAAACAGGAGGTTGACGATGCTCGAACAGGACGGCGCATCGGAGGCTGGCGTGACAGGAACGCCAGCTGCCGATGATATCCAGGACACGCTGAGACTGAGTACAGGGGTGGTATTGAAGTTACACACACCCGCACCAATGGTGGTTCAGAGTGCTTTCAAGGAAGCAAAGAAAAATGAGCCCAAGCCACCCACTGTATACATCAAGGACAAGGATCGTAACGAGGAGAATCCCTCAGACCCGGACTACGTAGCCGCACTAAAACAATGGAGATACGAGGCGGGGATGCGTGGCCTTCGAGCGTTGATTCCAACAGGGACAACGCTCGAAACTGTCCCGAACGGGATACCGGGCCCAGATCACGAGGATTATGCTGATCTGATGGCCAGCATGCAGATTGACCCCGGCGCTGGTCGCTTCACACGATACGTTCAGTGGGTACTCCACGTTGCCTGCGGAGGGGTGGATGACCTCGATAGCCTCACCAACGTTCTTATGCGGCGTCTCGGCGTCACCGAGGAGGACGTGGCCGAAGCGCAGGCCAGCTTTCGAGGTATCCAGGGGGGCGCTGCCGATAGAGGAATATCCACTTAGTAGTGCATTGGATACGGGGATCAGATATGAAGCCTTGATCCCCGGCCTCGTTCCCCTCTATGAGGAACGAGAGGCTGCTGTCTTCACCCACTACAACCGGACCGATTGGCTTGATCTCGATTCGGCGGAACGTGCAACATCCGTGGCCCATTACCGTCTCCACCGCCTGATTGAACTCCACAATAATGACGCGATCACTGATGAGATGCGACGACGCGGCCCCAAGGGGCCCAAAGGAATGGGTTAGATGGCGATCCGTGACATAGGTGTCCGGACCATCATAGAGAACCTGGGCGGCTTCCTGTCCGGGATGGATCGTTACAACGCGGCCATCGAAAAGGCCGAAAAGCGGACCCAGAAGTTTGCCGACAGGGCTGGGAAGGCGGGGAGAGCCTTGGGTGCTATTGCTGCGCCCTTGCTCGCTTTCGGCTTCCTCGGCTCTCGTGCCGCCATTTCCTTCGAGACGGCCTTCATTGGTGTCGAGAAGACAGTGGATGCCACGACGGAACAGTTCGCTGAACTTGAAGCTGCCATCCGGCGCATGTCGCAGGAAATACCCGTCTCGGTCGAGGAGTTTTCCGCACTGGCCGAGACGGCTGGCCAGTTGGGCATCGAGATCGGGGACATCGAGAACTTCATCAGGGTTGTGGCCGACTTGGGTGTCGCGACCAATCTTTCATCTGAGCAGGCTGCCGTCTCTCTGGCCCGCTTGGTCACCATCACGGGGCTTTCCCAGAGTGAATTCGACCGACTAGGTTCTACCCTCGTTGACCTCGGTAACAACCTAGCTGCGACTGAGGAAGAAATCCTGACCTTTGGCCTGCGGATCGCCTCCGCTGGTAAGATAGCCGGACTCACGGAGGCCGACATCCTGAGCATCGGCGCGGCGATGTCGGCCGTCGGCATACAGGCCCAGGCAGGTGGCACGGCCGTCCAAAAGGTCCTGCTCGACATGACTGAGGCCGTCGCAACGACCAGTGGCGAACTCCAGATTTTCGCCAAGACTGCGGGGTTGTCGGCGCAAGAGTTCGCCGACCTATTTGAACGGGATGCGGGCCAAGCCTTCACCCGCTTTGTCGAGGGTCTTGGAACGGCTGGAGATGACGCTTTTATCATCCTGAGGAAACTTGGGTTGGAAGATCAGCGCCTGTTGCGTTCTTTCCTGTCCCTGGCGGCCGCCGGAGACCTCCTGAGTGAGAGTATGACGCTGGGCACGAGTGCCTTTGAGGAGAACACAGCACTCACAGAGGAGGCTGAGAAGCGTTATGCCAGTGCGGCCAGTAAGTTGAGTGTCTTCCTTAACAAGCTCAACGAGCTGTTCATTACGGTAGGTAATCAAGTCTTGCCTGTGCTGTCGAAACTTGTTGATATCCTCGCACCCATCATTAGTATCATGGCTACCCTAGCAGGACGCTTCCCTATCGTCACGGTCGCGGTCGTTGGCTTGGGTGTCGTGCTCGGGGGCCTCGCGATTGTACTCATTGGCCTTAGCTTCATCCTGCCCGGGCTAGTCATCCTTTTTCCCGCCCTGGCTGCTGGCATCAGTTTGGCCGCCATCGCGAGCGGCGCGCTAGCGATCGCGATGAGTCCGATTACACTCATTATTTTGGGGATCGGGGCAGCCATCGTCGCCGGCATCATCATCTGGAAGAAGTGGGATGTCATCGTCAAGGCGGTCGGGACCGCACTGAGATTCCTGCTGGACATCTTGAAGAAGGTCGTTAACCTGTCCCTCAAATTCAGTCCCATGTTCCAGATACTGAGGCTGACACCGCTGGGTGGATTCGGGGGTGTGCCCCAGTTCGCCGAAGGTGGTACGCAGCTTCGCTCGGGACCGGCCATCGTGGGAGAACGGGGGCCCGAGCTCGTGCACCTGCCGGCCGGGGCCCAGGTGACGCCGATATCGCGGGACAGCACCATCAACGTCACAGCCAACTACACGAACCCGCAGGAACCTCAAGGGATCCGTCTGGACCTCGAGGCGCTCGCCATGATGACGAGGGCGTAGCATGGCCGACGTCGTTACCAGCAACACTAGTCGATTTTGAAGGTCCGCGATGGCTGTTTTCGGTAATAATAATACAAGCGCAAACAATTTCGGTAATAACAATGACGTTATTACTGGGAATCGATATCCTTTATCGGAAGATGCGGATGCTGTTGCAAGCATAACGGTTCGATTCCAAATTCTGTCGGGACTTGCTTCATCATGGAAAGTGAAGTGTGCGATATATGATTCTAGCTTCAATTTAATTGATTCTACAGATGAACGCACAATTACATATACCGCTGATGGTGGATTTGATGTGTGGGAGACATTCAATTTCTCATCGCCGCCGGCGTTATCTGCTGGGGATTATTGGCTTGTTGTTTGGGCGGATTACATAAGCGGAGGCTCCCCTCGTTTTCGTCGTCTGGACACAGGCGGCACATCTTTGACATCGGTGATAAGTTATGGAGCGTGGCCTGATCCTCTTGTCCCAACGATAGCCGCCAATAAATATCTAATATATGCTACCTATACCCCAACGCCCCCAGTGCCAACACCGCCCCCAGTGATTCACTCGCCCGGGGGCAGTTTCACGCGGGCCCTGAGCGGGGGCGCGCCGGGATTCATCTCCTATCTGTCCCCGGATGGCCGCGAGTACCCCCTGCACACGCCGCATCAGATCGGTCGCTGGGTCATCAGCTTCACCGGGTTCGGCGCGCCGCCCATCGATTACATCACCCAGCGAGGGCCGTTCCAGCATGGCGTGACGGTCAAGAACTTTTTCCTGCGCCCCCGTACCATCCAACTGCTGATCCGCCAAGCGTTCTGCGACCGGACCGCCTGGTGGGCGGGCCGGGCTGCGTTGTTGAATGAGATCAGGCCGAATCGGCAAGCGACGGCGACCGCGTCGGTCCCAGGCACCCTGCGTATCGTCGAGACGGATGGTACGATCCGCGACCTATCGGTGTTCATCGCGGAGGGACCAGGCTTCGAGCCACGGGTTTCCGGGGAGTGGGACGAGTGGGCATTCATGGAAGCCCTGCGTTTCACCGCCCACGACCCCGTGGCGTTCGATCCGACCCAGGTCACAGCGACCTTCACTATCACTCTGGGTGCTAGTCTCGTCTTCCCCATCACGTTCCCGATCACGTTCGGCTCGGGTGCGCTGGACGACACTCTGGTCGTCACCTATCTGGGTACCTGGCTGAGCTTTCCGGTCATCACTATAGTGGGACCGATTGAGCAGCCGCGAATCGACAACGTCACGACCGGCGAGAAGATCGAATTCTCCATCGACATTGCCCCCGGACGCACAATCACGATCAATCTGACTGAAGGCAACAAGACCGTGGTGGATGATCTGGGAACCAACCTAATCGGCGCCGTCACGCCGGACAGCAACTTGGCGACCTTCCACATCGCGCCGGATCCAGAGGCAGCAGGTGGCCTCAACACTATGCGCCTCAGGGGGACCAATCCGACGGGGGCAACGGCGGTGTCACTGGCGTATTTCGACCGATACTTCGGCTTCTAGAACGAGGGCGTAGCATGGCCGATGTCGTTATCAGCAGCACGATTGGGGCAGGCCGGGAGGGCGCGGCTCATGACGCTCTTGTCTGGACCTCTCCCTCCGTCGGTTACATGTTCTACGTGGACGGGACCACCGCGCTCGTTTATCGCAAAACCACCGATGGGGGCGCCTCCTGGGGGGCCAACGTGACGGTCGCGAGTGGGGGCGCACTCAACAAGTTCAGTGTCTGGTATGACCGCTGGACCTCGGGAGATGAGGGTACCCTCATCCACATCGCGTTCGTGCGTAACAGCGGCGATGGCACCTTCTACCGGAACCTCGACACATCCACCGACATCTTCGGGGGCCTCGCTACCGTAGCGGCATACCTCAACGGCTCCGCAGTGGTCGCGTACACCAATACTTGTTGCGCGATCACGAAGGCTCGTGGCGGCAATCTCTACATCGCCTACAACGTGGATGCCGCCCCCGAAGAAGGGTTCTACCGCTCAATTGACGCCGGCGCTTCGTGGGTTTCGCGCGCGTTGGTCACCGAGGGGGTTCTGACCGACAAGTACTTCCTCCTACCGGGCAACGAGGCTGACAATCAGGACGTGTGGTGTATCTACTGGGATCGAACAGCCACTGAGTTGAGCCTCAAGACATATGATGACTCTGGCGACTCCTGGTCTGAACAGGCCATCTTGGCCGGTGTCAACCTGGGGTTCTCCGCAGGACTTCAGATGTCTGGTAGTACACGCCATTCGGATGACCACGCCATCGTGTGCTGCATGACCGACTGGAATCTCAACGCGGCGACGCTCAGGGTCTGGGACATCAATGGCGCTGGATCAATTGTCCCTCTCATGGACGTCTACACGGCTGAACTGAACCACATCACCTGCGCCCTCACGGTCAATCAGATCAACGATGACCTCTACGTGTCCTTCGACGGCGATCCCGGTGACGTATATCCGAACGGCCTACGCCTCCGGTACAAGGTGTCGACTGACGGCGGCACGACGTGGAGCGCTGCGACGATCTACGATGAGGACGGCGGCCAGGGCATTCGGGAGAACTGGACCGACCGGAGCATCTCAGGCGATGGTCGTTGGCTTATTGCGTGGTTCGATGACGTTGCATCTCCGGATGAGTTGATGACGAATTTCAACAATTCGGTCGCGCTACTCCCGACTCCCGCCACCCCTACGCCGCCACCCGAGATCCATTCCCCGGGAGGCAGTTTCAACCGCGCCCTGAGTGGGGGAACTCCTGGTTTCATCACGTACATCTC
>SDBV01012213.1_pt1 | contig 11021 bp, 6 predicted proteins | sample 2277081 | NCBI WGS metagenome assembly SDBV01 (sample SAMN10402039, study PRJNA504765) | marine sediment metagenome | isolation source: marine sediment core GS10_PC15, 223 cmbsf | place: Arctic Ocean: Southern Knipovich Ridge | collected 2010
AGTAATTCTTCCGGCATCGAACTGGTCGCAGCCGAAGTCCGCCAGTACCTCGATACCACCATGCCCGAAAAGGTTATCGTTGATTTCGATGGCGTCAAATTCTTCTCGTCCTTACTGTTGGGATTACTGGTCGAGATATGGAAAAAGATGAAGGCCTGCGACGGCACTATGGCGATCAGCGGCATAGACCCTCGACTTAACCGGGTCTTTAGAATTACCAATCTTGATAAGATATTCCAATTCCATCCTGACAGGCAAACCGCTATCAGAGCATTAACCGAAAATACGCAATGATAATCAGAGGAGATCACAATGCATATCGAAACTCAATTTTCAGTTTTTATGGTTAATAAGCCCGGCGTCCTGGCGCAGGTACTCGACGAATTGGCCAAAGCGAAGATCAACATAATCGCCTTAACGATGATGGATTCGGTCGAGCACGGCGTAATGCGTGTGGTAGCCGCCTCTCGCGACAAGGTCCGCAAGGCTATTGACAAACTGAACATGTCTTACAGCGAAACGGACGTGCTCTGCCTGAACCTGCCCAATAAAGCGGGCGCTCTGGCAGATGCCGCGCATAAACTCTCCGAGGCCCATATAAATATCTCTTACGCTTACTGCACCGCAGGTGCAAGGGGCGGCCGCACCACAGGGATAATAAAAGTCACCGATGTCAAAAAAGCAATGAAAGTCCTCAAGGGTCACCTGAAACCAAAAGCAAAAAAAGAAGTAAGACGATCACCGTCTTCGAGAAAATAACTCGATAGGGCGACCAAGCTTGCAGCTATGGGGTATTTTTTTTCTTGTCGTCATCGGTTTTATTAAATGGGCGTCCGCTTTTGTAGAGGTTCAGGCGATCCTGAATTGTTTTGGCTAGTTTTTTTCGTTCGAAGATATTGGCTAATTTCAAAGCTCTTTCGGCGGTTTCGATCGCTTTGGGAAATTTCCCATCCGCCGCATAGGCCACTGACAGAACATCCATCACGTCCGGCTGATCGTAACTTGTCAGTTTTGCGGCTTGCTGAGCCAATTCGACCGCCCTTGCCGGGTCACGGAGTTCTTTGCTGTCGGTCGTTGCCAGTACCCAAGCCAGATTGCTCAGGATATTTGCCCATTCCGGTTGAAGCTTCAAAGCGGTGGTCCAATACGCGATGGCCTGTTTGATATTACCCTGACGATAATGTGCCGTGGCCAGATTGTGATGTCCTTGCGCATCTTCAGGCTGTAGTTGCAAATAAGCGGTCCAGTGCTCGATAGCCTCATCGTTGCGTCCCTGCTCGGTCATTACTTTGCCTACATTTCTGTGCCCGTAAGAAGGGTCGATCTCCAGTCGGATCATTTCCTGCCACTGTTCGATAGCTTCATCCTTACGCCCAAGTTGATTAAGCGCTTCAGCCAGATTCATCCGGGCCAGACGTCCTTTGACATTTATAGAGACAGCTTTTTGCCAGTGTTCTATTGCTTCTTCGGCGCGGCCCTTCTGATAAAGCGTAGTAGCCAGATTGTTGCGTGACAAGTAGTCATCCGGTTTAAGCTGCACACTCCGCGTATAATGGGCGATGGCCGTGTCGGTGTCCCCTGCTATGGTGGCGATCTGCCCCATCATCCGATAGGTCAGAGCCTGATTGGGTTGTCTGGCCTGGATGTTCTGCAGCATTATCTGGGCTTGTTCGAACATTCCCTTTTCCATAAGGTCCGAGATGATGATTTTCTTATGATGATAGTCCACCAGGTCCTTCGGGTCGTCTTTGGCAGGGTCGATCTCAAAGATCTCGCTTACATGGGAGCTGGCGGTATACCCGAGAGATTCGAGATGGGCGATCGTCTCGTCGTCCAGGCCCCTTGCTTCCTGCTGGGTAGTGCTGGTCGGATTATCCAGAACCGAATGCAAATAGCTCCGCATTCGTTTCACCTGGTCTGCATGTTCGGTTATCACATTATTAGTTTCACCCGGGTCGGCTATAAGGTCATACAGTTCGGAGTTTCGGGTCTCGATATACTTCCAATTTTTTCCCACTACTGCCAGCAGCGGATTGCATTCATATTGCACAGGCATTAGCGACTCGCAATAGATATATCTCGCTTCCGCTGTTTTCGGGGTATCGAAAGCAAATTCAGATAGATCCTGCCCTGTGACGGCCTCGGGGACGGGTATTTTCAGTTGTTTCAGGATCGTCGGAACTATATCGATAAGCCCTGCGATCTCGCTAACCACTCTGGCTTGACAGCCGCCGGGCGGCTTTACGATCAAGGGGACTTTAATCACGCTGTCGTAAACGAAATATCCATGGGTCGGTTCGTTGTGCTCGCCAAGGCTTTCTCCGTGATCGGCGGTGATGATAATGAGGCTCGAATCGTACAGGCATAGACTCTTTATCTTTTGTATGAGTTTGCCTATACAGAAATCAGCATAGGCGATCTCACCGGAATAAAGGTCGTCAGCGAACTGTGTCGCAAATGGTTCCGGCGGGTCATACGGATCGTGGGGGTCATAATAATGCGCGAACAAAAAAAATGGTTGCTCGCGGTGCTGCTCAAGCCACTTACCAGCCAGTTGCGTGACTTCTTCTCCGCGGCGTTCCGGATACTGATTTGCTTCGGTGGGTTTTGGGTAATCGTCATTATAAACATCAAAGCCCTGATCCAGACCGAACTGGGAGTCCATAATAAAGGAACTGATCATCGCGGCGGTTTCATATTCATGTTCTTTCAATATCTCGGCCAGTGTCGTATTGTGCTTTTCAAGCCATGCAAAACCGTTTGCATGCACTCCGTGGTAGGGCGGGATCATGCCGGTAAGCATTGTGGCATGGGAGGGTCTGGTAAGACCGGTAGGCGCTGCGGCATTGCGAAAGAGTATCCCTTCAGCGGCTACGGCATCGATATTGGGTGTTGTTTGCTTGTCAAAACCATAACAGCTTAAGCGGTCGGCCCGGCATGTATCGATACTGATGAGAATGACATTGCCAAGCTTTTGCCCGCCGCCCGGACCAATGCCCGTAAAATGAACCACAGCGGCAATAGCTGCTGCCAACAGTACAAACAGCACAACGATCTTTGATCTTGTGAAACCTAACAATTTCATTATCAGCCTTTTGCGCAAATTAAAATATTTGTTACATCACCGGTCCGGACACAGTAGAGCAGATAGGGTCGAATTATGCAAGATTTTTCTGCGAAATACTTTTCGGTTAAGAGATGCACAACTGGCTGGTGGCAATTTTATTTGATAGCCAGGCTTGTTACTCAACTGTAACGCTTTTTGCCAGGTTGCGGGGTTTGTCGACGTCGTGGCCCCTTAGAACGGCTGCGTGATACGCGAGCAATTGCAGTGGTACGACGGTGAGCATTGGCTGTAACTGCTCGATCGTATCTGGTACGGTTATGAGGTGGTCTGCGTATTGCTTTATGTGGTCGTCGCCTTCGGTGGCTACGACGATGGTTTTGCCGCCGCGAGCGCGGACCTCTTCGATATTTCCGATGATCTTTTCGTACTGCGAACATTTCGTCGCGATGAACACAGTCGGCATATTATCCGTGATCAGCGCGATCGGTCCGTGTTTCATCTCCGCAGCGGGCAGACCCTCTGCGTGAATATAGCTGATCTCCTTTAGCTTGAGGGCACCTTCAAGAGCGACAGGGTAGTTTACGCCTCTGCCAAGGAACAGCCAGTTATCTTTTTCGATATTATCGCGAGCGATCTGTTTTATGTGATCGGTTTGCGTAAGTATGTTCTCGATCTTGCCGGGCAGCCTTTCAAGTTCGCCTAATAGTTCGGCTGCACATTCACTGCTCAAGTGCCGCCTTCGCCCGAGTTCTATCGCTAACATCGTAAGTGCCGCAATCTGTGCGGTAAATGCTTTGGTGCTTGCAACGCCGATCTCTGGCCCGACCCGCAGGTACACTCCGCAATCAGTCTGACGAGCGATCGTCGAGCCTACGACGTTGACCAGCCCGAGCACCGGCGCTCCGCGTTCCTTCGCCATCTGGATCGCCGCCAATGTATCGGCTGTCTCACCGGACTGACTGATAGCGATAAAGATCGTCCCCTCGTCGATTATCGGGTTGCGATACCGGAATTCACTTGCGTACTCCACCTCGGCTGGGATCCTGGCAAGCTGCTCGAACAAAAATTCCCCTACCAGTCCCGCATGCCATGCCGTACCGCAGGCACTGAGTATGATCCGTTTGGTCTTGGCAAGGCCGCGCAGATGATCCTGCAAACCGCCGAGTACCACCCTTGCATTCTTAACATCGACCCTGCCGCCAAGACATGTCGCAAGAGCGGTGGGCTGTTCGTGTATTTCCTTGAGCATATAATGCGGAAAACCGTCCAGTTCGATCTCTTCAAGCGAAAACTCGATATCCCTCAATTCCTTCGTAACCATCACGTTATCAATGGTTTTCGTATGGAACATCTCCGGGGTGATCGTTACCATCTCGTGATCGGCAAGGTATATCGCCTGCGTTGTATGTTCGACGATCGCCGAGGCATCGGAAGCGAGGACGTATTCATTTTCGCCAACACCAAGTATCAACGGGCTGCCGTTCTTTGCCCCGATGAGCATATCCGGGAAATCCACACAGATGATCGCCAGCCCGTAACTGCCTTGCAATTCGCTGAGTGCCTGTTGGACGGCCCATTCGAACTTGTTACTGCCGTCAGGAGCATCTGCGCCGTTTCGCGTCAAGCCGCTGGCATAGAAATAGCCGATAAGATTCGCTATTACTTCCGAATCCGTTTCGCTTGCGAATGTGACATCTTCACTGATGAGCCACTTCTTGAGCGTAACGTAATTTTCGATAATGCCGTTGTGGACGATAGCGATCTTGCCAGTATAGTCGATATGCGGATGTGCGTTTATCTGGTTCGGCGCCCCGTGCGTAGCCCACCGGGTATGGCCGATACCTGTGCTGCTGACTATTTCCTCTTCGGGTAGTGCATGCTCAAGCGCCGTTATCCGTCCGGCTGTTTTGTGAAGTTCTATTGCACCGCCGCGTAGAAAAGCTACCCCTGCCGAGTCATAGCCGCGGTACTCCAGACGCTTTAGCCCCTCTATCAGTATCGATTCGGCGTTCTTTTGCCCTACATAAGCTACTATTCCGCACATGATGACACCTTTACAATATCCTCAGTATTTTCCATTTACGACATACGTTCCTATCGTCCAAAATCGCTACTCTATCAAGTACAAAACATTGCGTCCGATATTATACTCGCTTTCCCCGTGTTGATGAATAAAAAATCACTTATTAGCTAAGCTGCTCCTGAGACAATCATCAATCTCTTTTTCTGCCCGAAAGAAGCACAATATCCCGCAGTTGCTCAATATTCTGCGCCTTGAACCATCTGTCGTCGAAATCGGCTTCGCTGACGACATGTGCCACGGTCATAAGCGCCCGCAGGTGATAGTTCCGCTCGTCGGCTGAGCCTATCAGTACGAATGCGGTATGTATCGGCTCGTAAAGTTCCGAAAAGATCACACCCTCCTTGCACCGCATCAGCAGCACATCGAATTTGTGCTCGCCATCGATAACAATATGCGGTATCGCAAGGCCGGGCTTGACTATCGTGGTAGATTCCTTTTCTCTGTCGATAAATAGTTGATAAAGCTGGCTGGCGTCAACTCCTACCTGCGGAGCCAGAGTATCCGAAGCCAGATGGAAAAATTCTTTTGCTCCTATCGAGCCCTTGATATCGAGGATGGCGCATTTGCCCACCAGTTTATCGAACCTGTCCGGCGTGACCTCATCTCTCTCTAATGCTATTTGTTTGAGTTCCTCTTCAAGTCCGCTCCTGCCGATATGCCGTGAAACGATCCTCTTGACCAGATATACGATAGCCGACTGTCTGTCGATCTTCCGCTGAATATAGAACAGGTACCATACAATAGCGGCCAGCGTGAATCCGCCGGTTATCGCTATTGGAACAAGGCCCATCTCCACTATCAGAAAAATATATACGATAATCGCCGCCGCCGGCAGCCACGGATTAAGTGGAGCCTTGAACCTGGGCCGATAGCTCTGCATCCCGCTGTACTTCATTATCACCACCGAGACGTTCATCAGTATGAACATCAGTATCATTATCGTAGACGCCGTCTTGACCAGCGCTTCGACCGAGATCGACATGATTATTACGAGCATGAAAAATCCGGTGATAAGTATTGCGATGTGTGGCGTTTGGAACTTTCGGCTCGTTTTCGATATTGCACTTGGCAGCAGCCCATCTCTGCTCATCGCCATAGGTGTCCGGCTTGCCGCCAATATCCCGGCGTTACCCGTCGTAGCAAATGCCATAAGCGCAGCCAAACTTATAATGATCCCACCAGCTCTTCCCATTACCGCCTCGCCGCCTAAAACTATCGGTGTAAGCGAACCTGCCAGGGTATCGCTCTTTACAACGCCGACCGTAACGAACGTCACTGCTATGTAGAGAAAGTTTACAAATATAAATGCTGTGAACATCCCTAACGGAAGGTTCTTTTTGCTGTTGCGGACCTCCTCGGAAATATCGACCACCTTCGTAAGACCGCCATAGGAAACGAAGACCATCCCCGTTACCGCGAAGACATTTGCCATCCCTCCGGAAAAGAATGGTACAAATTGCCTGCCGTCAACAACCGTAAAACCCTTGCCGACATATAGCAGGAGTATGACCAGCAACCCTAAAACCAAGCCGATCTGAACCCTTCCGGTGCCCTTGACGCTTACTATGTTAAGGGACATGAATACAACGCAAGATGCCGCGGCGACAAGTTTCATCGTAAGGGCGTCCCCTGTGGGCATGAACATTTTTACGAGTGCTCCGATACCCACCATCGCAAACGCCGCCTTAAGAGCGATCGACAGCCATAGCGAAAAACCTGCCACTGTCCCGACGAGGGGGCCGAGACTTCGCTCTACGAAAAAGTAGCTGCCGCCGGCTTTGGGCATGGCGGTTACGAGTTCGGCTTTGGCCATAAGCGCAGGGATCATAAGGATACCGGCAAAGGCATAGGCCAGGATCATGGAAGGCCCGGCTTTGGCAAAGGCGATACCGGGAAGAACGAAAAGACCGGAACTGATCATCGCACCGGCGGCGATACTGAATACGTCAACAGCCCCTAATTCCTTCTTAAGCATACAAATACCCCTTACGGTCAGGTTAGCATTATCCGCCGGGTATCAGTATACCATAGAATGTGAGGGGAAATCAAACTATTTATGCTAAACGCATGTCTCGACGAATTTGGCTCTTACGTCGGCGATAAGATCAAGCATTTGGCTGGCTTGTCGCTGCATTGCGGCATCGGCGTGCGTGACACGTCCGTTCCACTTGCGGTATTCTTCGTTGAGGATGTTGCGTATTTCTTCGCTTTCCATCTTCTCATTTACGCCCAGGACAAACTCGACATCTATCTCGTCGTGCATTTCGAGGGGTAATATCTTCTGGCTCATCGCGCGGAATTTATCTTCGTCGATGCTTAGAAAAGAGCCGATCTGTTTTAGCGTTTGCCGCTGGTCGGCGGTGCAGGTATCGAACGCGCCCACAGCCATCATACAAAGCTCCATCGCCGCAAACCGATCTGTCACTGCCGCTGTTTTTAGACCCTTGCATATTTTTTGGGGATCGGGTTTTTTCCCAGTCTTTAATGTTTTAAGCGTCTCGTCAAACTTCTCTATTACATCCTGATGATCCGCGATCCCGGAAACTTGCGTCTTGATCGCGATCCATTGCCGAAGAACCTCTGCTGATCTTTCGTTGAAGGCGCCGTCAAGAACACACAGCTCCGCTGCCAGCGTGACCGTCAGTGATTCGATTTTTTCATGATCCTCTTTGGTATCGATGTACCCATCCGCTTCATTGTTATAGACGATCACCTTTTCGGCCCGTGCAAGTTCGCACTCATCTTCCACCGAAATTATCGAAACGATAAAATTCAGCTTTCGCTTGCCTTTTTTCGCGAATTCGAGAACATGGCTTTCAACTGTCGCAACGGCTCTCCAATCGGAAAGTACATTGATTTGCCGGGCGAGTTTACCGATATTTGAACGCAGACAGAACGCCGTTGAATCGGCCATCTGCCACTGTCTTGCCGAACATAGAACCGCCCTTGTCCCTCTGGCGCGTTCTGTTGTATCGTCGATGAGTACCCGGACATCGGCATCACACCCCTCGAAAGGGGCTGTGACCTTACCGCGTATCATGACAGAAAATGACCATCCATCTTCGCGGCACGCACCGGCGGTAGCTTCTACCTTACATAGGAAATCGCCCTTGTGTGAGGGCTTGGAATGCTTACGTTTTCTGCTGTTAAACGCATGCCGGATCGACCACGCCTGGTAACAACTGACGCATACGATCGAAAGTAGGAATGCAAAGATCAGTCCCGACATACATTTGCCCCTGTCATTATTGTACCTTAAAGTTTTCGATTTCCTCAGCCTTTTTTTCTATGCCCTCTCGGCTCATTTCGCCGTTTTCACCCGCACAGAACTCGACCTCAAGGTTTGTGCCGCTTTGCTCGTCTTCGAACTTACAGTGCATCCGCTGATTGACATCATAGCTGTATGTAACCTTAATAGGCTGATTTATGGGCCTGTCAGGAGGAAGCTGAAATACTTCGGCTCCGATCTTGTTGACATAATCAGGGTCGGTATCCTCGCCCTGCGTTATCGTCGCCTGGATTTCCGTTTGACCGTCCACCATCGTATAGAACACCTGCGACTTCTCGCAAGGCAAAGGCGTATTCTTGGGCAGTATAATATTATTGACGACCACACGCCGGCCCGTTTCCTTATCAACAGGAGCGCATATTGTGCCATAGCTGTGATTCGACACGTCTTTGAGCTTAACGTTTTTCAATCCACTTGCAACAGAGGCAGAAACGTTATCAGGATTTTCACGCATCTGTGTAAGTCCGGAGTATATCGCCGCACCGAGCGCTACGCACTCATCGACATTGACGGCTATCTCAGGAGCGAACCCGAACTTGGCTTCAAGTCGCTTCTGCACTACGGGCATCCGCGTACTTCCGCCAACCAATATCACCTTATTTATATCACCATTACTGGACCCGGCTTCTTTTAGCGCAACTTCGACCAGCATCTCCGTCCGCCCGACAAGTGTCTCAACCGCCTCTTCATATTGCTGGCGGGTGATCTCTATCTTCAGGCTCCCCGCTTCGCCGTACAACATCTTCTTAACGACTTCGCGCCGTGAAAGTGTCTTCTTGACATCCTCTGCTTCGTCTTCGTATTTGGCCCTGTCCTCGTCGCAGGAGATAAGCTCACAGTCGTACTTTTCCTTGTACGCCGCTTCGAACATCTCAAGGATCTTCTTGTCGAAATCTATCCCGCCAAGAGCATGGTCGCCCTGCGAGCAGACGATGTTAACATCCTGGGCGTCGATATCTAATATCGTAACGTCGAACGTCCCGCCGCCAAGGTCATAAACGAGTACTCTGCCTTGAATGTCGTGCGTAACGCTATAATAAAGCGCAGCCGCCACGGGCTCATTGACGATACCGATAACATTCAGTCCTGCCATCGTGCCGGCGTCCATTGTAGCTTTGCGGCGCACCTCGTCAAAATGAGCGGGTACCGAAATAACAACATCTTTTACCTCACCGTTTTCGACGCTGGCATCTTGTTTGAGCTTCTTGAGTATCAGACTCGACAGTTCTTCGGGAGACCAGTCCTTACCGTCGATATTTACACGGTAATCCGTTTCACCCATGTGTCGTTTGATCCACCGCACCGAACGTTCAGGATTCATGTGCCGTGAGTTGATCGCTTCGATACCGACACGGATTATTTCGCTGTCCTCTTCGTCGAAATATATCGCCGATGGCGTCACACGCTCACCCTCGGCATTGGGTACTATCTGTCCCTTGCCGATACCGTTGAGTACGGCGATCTCCGAAAACGTTGTTCCAAGGTCTATGCCTGCAAGATTACTCATTTTTCCAACCCTTAAAAAAATATCACCACAGATCAAGTGTAAAGTTTGACCTGTGCTGCTCGTACGATTTTCTCGTCATTTTCATTAAGAACATATTTATATCCGCATCTAACCACCTTGGCGACCATACCCGAAAGTTCAGCATTATCGCATGGCTCTCGCTCTCGGATCGCTTCGGAGAGTTTTTCCTGGCCCTTATAACTTTTGTCGGTTTCGGGCTCAAACTGTTCGACGCCGCTCGATTCGAGAGCGAATATGAGTTCATCCCGAACGTCTTCGAGGCAGGCGACCTCTTCGCCTTTTTCCGCGAGTTTTTCTATTCGTCCGTCGAGGTTGTCTGCGCATCTGATGATCCGCAGGCAGAAACGTTTGATGATCGTCCAGTCGTATCCCTCTTGTAATTGCCGCACCCGATCCTGCTGTTGTGCCGCGAATTCGCGAATAGCCGAAACCTCTTGCGTAAGCTCACTGAGACCGTTTGAAACAGGCTCAGCCGCCTCGACAACCGGTTCTGTAACCGGTTCATCTGAGAGCAGCATCGCCGCCGCCTTGGCTTCAATGGGCATCTGTGTGAATTTGAACGCTTCGTGTTTAGTTTGAATTCCCTTCATGCCCAGCACATCCTTCAAGCCCTGACGCTTCTGTTCATTATTTTCTTCAACCTCCTGAGGCTTTTCGGTTTCCGCTTCGGCATGAAAAATTAAGCCGCCCCAGCCGGTTTTCTTTTTCGGCTCTTCCTTGTTCTCCTCTTCTTCGGCTTCTTCCTCCTGGCACTGGATCTCATCGGCATCCATCAGGAATTCAAACTCAGCTTCTTTGCCGTTCTTCCTGCCCTTGAATTTGTTAACCGCCGCCCCAATGCCCAATTTAACGCCCCAGCCAAACACGATACTCAACACTGCCAGCACACAGACCGAAGAGGCGATCGCAACATCATTCAATATCATCTGCTTTTGCTTATACGCATGCACTTTCTCTTGCCAGCCCGATCCATATACAAGATCAGCGGAAAAGGGCACCTCACCCTGACCGCTTGCAAGACTTGCCAGATTCGCCTTCAATCTGCCGATTTGAT